>Ga0209930_1002298_pt1 | contig 23363 bp, 23 predicted proteins | sample ThiBiot_500_biof_2_FD_183948 | JGI IMG/M metagenome (GOLD analysis project Ga0209930, IMG submission 183948) | Wastewater bioreactor microbial communities from Cape Town, South Africa - Thiocy_cont_500_biof (SPAdes) | ecosystem: Engineered > Bioreactor > Thiocyanate-remediating >... | reverse complement strand
GCCGGACTGCTATCGTCTGGCCGCAAAGCGTCTCAACCGAAATGTCGGCGATTGCGTCGTGTTCGAGGACGCGCCCGCCGGCATCGCGGCGGGAGAAGCCGCAGGCTGCCAGGTGATCGCGGTAGCGACGATGCTCGGCGACGAGGCGCTCGCCGGCCGCGACTGGGTGCGCGATCTCAGGAACGTGCGGATTGAGATTGACGCGCAGAGCGAACTCCGCCTGTCGTTCTGACCGTCTTCGGCCTGCGTCAACCGGCCCGGTCGCCCGACGTCCGGTCCCGCAGGTACTGGCGCGCGCCGTCGATCGGCTTGAGCCACTTCTCGCGGCGCACCGTCCAGCATTCATGGTCGGGACGCAGATCGGTCGGAGCATCGTCGAAAAGTCCGAGTGGAATCTCGATCTCGTCGCTCGCACTGTCGCTGTCCCAGACCATCGAGCCGCAGACCGGGCAGAAATGGCGCACGATCAGCGGCCCCTGCCAGGTGATGGTCTCTCCTTCGACAGTGACGGCGGCGAGCGGCCAGACGGCATAGGCCAGAAAGGGGCTTCCGGATTGGCGGCGGCAATTCAGGCAATGGCAGACGCCGACCCTGACAGGCTCGCCCCGAGCGCTGACGACGACACGCCCGCAATTGCATCGGCCGAAGCGCTCAATCCTCATCGCATCGCCCTCCTCTGCGGCCCAACGGGGCCGCTGGGCAAACCGTTCCGCCTCGAGCGCGCGAAGCTGGCATCGTCGCGAAGCGGATAACGGCGATATGTCCAGCGCCGCGATAACGCGACGATAGCCGGTTGCGGACAATGTCGCGCGCGCTATCCTGTCCGGGTGAGCGCCGCTGGTTCTCCAGCCTCATATGAAATCTGTCCAGCGGCGGCGCAACGAGCGAGTCACGAAAAAATGCTGGCGCTGCCCCAATTTTCTCAGGTCGATTGGTCGAAGCTTGAGTGGCGGACCATAGGAGTGGGCGCCGAAGAGAAAGCGTTTTCCGGCGACGGAATGTCTCTCGCCCTGCACCGGCTCGACCCCAAGACTTATGTCCCTATGGCGCATGCGCACGCCAACGAGCAACTCGTGTGGATGATGGAGGGCGCGTGCGACGTCGTCCTGGGCGATGCAGCCGTGGGCGAGCGCGTGATCCGCATGACGCCGGGAAGCCTCCTCGCCATTCCCCCTCACATCGCGCACAAAAGCATTCCGGTTGGCGACGCGACCGTCCTGTCGCTCGACATTTTCACGCCCGCGCGGTCGGCGGACTTTGATTATCGGTCGCTGAACTATGTGCAGTCTGATTGACGCGCTCCCTCGGGCGGAAAAATGCGAAAGCTGATCGCCTTCGATCCGGAGACGTGGAACGCGCTCGATGCGCTGGCGAAGGATCGCATGGCGACCATTCAGGAGCTTGCCGACGAAGCCTTCACGGATCTGTTGAACAAGCACGACCGGCCGACCCTGCTGAAGGACGCGCTTAAGAAAAGCTTGCGGCGTACGCCGGCCAATGATGAGAAGCGGACGGTCTCAAAACCAAAACCGCGACGATGACGGTCAAGAGCGGAGCAGCTTCCTGATCGCCGGTTCAAGCGGCCGCGCTGAGTCGAAATAGTCCGTCCAGGGCTTTGCGCTCGCAAGCAGCTTGGGCGCGGTTCGAACGGTGAAACGGGCAGGATCGAGCTTGCGGGTCGCCTGCGGCCAGTTCAACGGCATCGAGACATGCGCGCCGGGCCGCGCGCGCGGAGACAGCGGAGCGACCGCCGTCGCCTTGCGGTCGTTGCGGAGATAATCGAGAAATATTTTCCCGGTTCGGCGCTTCTTGGCCATGTTGATCACGTAGCGGTCGGGCTGATCCTGAGCGAGTTGGCCGCAAAGCGCGTGCGCGAATGATTTCGCCGTATCCCATCCCACTTTCGCTTTTTGCGTCGTGGCCAGCGGCGTCACCACATGCAGCCCCTTGCCGCCTGTCGTCTTGAGGAAGGGCGCGAGGCCTAGGGCCGAAAGGCGCTCCCGCATCTCCAGCGCGGCCGCGATCACGTCGGAGAAAGACGCGCCCTCGCCCGGATCGAGATCGAACACAAGACGGCCGGCCGTTTCAGGATCGTCCGGCGCGCAATTCCAGGGATGAAGCTCCAGCGCCGCAATCTGAGCCGCCGCGATCAGGGCCTCCGGCCGATCGATCTGCAGATAGGGCTCCTTGTCGCCGCTGACGGCGACCAGGCTGAACAGGTTCGACACGCCCTTCATCGCGTGACGCTGGAAGAAAGTTTCTCCGCCAACGCCGTCCGGAGCGCGCAGGATCGAGCATGGCCGGCCCTTGAGATGCGTGATCATCCAGTCGCCGACGGCGGCGTAATAATCGGCGAGGTCCTGTTTGACGACGGGCTCGCCGTCGCCGGCGTCGGGCCAGAGTTTTTTGTCGGGATGGGTCAGCGAGACCCGCGAGGCGCGAGACGACGATCGCGACGCTGACGCGATCTTTCGCGGCGGCGCCGGCGGCTGCGGATCAAGTTCGACGGTTTCGGCGCGGACCGGCTTTTCGGCGCGAACCTCCGCCGCAGGCTTGTCCTGTCTTATTCCCTTGAAAGCGGCTTGCCTAACCATGCCGTCGCCTGTCCAACCCGCGAACTCGATCTCCGCGACCAGGTCCGGTTTCAGCCAGTGAACGTCGCGTCCGCCGCGCGGCGCGCTCTCGCCGGTGAAGGGCGAGCGATCCGCCGCAGCCTCCTTCAGCAGCGGCTTCAACGACGCAACGCGATCGCGGCCGAAGCCTGTGCCGACGCGCCCGACGTAAACGAGGTTTTTCCCTTTGAACACGCCGGCCAGAAGCGAACGGAACTTGCCTTCCGTCGTGGTCCAGCCGCCGATGACGACCTCATGCCCGCCGCGGCATTTCGCTTTCGTCCAGATGTCGCCGCGCCCCGAGCGGTACGGAGCATCGAGCCGTTTGGACACGATCCCCTCGATCGACAGGCGGCACGCCGACTCCAGCACGGCGTCGCCGGCGCTCTCGAAATGTTCGACATAGCGCAGCGCGGCATGGTCCGCCGACGTCAGCCTCTTGCGAAGCGCGGCCTTGCGCTCCGCAAGAGGCAGGTCGCGCAGATCGCGCTTCCCGTCATGGAGAAGATCGAAGGCGAAATAAACCAGCTCGTCGGAGCGCCCTTCCGACAGCGCCGCCTGAAGCGCCGAGAAATCCGGCGCGCCATCGCGATTGAGCGCGACAACCTCGCCATCCATGACCCCGTCAGGCAGCGACCGGGCCGCCTCCGCGAGGGATGCGAATTTGTCGGTCCAGTCCAGGCCTTTCCTGGTTCTCATCGAGACGCGGCCGTTCGATATCCGAAGCTGGATGCGATAGCCGTCGAATTTCAGCTCATGCGCCCACGCTGCTCCGCTCGGCGGCCGTTCGACGAGCTTGCAAAGCTGGGGTTCGATGAACTCCGGCATGTCGGTCGCGGGCGCCGCCCTGATCGCGCTGACGCGGGCCTTGGCTGGCTTTGGCGCCTTGTCGGCGCTTGAGTTCCAGATCGCATCCGCGCGAAGCTGACGGCCCGACCGGGTCATGAAAGGGGTTGGCCCTGCGCCGGCGCCGTTGGCGATCTGGCCGAGCGTTCGACCTGACGCTGCGGAGCGATCCTTCTTGAGGATCGCGTCGCCGTTTCCGTCGCTCGCCCACTGGTCTCGATGCTTGATCAGCAGCCAGTTGGTGCGCTTTCCCTTATCGCGGTCCCGCTTCATGCGGACGAGCACCCACTCCCCGCGCAATTTTTCGCCAGCCAGAACGATCTTCAGATCGCCGTTCTTCAAGCCCTTTCGCGCATCGCCATCGACCGGGCGCCAGAAACCGCGATCCCAGATCTGGACCGTCCCTCCGCCATACTGCCCCTTCGGGATCGTCCCTTCGAAATCGCCATAATCGAGGGGATGATCCTCCACTTCGACCGCCAGCCGCTTGTCCTTCGGATCAGTCGAGGGGCCTCGCGTCACCGCCCACGATTTGAATACGCCGTCGAGTTCGAGCCGGAAATCATAGTGAAGCCGGGTCGCGTCATGCTTCTGGATGACATAGCGCAGCTCCGGCGCTTCCTTGATCTTGCGCGCGCCCTGCGGCTCGGGCGTTTTCGTGAAGTCGCGCTTTTGCGCATATTTCGTCAGCGCCGCCATGGCGCCTCACGCGGAGCGGCGGCCGGGCGATCGCGCGCGAGACGCCGGCGCCTTGCGCGACGCGCTTGCCCTGCGCGCCGCAGGCTCGCGCCGCGAACCGGTTTCGCGCCCAAGGCTCTTCTGCAGGGCCTCGAACAGATTGACCACGTTTTCCGGACGCGGCGACGATTTCGGCGCCTTGAAAGTTTTTCCCGCCTGCTTTGATTTCACCAGCCGGACGAGCGCGTTTTCATACTCGTCCTCGAAACCGGACGGATCAAACCGCCCGGCCTTTCGGTCGATGATGTCGCCCGCGAGCGCCACCATGTCCGCGTCCAGCTTTGTCTTCGGGATATCGTCGAAGACTTCGTCCAGATCGCGGACATTCGCCTTGAACCGCAGCGTCGTCAGCAGCAGGCCAGCGCCGAGCGCTTCGATCACCACGGGACGCTCTCGGCGGAACAGAACGATCTTCGCGATCGCCGCCATCTTTTTCTCGGCCATCGCCGCGCGGATGACCGCGAACGCCTCCTGCGACACCTTGTCGGCCGGCGTGAGGTAATAGGGCGCGTCGAGATAAATCTGCTCGATGGACGATTTATCGACGAACTGATCGATAGCGAGCGTGTGGGACGACTCGATCTGAACGGCGTCGATTTCCTTGTCCTCGACCAGGACATACTCATCGTCGCCGGTCTCGAAGCCTTTGACCTCGTCTTCGTCCTTCACGGGCTTGCCGGTGACGGAGTCGACATATTGCCGCTTCACCGGATGGCCGGTGGCGCGATTGAGAGTGCGGAACCGAACCTTTTCGGCAAAGGTTGTCGCGTTCGTCAGCTCGACCGCGCACGACACGAGCGAGAGCTTGAGATAACCCTTCCAGATCGGGCGTAACGCCATAAGGCACCCTGCCGCATCGAAAATGAAGACAAGCGGCCCCCGCCCGCTTCAAGTCTCCAGCGCCGAAGCGTGTCCGGGCGGCTCGCCGGTCGCGCGGCGGCGGCGCAAACGTCGAAGCGGCGGTCGACCGCCCCGACATCAAAGCGGCTTGCCGATGATCCGCGACAATTCGCCAACGATGCCGCGCCGGAACGCCAGCACGCAGGCGACGAAGATGGCGCCCTGGATGATCGTCACCCAGGAGCCGAAGCTCGAAAGGTAGGTCTGCATCGCGATGATCACGAACGCGCCGACGACCGGGCCGAACACCGTTCCGAGCCCTCCGACGAGAGTCATCAGCACGACCTCGCCCGACATGGTCCAGTGAACGTCCGTGAGCGAGGCGTTCTGCGCCACGATCGCCTTCATTCCGCCCGCGAGGCCGACGAGCAGCGCCGACAGGACGAAGGCGATCAGCTTGTAGTGCTCGGTCTTGTAGCCCAGCGAGATGGCGCGCGGCTCGTTCTCGCGGATCGCCTTGAGGATCTCGCCGAACGGCGAGTTGATGGCGCGATGGATCAGCAGGAATGCCGCCAGGAAGACGACGAGAACGAAAATGTAGCAGTTCGTCTGATTGGCGAGATCGATCAGGCCGAACAGCTTGCCGCGCGGCACCGACTGGATGCCGTCCTCTCCATGGGTGAACGGCGCCTGAAGGCAGAAAAAATAAACCATCTGGGACAGCGCCAGAGTGATCATCGCGAAATAGATGCCTTGTTTGCGGATGACCAGTGCGCCGACGATGAGGCCGAGCGCGCCGGACGACAGCACGGCGAGAAGGATCGCGATCTCCGGATTGACGCCCCATACCTTGGCCGTGTGAGCGCTGACATAGCCGGCGACGCCGAGAAACATGGCGTGGCCGAACGACAGCAGGCCGACATAGCCGATGAGCAGGTTGAAGGCGCAGGCGAACAGCGCAAAACAGATCGCCTGCATCAGGAAGAACGGATAGATCGCGAGCGGCGCGACGATCAGCGCGAGCGCCATGATGATGAAGGCGTAGCGCTCGCTTGCGGCGGCGCCGCGGGCGCTGTGGACCGGCGCGATTGACGCGCTTTCAGCCGTCGCGTCAGCCATCACGCCGCCCTCCCGAACAGTCCGGCCGGCTTGATCAGCAGCACGATCGTCATGATGACGAAGATCACCGTGTTGGAGGCTTCCGGATAGAACACCTTCGTCAGCCCCTCGACCAGCCCGAGCGCGAAGCCGGTGACGATCGATCCCATGATCGAACCCATGCCGCCGATCACCACGACCGCGAAGACGACGATGATGAGATCGGCGCCCATCAGCGGACGCACCTGATTGATCGGCGCCGCGAGCACGCCCGCGAGCGCGGCGAGCGCGACGCCCGCGCCATAGGTCAGCGTGATCATGCGGGGAACGTTCACTCCCATCGCACGCACCAGGGTCGGATTCTCCGTGGCGGCGCGCAGATAAGCGCCGAGCTTCGTGCGCTCGATCACGAACCAGGTGACGAGGCAGACAGCCAGCGAGAAGACGACCACCCATGCGCGATAGTTGGGCAGAAACATGAAGCCGAGATTCTGGCCGCCGGTGAGTTGCGGCGGGATCGCGTAAGGCAGACCGGACGAGCCGAAATAATTCTGGAACAATCCCTGAAAGATCAGCGCGAGGCCGAAGGTCAGGAGCAGGCCGTAGAGATGGTCGAGGCCCGTCAGCCATTGCAGCATGGTGCGCTCGATGAGCACGCCGACGAGGCCGATGATCAGCGGCGCGAGAACAAGCGCGCCCCAATAGCCGACGCCGGCCCATTGCAGCAGGAAATAGGCGCAGAACGCGCCCATCATGTAGAGCGCGCCATGCGCGAAGTTGATGATATTGAGCATGCCGAAGATGACGGCGAGCCCGAGGCTGAGCAGCGCGTAGAATGAGCCGTTGATCAGGCCGAGGAGCAATTGCCCGAACAGGGCCTGGGTCGACACGCCGAACATCGCTTTCCCGCGGTCACATCATGGCGAAAAGCCTCCTTCACGGCGAGCGGCGCCCGCCGTGAAGGAGCGTTGTGGCGTTATTTCTTCACCAGCGGGCATTCGCTTTGGGCCAGCGGGCGGAAGGCTTCGTTGGCCGGGACGGTCGCTATCAGCTTGTAATAGTCCCACGGGCCCTTGGATTCCGAAGGCTTCTTCACCTCGAAGAGATAAACCGGATGAATCTTGCGGCCGTCGACGCGGATTTCACCTTTGCCGAACAGCGGATCGTCGGTCGGGATTTCCTTCATCTTCGCCACCACCTTGGCGCCGTCATGCGGGTTGCCGCCGAGCGCCTCCAGCGCCTTCAGATAATGCAGCACGCCGGCATACGCGCCAGCCTGCACCATCGTCGGCTTCGCGCCATTCTTCATGCGCTTCGAGAAGCGGTCGGAGAAGGCGCGCGTCTGCTCGTTCATGTCCCAGTAGAAAGACTCCGTGAAGGTCAGTCCCTGAGCGACGTTCAGGCCGAGCGCATGCACGTCCGAGATGAACAGCAGGAGCGCCGCGAGCTTCTGTCCGCCCGACGCGAGGCCGAATTCGCTCGCCTGTTTGATCGAATTCGTGGTGTCGCCGCCGGCGTTGGCGAGGCCGACGATCTTCGCTTTCGAGGACTGGGCCTGCAGCAGGAAGGACGAAAAATCCGACGTGTTGAGCGGGTGCCGAACCTTGCCCAGAACCTTGCCGCCATTGGCGGTGATGACGGCTTCAGTGTCCCGCTCGAGCGCGTGGCCGAAGGCGTAGTCCGCCGTGATGAAGAACCAGCTGTCGCCGCCGGCCTTCACCACCGCTTTTCCGGTCGTGTTCGCCAGCGTGTAGGTGTCATAGGTCCAGTGAACGGTGTTGGGCGTGCAGGCCTTGCCGGTGAGGTCGGACGAAGCCGCCCCGGAATTGATGAAGACGCGGTTCTTGTCCTTGGTGACGGCCGCCACCGCGAGCGCCACGCCGGAATTCGGCGTGTCGATGATCACATCGACGTTGTCGACGTCGTACCATTGCCTGGCGATGTTCGAGGCGACATCGGGCTTGTTCTGGTGGTCCGCGCCGACGACCTCGATCTTCCAGCCCTTGGCCGTCAGCCCGGAATCCTCCACGGCCATCTGAGCCGCAAGCGTCGAGCCCGGGCCGCCGAGATCGGCGTAAAGGCTCGACATGTCGTTGAGGTTGCCGATCTTGACGGTTTTGTCCTGCGCCAGCGCCGGCGCGGCCGCCGCGAGCGCCAATGCGGCGATGGATGCGATCAATCGGTGCTTCATGCGTTCACTCCCCTTGCACGCGCCTTCGGGCGCTTGATGACTGAGCTTGGCCCCGGACCGGGCCCTACGCAAGCTCGACTAAACGCCAAGATACTGATGCAGCTTGCCCATATTCGCGCCGATATCGGCGCTTTCGAACTGGTCGATGATCTTGCCGTGCTCCATGACGTAGAAGCGATCCGCAACGCCGGACGCCCAGCGGAAGTTCTGCTCGACCAGCAGGATGGTGAAGCCGGCTTCCTTCAGCCTCCGGATCGTGCGGCCGATCTGCTGGATGATGACCGGCGCGAGCCCCTCCGTCGGCTCGTCCAGAAGCAGGAGCTTGGCTCCGGTGCGGAGGATGCGGCCGATGGCGAGCATCTGCTGCTCGCCGCCCGAGAGCTTCGTGCCCTGGCTGGTCAGCCTTTCTTTCAGGTTGGGAAAAAGCGTGAAGATCTCCTCGACGCTCAGGCCGCCCGCCGCGATGCGGGGGGGCAGCATCAGGTTTTCCTTCACGGTCAGGCTGGCGAAAACGCCGCGCTCCTCCGGGCAGAAAGCGAGGCCGGCGCGGGCGATCTGGTCCGACGGCAGATTGATCAGCTCCCGGCCGCCATAGCGGACCGAACCCTTCCGCTTGCTCAGAATGCCCATGATGGATTTGAGCGTGGTCGTTTTTCCGGCGCCGTTGCGGCCGAGCAGCGTGACGACCTCGCCGAAGCCGACCTCGAAGCCGGCGCCGTGAAGAATGTGCGATTCCCCATACCAGGCGTGAAGACCCTCGACGACGAGAGAAGGACGAGAAGCCGGCTCAGCCATTATCGGTCCCCATGTAAGCCTGCCGGACCTCGGGATTTTGCGACACCGTGGCGTAGTCACCCTCGGCGAGCACCTGGCCGCGCGTGAGGACAGTGATCGCGTCGGACAGATTCGCCACGACGTTGAGATTGTGCTCGACCATCAGCACGGTGCGGCTCGCGGCCACGCGCTTGATCAGCGCCGCGATGCGGTCGATGTCCTCATGGCCCATGCCGGCCATCGGCTCGTCGAGGAGCATCATCTCCGGATCGAGAGCGATCGTGGTCGCGATCTCCAGCGCCCGCTTGCGCCCGTAGGGCATGGAAACGGCGGGCGCATCCACGAACTCCGTCAGGCCCACCTGATCCAGCAGGTCGCGCGCCCGGCTGTCGAGGGCGGAGAGAACGGATTTCGACCGCCAGAAATCGAAGGAATCGCCGCGCTTGCGCTGAAGGGCCACGCGGACATTCTCCAGCGCCGTGAGATGCGGAAAGACCGCCGATATCTGAAAGGAGCGCACGATGCCCAGCCGGGCGACGTCGGCCGCCTTGACCGTCGTGATGTCGCGTCCGTTGAAAATGATCCGGCCGCGCGTCGGGTCGAGAAACTTCGTCAGCAGATTGAAGCAGGTGGTCTTTCCCGCGCCATTCGGCCCGATCAGCGCGTGAATCGAGCCGCGCCGGATGCGCAGATCGACATTGCTGACCGCTGAAAAGCCGGCGAACTCCTTGGTAAGCCCCTCTGTCGCAAGAATAATATCCTCTGACACCGTGCTCCCCGCCACTGACGCGCAGTTCTTGTCGCTGGCGAGAACGTCAGAGACTTTCCAAGAGGCTTTCCGCCGTTCCGCGAGGATATTGTCGCGACTGGGTCAGGCAGCGTCAATCGCGCGGCGCGTCGGCCGCCTAGGCCGTTCGTCTTAGGACGGACGGATCGCCCCTTGAGCTTGGCCCTCGGCATTGAGAAGGCCCTGCAACATCCGGCTGCGGGCGAAGGGAATTCCAGGCGCAGCGCATCGATCCCGCGCATCGGAGCCAGATCGGCGACCGGAGCCGCGCGGGGCGGATAGTAGACGCCGCCTCGATCATCGCTTTGCGCTCAGAAGGCCGGCCTTCCCGAGCGCGCCGAACAAGAATTCGCTGCGCGGACCTTCGGTTCATTCTCCAACGTCAGCTCTCCGATCTTCGCATGCAGCGTCTTGAGCTTCGCATTGCAGCCGCCGCTCAGGCGGTTATGATCCCGATCCGGCGGGATTGGCGCTCATGTCGCTCCTCGAACTCAACACCTCCAGGCTCCAGTCGCAGGACCGGCTGAGCGCATGGTCCGCGGCGATCGACGAGGCCTTCGGTCCGTTCGGGATCGCCCGGGACGATCCGGAGCAATTCCATGGGCGCCTGCGGGTCGAGCGCCGGCAGGACATGCGCTTCGTCGAGCTGAGCTACGCCGGCCACGGTTTCCGCCGCAGCCGCTCCGATGTCGCGAGGCTCGGCGAAAGCTACTACAGCCTGCTGCGGCCGCTGTCCGGGCGGCTGCTGCATATCCACAACGGCGAAGAGCATATTCTGGAGCCGGGCCGCTTCTACATCGTGAACAACGGCTCGCCCTACGACACGATGGCCCGATCCCCCTACCGGACCTTCGGCCTCGCCTTCCCGCCCGCGGCGCTTGAAACGCGCGCCAGCCTCCTCAAACCGTTTTACGAATTGCACGCCGAGCCGAACTCGCCGCGCTATGCGCTGCTCGACGGTTTCGCCGCGCATTTCGCCGCCGGCCGGTCGGAATGGAGCGACCGGGAGTTTGACCGGCTCTCGAACCAGCTGCTCGATCTTATCGTCCTGGCGGTCATCGAACCGGGCCAGGGGATCGCCGCCAACGAAACGAGCGCCCGCACGGCCCATCGCGAGCGCGCCCTGCGCCACATCCGCGGCCGGCTCGCGGATCGCGGCCTGACGCCGACCAGCGTCGCGGAAGCGTGCGGCGTGTCGCGCGCCTACCTGCACGAGATATTCCGCGCCGGGGGCGATGCGGGTGTCGAGGAGACGATCGTCGCCGAACGGCTCGACCGCGCCCGCTCGATCCTCACGGCGCCGGGCGCATCCGCGATGCAGATCGCGGCGATCGCCTATCGCGTCGGGTTCAGCGACCCCGCTCACTTCTCCCGCGCCTTCCGGCGGCGCTTCGGCTGTTCGCCGCGCGAGGCGAAATGGCGCGCCGGAGAACCATCGCTCGGTCAATAATTCGCCGACTGTCAGTCAATTCCGCGCCCTGCGGCGGCGCTTCCGATCGGCTATTGAAGCGCGCAGGGGCGACAGACCCCTGAGCGATCGGAAACGCAGCCATGGCGGAGGCGCAAGCGCGCGACGAGAGCGGGACCGGCCGCGAGTCGCTCTATATTGTCTGCGGCGCGCAGGAGATTCATGTCAGCGCATGGGGCGCTCCGGATGCTCCCGTCGTGATGCTCTGGCATGGCCTGGCGCGCACGGGCCGCGACTTCGACTGGGTCGCGCGCAGTCTCGCGACGCGATTCCGCGTCTATTGTCCCGACCAGATCGGCCGCGGCCTGTCGCAATGGAGCGACGATCCATCCCGCGATTACCGGCTGGCGCGCTATGTCGAGATCGCGGAACAGCTCGCAGATGCGTTGGGCGTCGCGTGTTTTTCATGGCTGGGAACGTCAATGGGCGGCGCGACCGGCATGCTGGCCGCCGCGACTCGGCTGAAGGGCCGGATCAGCCGCCTTCTGATCAACGATATCGGCCCGGAGCTGCCGAAGCCCGCCGTGGAGCGCATCAAGGCTTATGCGGCTTCCCCGGCTCCCTTTGAGCGGATGAGCGATTTTGAGGCGGCGATCCGCCGGATTTATCGCCCGTTCGGTAGGCATACGGACGCGCAATGGCGCCATCTGGCGGAAACCTCGGTTCGCCGCCAGCCGAACGGCTCTTTCACCGCTCACTACGACCCCCGCATCGTCGCGCAGTTCGACGCCGCTCCGCCGGATTACGAATTGTGGAGCGCCTATGACAGCCTGACGCTCCCCACGCTCGTGCTTCGCGGCGCGGAGAGCGATCTGCTTCTGCCCGCCATCGCCAGCGAGATGAAACGGCGCGGACCACGCCCCCAGATGATCGACATTGAAGGTTGCGGTCATGCGCCCGGCCTGAATGTCGAAACGCAGATCAATATCGTCCTGCGCTTCATGACCGCGGGATAAAACACGCAAGACATCGTCGCAGGAGGAACGCCATGAGAAGAGTTGGAGTTTTGTTGGCCGCCCTGGTTGTCGCTGGCGGCGCGACCAGCGCTTTCGCGCAGGGCAAGCCCGTGAAGGTCGCCCTGATCGCAGACAGCACCGGCCCGCTTGAAGCCTATGCGAAACAGACCATCGTCGGCTTCAGGATGGGTTTCGAATATCTGACGAAGGGCACGATGACGGTCGCCGGCCGCAAGATCGAACTGATCGAAAAGGACAGCCAGACGAAGCCGGACGTCGGGCGGAATCTTCTCGCCGAGGCCTATGGCGATCTCGGCGTCGACATCGCCGTCGGCGGATCGAGTTCGGCCGTCGCGCTTGCGATGCTGCCGGTCGCGGAGGAATACAAGAAGGTGCTGATCGTCGAGCCGGCGGTCGCGGACTCGATCACCGGCGACAAATGGAACCGCTATATTTTCCGCACGGGACGCAATTCCTCGCAGGACGCGATCTCGAACGCCGTCGCGATCGGCAAGCCGGGAACCGTGGTCGCGACGCTGGCGCAGGACTACGCCTTCGGCCGCGACGGCGTAAAGGCGTTCCGCGACGCGCTCGCGGCGACGGGAGCGAAGGTCGCTCACGAAGAATATGCGCCACCCACGACCACGGACTTCACCGCGCCCGTGCAGCGCATCTTCGACGCCCTCGCCAAGGAGCAGGGCCGGAAGGTTCTCTTCGTGCTGTGGGCCGGCGGCAACCCGCTGACGCCGATCAAGGCGCTCGCGCCTGAGCGATTCGGCATCGAGGTCGCGACCGGAGGAAACATCCTTCCTGCGATGGCCGCCTACAAGGAATTTCCCGGCATGGAGGGCGCGACCTATTACTATTACGAGATGCCCAAGAATCCGGCCAATGACTGGTTCGTCGCAGAGCACAAGAAGCGCTTCAACGCGCCGCCGGACTTCTTCACCGCCGGCGGATTCGCCGCCGCTTCGTCGGTCGTCGCCACGCTTGCGAAGACGAACGGCGACACCGATACGGAAAAGCTCATCGCCGCGATGGAAGGGCTGGAGTTCGACACGCCGAAGGGAAAGATGATTTTCCGCAAGGAGGACCATCAGGCGCTGCAGTCGATGTACGCCTTCAAGATCAAGGTTGATCCCGCCGTCGCCTGGGCGATCCCCGAACTGACGCGCGAAATCCGCATCGAGGACATGAACATCCCGATTCAGAACAAGCGCTGATGGCAAGCCTCGCGCCGATTCTCGAAACGCGCGACCTGACTGTGCGTTTCGGCGGCCATGTCGCGGTGGACGGCGTGACCTGCTCATTCGAGCCGGGCACGCTCACCGCGATCGTGGGTCCGAACGGCGCGGGCAAAACCACCTATTTCAATCTCATCTCGGGTCAGTTGCGCGCGACCGCAGGCGCTGTGCTGTTCAAGGGCGAGGACGTGACCGCGCTGACGCCCGACCGACGCGCGCGGCTCGGCATGGGGCGCGCCTTCCAGCTCACCAATCTTTTCCCCAACCTGTCGGTTTTCGAGAATGTCCGCCTTGCCGCCCAGGCGCGCCGCGGCGGCCGGCTCGATCTTTTGTCGATGGCCTCCTCGCACCGGGATCTGGCGGACAAGGCGAACGACTATCTCGCCCGCGTCTCGCTGACGGAGAAGGCGTCTTTCGCAGCCGCCTCTCTGTCGCATGGCGATCAGCGCAAGCTCGAGGTCGCGCTGCTGATCGCGCTCGAGCCGGACATCTTCATGTTCGACGAGCCGACCGCGGGCATGAGCGTCGACGAGGCGCCGGTCATCCTCGATCTGATCGAGGCCATCAAGAGCCAGCGGCGCAAGACGGTGCTGCTCGTCGAGCACAAGATGGACGTGGTGCGCCGCCTCGCCGATCGCGTCATCGTGCTCCACAATGGCCGGCTCGTCGCCGACGGCGAGCCCGCGGCCGTCGTCGCCTCGCCGATCGTTCAGGAAGCCTATCTAGGCGTCCGTCAAACCGGCGCGGCGCATGTCTGACATCCTCCTGAGCCTGTCCGGCGTCCATACGCATATCGGCTCCTATCACATCCTGCATGGCGTCGATCTTTCGGTGCGCCGCGGCAAGGTGACGATGCTTCTCGGCCGCAACGGCGCCGGCAAAACCACGACTCTGCGAACGATCATGGGACTGTGGCGCGCGAGCGCCGGCGCGATTGCGCTGGACGGGCGCGCCATCACGGACGCGGCGACCCCGGACATCGCGCGGATGGGCGTCGCCTACGTGCCCGAGACGATGGGCATTTTCAGTCAGCTCACGGTGCGCGAGAACATGACGCTCGCAACCGCGAACGGACGCTTCGACGAAACAAGACTCGAAGAGACGTTCGGATTTTTCCCGGTCCTGAAAACCAAGTGGAACGATCGCGCCGGACTGCTCTCCGGCGGGCAGAAGCAGATGCTCGCGATCGCCCGCGCCATCATCGAGCGGCGGCGCCTTCTGGTGGTGGACGAGCCGACCAAGGGCCTCGCGCCGGCGATCATCGATCACCTCATCGAGGCGATGAACCGGCTCAAACAGGCGCAGACCACGATTCTTCTCGTGGAGCAGAATTTTCACATGGCCAGGTCAGTCGGGGACGACGTGGCCGTCATGGACGACGGCGTCATCGTCCATCGCGGCGCGATGGCCGATCTCGCCGCGGACGAGGCCCTTCAACAGCGGCTGCTCGGCCTCAATCTCGCGAGCCACCAATGAAATTCCTGCGCGGGCGCTTCGAGAATGTGGACTGGCCGGCCTGCGCGGTTCTGCCGGTGTTCATGCTGGCGGCGCTGCCCTTCATGAATGTCCCCACCTGGCTGACGCTCACCATCGCCGGCGCGGCGATGGGCATGATGCTGTTCCTGATGGCGTCAGGACTGTCGCTGATCTTCGGGCTGATGGATGTGATCACCTTCGCGCATGGCGCCTTCATCAGCCTTGGCGCCTATCTCGCCGTCGAAGTCGCGCGGGCGCTTCCCGGCCTGATCGCGGATCCGTCCTGGAGCGCGGCGCTACTCGTTCTCGCGGCCGCGCTCGCGCTGGCGATCGTCGTGACCGGAGCCGTCGGCTGGCTGTTCGAGGCGGTGATCATCCGCCGCGTCTATGGCTCGCATCTGCGGCAAATCCTGATCACCGTCGGCGGCCTCATCGTCGCGCAGGAGCTCATCATCGTCTTCTGGGGCGCGAATCCTATCCCGCTGCAAAAGCCCGCCGCGATGCGCGGCAGCATCGTGATCGCGGGCGCGGCGATCGAGGTCTACCGGCTGGTCGCGGTCGCGCTCGGTCTGGTCATCTGCATTGCGCTGCAATTCGTTCTCGCGCGCACGCGGCTCGGCCTGGTCGTCCGCGCCGGCGTCGAGAATATCGAGATGGTGGAGGCGCTGGGCTTCCGCGTGCGGCGGCTGTTCGTCGGCGTTTTCGTCGCCGGAACCGCGCTCGCCGGCGTCGGCGGCGTCATGTGGGGCTTCTATCAGGGGCTCGTCACGCCCGCGATCGGCCCCGAGATGATGATCCTCGTCTTCATCATCCTCATCATTGGCGGCATGGGCTCGATCGGCGGCAGCTTGGTCGCCGCGATCCTCGTCGGGCTGATGACGAACTATTCCGGCTTTCTCGCGCCGAAGCTCGCGCTCGGCTCGAATATCCTGCTCATGGTCGCGGTGCTGCTGTGGCGGCCGCGCGGCCTGTTCCCGCTGGTGAAATCATGACCCGCCCCTCCCTGCTCGGCCGCCTGATTTCGGAAGACTATCCGCGCAACCGGGTTCTCGCGGGGCTGCTGATCATCGCCTTCGTCGGACTGGCGCTGGCGCCGTTTCTCTTCCCCGGCACCCGGCCGCTGAGCGTGGCGACGCGCATCTGCATCTTCATCCTCCTGGCCGCGAGCTACGACGTCGTGCTCGGCTATACGGGGATCGTCTCGTTCGGCCATGCGATGTTCTTCGGCTTCGGCGCCTATGGCGTCGCGATCATGCTGGCGCGCGGCTGGGTCGGCTGGGACGCGATGGCGATCGGCCTCGCCGCCGCGCTGGCGCTCTCGGCGGCGGTCGCCGCGCTGATCGGCCTGATCAGCCTGCGGGTGAAGGCGATTTTCTTTTCGATGATGACCCTCGCCGTGGCGAGCTTCGCCCTCATCCTCGCGACGCAGATGCGCGATCTCACCGGCGGCGAGGACGGACTCACCTTTCGCCTGCCGCCTGCGCTCATGCCGTCTTTCCGTCTTGTCGCGGAGCCGCTGTTCGGCGTGCGCATCGACGGCCGCATCCTCACCTACTATCTGATCTTCGGAACATCGCTGGCCTTCTTTCTCCTGCTGCTGAGGATCGTGAATTCTCCTTTCGGCCGTGTGCTGCAGGCGATCCGCGAGAATGAGTTCCGCGCCGAAGCGCTCGGCTTCTCGGTGGTTCTCCATCGCACGCTCGCCGGCGTCATCGGAGCGTGCGTTGCGACGATCGCCGGCGCTCTGCTTGCGATCGCGTTGCGCTACAACGGTCCGGCGGCGTCGATGTCGTTCGAGATCATGGTCGACTCCATTCTCCTGATGGCCGTGATCGGCGGCATGGGAACGCTCTATGGACCGCTGATCGGCGCTGTTCTTATCGTGCTGGCGCAATATTACCTGCAACCGGGAATGGAGATTCTCTCGAGCGCGCTGTCGGGATTTCCCGTCCTGCCCGCCCTGTTCCACCCCGACCGCTGGCTTCTCTGGCTCGGCGTTCTGTTCGTCACGATTGTCTATTTCTTCCCGAGCGGCGTCGTCGGCCGGCTGCGCGCGCTGAGCGCATCTCGCCCGGCCCGATCGGCTTAACCGGGAATGCGGTGCGCCGGCCGCGTCGCGCCGGGGTTGCGGGCGGATCGCGCCGGGCCGCTGCGCTTATGGCGCGGGCGCCGTCATGTGGCCTTCCGTCTAAGGGGATAACCGACTTTCGGGGCGACTCTCACCCGGCGATGGAGTAGAGAGAGGCTCCTCGCCGGCGGCTGGCGCCGCCGCCCAACAATCAGATCTTGGCCATGCACACCCTGTTCGTGATTTGCGAAGCGCGCGACGTCGCCCTCGACGAAAAATCCATCGCGCCGATCGCCGGCGCCGTCAGCCGGCTTCCCCGCCTGGCCAGCGCGCGCCTCATGACCCCGGACCGGACGGCGGCCGACCAGCCCTTCGCCAAGGATGGAGCCGGGCCCGCGCTCGCGCTCCAGCTTTACTTCAATGACGCCGCCGACATCGACGCCGGGGCCGTCGCGGCCCTGGATCAGCATCTGGTCGCGGCCGGCTTCTCCTCGGACGCGATCGCCCGCCAGCTCATGATCGCGCGCGACTTCCCCGTCGGCGCCGGCGCGCCGACCGATCCGTGCCTGACCTTTTTCGTCACCTATCCTGGAACGACGGACGATCTCGAAGCGTGGCTCGACCATTACGACGCGCACCACCCGCCGATCATGAAGCGCTTCCCGCGCATCCGCGAGGTCGAGACCTGCCGCCCCGTGGCCGACGACCTCGCCCTGCCCTGGCGCCGCGCGACGGCCATGCAGCGTAACAAGGTGGTGTTCGACTCGCTGGCCGATCTGCTGGGCGCCCTGGCCTCCCCGGTCATGAAGGACATGTTCGCGGATGGGCAAAAATTCCCGCCCTTCAACGGCAAGGCGACCCATCACCCCATGACGACGAGGCTGGTCCGCCCCGCCGGGGCCTGAGGCCCTTCGGCGGCGCCCGCAGGAGGAGGAACGAACCCGGCCCGCAATTAGGGGTTGGTCTGCCATCTTTATGCCGTTAGTTTCCCCAAGATGCCCGGCGGGCGGATTTGAAAGGCGGGCGTGATGGCGTTGGCGGCGGGGCCTTGGGGTTGGGGGGAGACATCCACACTCACAGGTCTGCAGACGCGAAAACCCGTGCCGGGCGCCGTCGCGATGGTCCTGCGCGTGACCGTTGTCGTGGGAATCGCGCTCGTTGCGGTCTGGGCGACGAAGTTCATCACCTCGAAACCCGCCACCGCCCTGGTCGCGGACGGAAACGCGCAGACCCAGCCGCCGAAGACCGCCGTGACCTCGCCGACGCCCGCGGCCTCCCCGAAAATCACCGAATCCGTAGCCCAGGCAGCGGCGAGACAGCGGATGGAGCCCGCGCCGCGCGCGGCTCAAGCCCCGGTTGTGACCGCCCCGCGGCCGGCGACCGTCGCCTCCCCCGCTCCGCAGCCCCAGCCGGCGTCATCTGTGGCTTCGGCCCCGCAGCAGACGGCGCAGCCCGCTTCTTCCGCCGTCGCCGCGCTGTCGGCTCCTCCACCCAAAGCAGCCGCCCCTGCTCCCGCGCTCGCCTTCGCCCCCGTGGCGACAGCCGTCTCCGCGCCTGCGGCCGCTGCGCCCCCTGCCCCGGCCCCGGCGTCTCAAGCCGCCACGCAGCCTCCGGTTGAACCCAGAATCGCGGCCATCAGTCCGGCGGACCAGGCTCTGGATCATCCCTTGCCTCCCGAGCGCCGGAGCATTCGCGGCGGCTCGTCCCGGCAGGCGTCGGCCGAGCGGCCCCTGGCGGAAGGCGCGAATCCCAAATGCGGCCTGCATGTGCCGGCAGGCTATCGGGTCGGCTGGCGCATTCGCGGCGGTAAGCGCACCTCCTGCTACATCGAGCGCATTCGCTGAGTTCGGGCCCGCTTTCGTCCACGCTGTTCGAGCCCTATCCTCGGACTGAGGCTGCATAGGGGGCGCGATCGATGGCGAACGGCGACTATTCCAGCATTACGGGACGGCAGATCGGCGCGGCGCGCGTGCTCGCCGGTCTCGACGTGAACGCGCTCGCGGCGAGCGCCGACGTGCCGCCGGACCAGTTGCGCCGGATAGAGACGTTCGCCGGGCCGCCGACCGCCAATCATGCGATGGTCGGCGCGCTCTGCGAGGCGCTGGAGAAACTCGGAGTCGAATTCATCCCCGAGGGGCGCTCGGGCGCGGGCGTGCGGCTGAGATTCAACCGTCAGCAGACCCGCCAGATCGCGGGCTGGGAGAACGAAGGCGGCGCAGCCGCCGATGACGACATCCCCTGAGAGCCGTCGCCGAAGCGCGAACGCGGGGCCGCCTCAGGCCCTTTTCATCTGCACCACGTTGTGGAGCGTGTGGCCGGCGGTGTCGAAGAACTTCTTGATGCTGCGCGCGGCCTGACGGATGCGCTGCTCGTTCTCCACCACGGCGATGCGGACATAGTCGTCGCCATGCTCGCCGAAGCCGATGCCGGGCGCGACCGCCACTTCCGCCTTCTCGATCAGCAGTTTCGAGAATTCGAGCGAGCCGAGGTGACGGAACTGCTCGGGCACCTGCGCCCAGGCGAACATCGAGGCCTTGGGCTCCGGAATGACCCATCCGGCGCGGCCGAAACTGTCCACCAGCGCGTCACGGCGTTTCTTGTAGACGTCGCGCATCTCGCGGATGCAGTCGTCCGGCCCGTTGAGGGCAGCGGCCGCCGCCACCTGGATCGGCGTGTAGGCGCCATAGTCGAGATAGGACTTCACGCGCGCGAGCGCGGCCAGCAGTCGGTCGTTGCCAACGGCGAAGCCCATGCGCCATCCCGCCATGGAGAAGGTCTTCGACATCGAGGTGAACTCGACGGTCACGTCGAACGCGCCCGGAACCTGCAGGACGGAGGGCGGCGGCTGCTTGTCGTCGAAATAAACCTCGGCGTAGGCGAGATCGGACAGCACGATCAGGTCATGCTTCTTCGCGAACGCCACGAGTTCGCGATAGAAATCCAGCGACGCCACCTCCGCCGTCGGGTTCGACGGGTAGCAGATGACGACGGCGATCGGCTTCGGAATCGAATGAACGACCGCCCGCTCCAGCGCCCGGAAATACTCCTCGTTCGGCGCCGACGGCGCGGAGCGGATGACGCCGCCCGCCATGAGAAAGCCGAAGGCGTGGATCGGATAGCTCGGATTGGGCACGATCACGACATCGCCCGGCCCCGTGATGGCCTGCGCCATGTTGGCGAAGCCCTCCTTCGATCCCAGCGTCGCCACCACCTGCGTTTCGGGATTGAGCTTCACGCCGAAGCGGCGCTCATAATAGGCGGCCTGAGCGCGCCGCAGGCCCGGAATCCCCTTCGAGGCCGAATAGCGATCCGTGCGCGGCTTGCCGGCCGTTTCGACCAGCTTCTCGATGACATGGCGCGGCGCGGGCAGGTCCGGGTTGCCCATGCCGAGGTCGATGATGTCTGCGCCCTTCGCCCGCTCCTGCGCCTTGATCTTGTTGACCTGCTCGAACACGTAGGGCGGCAGTCGGCGGATGCGGTGGAATTCGGTCATGGCGTCACGATCGCGAAGTGATTTGCGGCATTCTAACATTGCGTGGCGCGGAGGGCCATGCGCCGCCTACTCGACCTTCGGCGGCTTCGGCGGATTGCTGCTGACGCGCTGCCCCTCGGCCGCCGTGGCGGCGCCCGCGGCCTGCTGCGCCTGCGCCGCGGCGGCGAGTTCGGACTGAAGCGCGGCGGCCTGCGCTTGGGTGCGTGGTTTCACTCTGCGCTCCGGCGCGGAAACGCCCACCGCCATAAAGGGCGCATCGGCGCCGCGGGACCGGACGACGAAATCCGCCGGCGCATAAGGCTTCGGCCCGAGCGCGGTGCCCGTGACCCCCTCGACGATGCTCGCGGACGCGTTCTCGCGAAACTCGCCGCACGCCGCAAGCGTCAGGGAAAGCGCCGCGAACGCGAAAATCTGCCGCATCCTGTCCTGCTCCGGCCTCTTGGAACGTCTCGCCATAACCGCCATGCTCTGGTTAAGATGGAGAAAAGGCTGACGCGCTACAGATGATATAGAGGGTCGAACGCGGCAAGGCGAATGAACGGCAAGGACCAGAAAACGCCCGGCGACGCCGCGGACGACGAGCCTTTCAAGGTTCAGACGCCTGATTTCGACGCGCTCGCCGTCAACGCCGCCAGAATGATCGAGGAAGGCGCGCGGCTGCAGGCCGCCTACCTCAAGCCCATCGAACGCGGCGAAGCCCCCGCGACCGTCGCCGATGAGGCGCAGGAGGTCGTCCGCACCCTGGGACAGGTCGCCCAGAGCTGGCTCTCCGACCCGCAAAAGACGATCGAAGCGCAAACCCGCTTCACGACAGGGTTTATGGAACTGTGGGCGCGCACGCTGAAGCGCATGAACGGCGAGGAGGCCGAACCCATGGTCGCGCCGCCGCCCGGCGACAAACGGTTCGCCGATCCGGACTGGCGCGAGAATCCTTTTTTCGATTTCCTCAAGCAAGCCTATCTGCACGCCTCCTCATGGGCCGGCGACATGGTGCGCGAAGCCGACGACATCGATCCGCATGTGCGCCACAAGGCTGATTTCTACGTGAAGCAGATCGTCAGCGCCCTCTCGCCGTCAAATTATGTCTTCACCAATCCCGAACTGATCCGCGACACGCTGAAGGAAAGCGGCGCCAATCTCGCGCGCGGCCTGCACATGATGGCCGAGGACATGGAGGCGGGCCACGGGCAATTGAAGATTCGCCAGTCCGACGACGCCAAGTTCGAAGTCGGCGTCAATCTCGCGACGACGCCTGGGAAGGTGATCTTCCGCAATGACGTGATCGAGCTCCTGCAATATGCGCCGAGCACGGAAACCGTTCTGAAGCGGCCGATTCTCATCGTGCCGCCCTGGATCAACAAGTTCTACATCCTCGACCTCGCGCCGGAAAAATCCTTGATCAAATGGTGCGTGGATCAGGGACTGACCGTCTTCTGCGTCTCATGGGTCAATCCGGACGAGCGGCACCGCGACAAGGATTTCGCGGCTTATATGAAAGAGGGAATTTTCGCCGCTCTCGACGCGGTCAAGGCCGCGACCGGCGAGAAACAGGTCGCCGCAATCGGCTATTGCGTCGGCGGCACGCTGCTGGCGGCGACCCTCGCCTACATGGCGACGAAAAATGACAAGCGCATCTCCAGCGCGACGTTTCTCACCACGCAGGTCGATTTCACCTACGCCGGCGACCTGAAGGTTTTCGTCGACGAGGAGCAGGTGCGCAAGATCGAGGACCGCATGGCGCTGACGGGCTATCTCGACGGGGCCAAGATGGCGAACTCCTTCAATATGCTGCGGCCGAACGAATTGATCTGGTCCTACATCGTCGGCGTCTATCTCAAGGGAAAGCCGCCGCTTCCCTTCGACCTGCTGTATTGGAACTCCGACTCCACGCGCATGCCGGAGGCCAATCATTCCTTCTATTTGCGGAACTGCTATCTGAACAACACTCTGACGCGCGGAGAAATGATCCTCGACGGCGTGACGCTCGATCTCTCGAAGGTGACGGTCCCGATCTATAATCTCGCGACGCGGGAAGATCATATTGCGCCCGCCAGATCGGTGTTTCTCGGATCCCGCTTCTTTGGCGGCCCGACGACATACGTGATGGCGGGATCGGGACATATCGCGGGCGTCGTCAATCCGCCTGCGAAAGGAAAATACCAGCATTGGCGCGGCGGGCCGCCGACCGGCGACTTCGATGAATGGGTCGCCAAGGCCGAGGAATATCCAGGCTCGTGGTGGCCGCACTGGTTCGACTGGTTGCGCGACCAGGCGCCCGCGCGGGCGAAGCCGCGGATTCCCGGATCGGGCAAATTGAAGCCGCTTGGCGACGCGCCGGGCGAATATGTGAAGATCAAGGCCTGACGATCGGCGCGAAGCGCCGCTTTCCTGAACAACTATTCATGCTGGTTTGGCGCGCTGCGGCGCCTTTCGCCGCAACGCGCAAATCATGCGAAGACGAAATCAATGCAGTTTGAATCGCCTCTAAACGCCCGCGCGGCGCGCGGCGCAACATTCCGAGCCTGCGCCGTGCATGAATGCCACGCCTTCGGAATTTCTCGGCGCCGCTCTTTCCCTCAAATAAGGAAATGGCTAAGGGACCATCCCAAACCCGCTGCAGAGGGCCTTAGCGTTCAGCGAGATGGCGGCGCGTGAATTTCGGTGTCGACGACAGGCGTTGTCGAGAACGACTTTTTCGCTGCCTGCGCTTTGCGCCCGCCGCATCGAGCCTGACGACGGCTGGCGTCGGCCCGCGACAGTTGATGTCTCGCC
>Ga0209930_1002296_pt1 | contig 23374 bp, 23 predicted proteins | sample ThiBiot_500_biof_2_FD_183948 | JGI IMG/M metagenome (GOLD analysis project Ga0209930, IMG submission 183948) | Wastewater bioreactor microbial communities from Cape Town, South Africa - Thiocy_cont_500_biof (SPAdes) | ecosystem: Engineered > Bioreactor > Thiocyanate-remediating >... | reverse complement strand
CATGCTCGCGCATCGCCGGCTGTTCGATCCGCGCATCCGCGCCACATCGAGCTTCGGCGACATCGCCATCCTGCTTCTGCTCTGGGTGCAACTGGCGCTCGGCCTTTCGACCATCTTCGTCTCGCTCGGCCATATGGACGGGCATGAGATGGTGAAGTTCATGAACTGGGCGCAGGGAATCCTGACGCTGCAGCCGGGTGCGGCGGCCTATGTCGCCGACGTGGCGCTCGTCTTCAAGGCGCATCTCCTGCTCGGCATGACGATCTTCCTCGTCTTCCCGTTCACGCGCCTCGTCCACATCTGGAGCGCGCCCATCTGGTATCTCGGCCGGCCGGGATACCAGGTGGTGCGCACCCGCTTCGCCGATCGCCACGCCCGCAGCGCGGCATTCCCCTCCAGCCCGACCGCAGCAAAGCGCGCGCTGGCAGACGCGGCCCGCAAAGGAGGACGCTGACCATGGCGACGCTTGTCATCGATCACAAGGCGACGAGTGGCCATGCCGATGCCGAGGCTCATCCGCACGAGCATCGGCCGGCGCCCGTATCGGCCGAACCATCGCCCGAGCGCGTTGCCATGCCCCAGGTCTCCGTCAACGGCGTGCCGATCGCGCGCAAGGCCATTGCGGCGGAAGTCCAGAATTTCCCCGCGTCGAACCCCGGCGAAGGCTGGCGGGCGGCCACCCGCGCTCTCGTCATCCGCGAATTGCTGCTGCAGGAGGCACAGCGGCTGGATATCCGGGCGTTTCCGGCGACCGACGAGGCAGGATCCGTCGAGACGGACGAGGAAGCGCGGATCCGGTCGCTCGTCGAGCAGGAGGTGCCGGTTCCCGAGGCCGACGAGGCGACGCTGCGGCGCTTCTACGACAACAACCGGCGCCGCTTCATGAGCGCGCCGCTCTATGAAGCGGACCATATCCTCATCGCCGGCCGCGGTGACGATTGCGTCGCCTTCGCCGCCGCGCGCCAGGAGGCCGCGCGTCTCGCCGCACTTCTTGTCGAGGCGCCGGAACGCTTCCCCGATCTTGCCCGTGCCTATTCCGACTGCCCCTCCGCGGCGCTTGGCGGCAGCCTAGGCCAGATCGGGCCGGGCGATACGACGTCGGAATTCGAGGCGGCGTTGCACACCCTCGCTCAAGGCGCGATCTCCCCACCCGTCGAAACGCGATACGGCGTCCATCTCATCCGCCTCAACCGCCATATCGAGGGACGTCAGCTGCCCTTCGAGGCGGTCCGCGAGCGGATAGCGGACTATCTCGACGCGCATGTGCGCCGACAGGCCACTGCGCAGTACATCGCGGTTTTGATCGGCCGCGCCGAGATACGCGGCATCGCCCTCGACGGCGCGACTTCGCCGCTGGTGCAGTGAGATGGCGATGCTCGGGACATTGATCGCCTCGCTGGACAGGCCGGGCGTCGCGCTGGACTTCGTGGCGGCGCTTGGCGAGCCCGCGCTTCAGGCTCGCCTCGCCCATGCGGCCGACTCAAGCGGCAGGCCGCAGGCGGACATCGTCGCCTCGGCCGTTCGTGGCTTCATCGATACGGCATCCGACGACGACTGGCTCCAGCTCATGGGCATCATGGGCCGGGCCGCCGACCCGGGAAGGGCCGCCATGTATGCCATTCTCGAAAAGACGCTGCCCGGGTCGCGGGGAAAGCCATGAGCGCCCTCCCGCCCCGTTGCTGCTTCTACGAGCCCGCGGCGCTAACGCCATTCGCGGAAGCGCGCGCTGCGGCGCTGGCCCTTGTCCAGCCGACCGGCCGCACTCTGTCCGTGCCGCTGGCGTCGGCACATGGCCAGATCGCCGCCCGACTGGTTGTCGCGCCGCACAGCCTGCCGCCCTTCGATCAGGCCGCCATGGATGGCTACGCGATCCGCATCGCCGATTTGACGGCACCGGCATCGACGCTGCCCATCAGCGGTACGACCGAGGCAGGCGATGAACCCGACCGGCTGGCGCGCGGGACGGCCTATCGCGTGATGACAGGCGGTGCCTTGCCGCAAGGCGCCGACACGGTGGTGATGCTCGAGCGCACGCGAAACCCGGATGGCGACCGGGTGGCATTCGCTTCCCCGCCCGTCGCCGGCAGCCATATCAGGCGGGCCGGCGAAGACGTGCGCGCGGGCGATGTCGTGATCCATGCCGGCGAGCGGCTTGGCTGGCCGCAGATCGCGCTCCTTGCCGGCCTCGGCATCGACACCATCGTCGTCGCCGCGCAGATCCATATTGCTGTGCTCACGACGGGATCGGAGCTCCGCGCGCCCGGAGAGGTTCTCGCAGCCGGTGCGATCCACGATGCCAACGGACCGATGTTGGCCGCGCTGCTCGCAGAGGCCTCGACGCGGATCAGCGTGGCGACGGTTGGGGACGATCGCGCCGCCATCGCCGGATACCTCGAGGAACTGGCCGGAGCCGCCGACCTCATCGTCACCACGGCGGGCATGTCGGTCGGCGCGCGCGACCATGTGCGGCATGCCGTGCGCGACGCGGGCGGGACGCTCGACATCGTCAAGGTCGCCATGAAGCCGGGCAAGCCAGTGGCGCTCGGCCGTATCGGCGGGGCCGTGTTCGTCGGCCTTCCCGGCAACCCGCAGGCCGCAGCCTGCACGGCGCTGGCCTTCGTGCGGCCGATGATCGACGCGATGCGCGGGCAGCCGGCCCGGTCGCCCATCATGGCCATAGCGGCTTTTGCGACCGGCGCCCGCGCCGACGACCGAACGGAACTGGTGCCCGTTCGCCTTCGGATCGACCATGGCCGCCTTGTCGCCGAGCGCGCCGGCGCTGAAGGCTCGCATCGTCTCGCGCCGATGGCCGCCGCCGACGCGGTGGCGATCATCGAGCCGCTGTGCCGGCTCGAGCCTGGCGATCCGGTCGAGATCCTGCCTTTCGAGCGCGCCCCGGCCTGGAGGGAATGACGGACATGGCCTGCGCGCTTTCCGATGGCTTCGGCCGCCGCATCACCTATCTGCGCCTTTCGGTCACCGATCGCTGCGATCTGCGCTGCGTCTATTGCATGGCCGAGGACACGAGCTTCGTTCCCCGTCGCGAACTGCTGCGCATCGAGGAACTCGACCGTCTCGCCTCGGCCTTCGTGGCGCGCGGCGTCACGAAGATCCGCATCACCGGCGGCGAGCCGCTGGTGCGCAAGGGCGTCATGACGCTTTTCGCCGGCCTGTCGCGCCATCTTGAAGGCGGCGCGCTCGGCGAACTCACGCTGACGACGAATGGCACGCTGCTCGCGACCCATGCGGAGGCGCTGGCCGCGGCTGGGGTCCGCCGCGTCAACGTCTCGCTCGATACGCTGGATGCGGAACGCTATCGCGCCATCACGCGCGGTGGCTCGCTCGCTGCCGTCATGGACGGGCTCCGCGCCGCAAAGGCGGCCGGGCTCCGCGTCAAGCTCAATGCCGTGGCGCTGAAGGGCATCGTGGAGGAGGAGATCCACGATCTCATCGCCTTCGCGCATGGCAACGGCATGGACCTGACGCTGATCGAGACCATGCCGCTCGGCGATGTCGGCGCAGACCGCACGGAGCAATACCTGCCGCTGACCACGCTTCGCCGCATCATCGAGAGCCGCTGGGCGCTTGCCGATACGAGCGAGCGAACGGGCGGGCCGGCGCGCTATGCCCGCATCGCCGAGACGGGTGGGCGGATCGGCTTCATCACGCCAATGAGCCACAGCTTCTGCGAAAGCTGCAACCGCGTTCGCGTCAGCGCCACCGGCACGCTCTACACCTGCCTCGGCCAGGAGGACCGGGCCGATCTTCGCGCCGCGATCCGCGGATCGGAAGCCGACGACGCGCTCCATGCCGCGATCGACGCCGCCATCCGCGCCAAGCCGCGTGGCCACGATTTCCGCATCGAGCGCGGTCGGCCGACGCTTTCCCGGCCCATGTCGGCGCTCGGGGGTTAGGGAGATGCCGATGCCGACCGGACGCCGGCCGATCACCGCCATCGTCTATGACGACGGCCCGGCCTTCGAGGCCTTCCTCAACGGGGCGGTGGACAGGCTGGAACGCGACGGCCTTTGTCTCGCCGGGCTCGTCCAGCAGAGTATTCCGCGCCCCGGACGGCGCAAATGCGACATGGTCCTGCGCGACCTCGCGACGGGCAAACTTCATCCGATCTCGGAGGACCGCGGCGCAGAGGCGAGCGGCTGCTCGCTCGACACCGACCTGCTGCACCGGGCCTGCGCCGCCGCGGAGGCCGGCCTGTCGGCGCGAACCGCGCTGCTGGTGCTCTGCAAGTTCGGCAAGGTCGAGGCCGCCGGCGGCGGCGTCCGCGGCCTGCTCGCGGCAGCGCTGGAGCTCGGCGTTCCCGTCGTCATCGGCGTCCCGGCGATCAATCGTCAGCCCTTCGAAGCCTTCGCAGGCGATCTCGCGCAGATTCTGCAGCCGGACACGCTCGACCCGGCGCCGCTGCAGGGGTTCGTCCAACGGTCGACGGGATGATGGACGACCTCGTCCTCGCCCGCGCGCTCCATGTTCTCGGCGTGATCCACTGGATCGGCGGCCTTGCCTTCGTGACGCTCGTCGTCCTGCCGCTGTCGCGCTCCGAGGCCGGCGGAGGGCTGGTCCTGTTTCAGGCGGTGGAACGCCGGTTCTCGACCCAGGTCCGCCTGTCGGTACCGCTCGTGGGCGCAACCGGCTTCTGGATGACCTGGCGGCTGGATCTCTGGGCACGCTTCGCCGACACCGAATACTGGTGGATGGGCGCCATGCTGGGGCTATGGCTGCTGTTCATGCTGCTGCTGTTCGTCATCGAACCGCTCATGGCTCGCCGCGCGGGACCGGATGATCCGACAGCCGCGATCCGGCGCCTGCTCCTCGCCCACCGCGTGCTGCTCGCCGCCGCCGCCGCCACGGCGCTCGGCGCCGTCGCCGGCACGCACGGCTTTTCCTTCTGAGGCATGTCGACGATGAAGCGCAGCGCGGACATCCAACGAGGCTGGCAGGGGCCGGCGCTGCTCGGCCAGGGCTTTCGCCCCTTCTTCCTGCTCGCCGCCATTTTCGCCGCGCTCGCCATCGCGATCTGGCCTGCGTTCTTCAGGGGCGAGATCGAGGTTCCGACCGCCTTCGTACCGGTCGACTGGCATGTGCATGAGATGATCTTCGGCTATGGCGCCGCCGTCGTCGCCGGATTCCTGCTCACCGCGGTTCCCAACTGGACCGGCAGGCTGCCTGTCGCGGGCTGGCCGCTGGCCCTGCTCGCCACGCTCTGGTTGGCTGGTCGCGTGGCGGTCTTCGGATCCGCAGCCATCGGCGCGCCGGCGGCAGCCGCCATCGACATGCTGTTCCTCGTCACCTTCGCCGTCGTATCGGCGCGCGAGATCCTGGCAGGGCGCAACTGGCGCAACGCCAAGGTGGTCGCAGTGGTGGCGCTGTTCGCGCTCGCCAATGGCGGCTTCCATCTCGAAGCGGCAAGGGCGGGCGGTGCTTCGGTCGCGACCAGAGCGGGCCTCTCGATCATCGTCTTCCTGATCCTGCTGATCGGCGGCCGCATCGTGCCAAGCTTCACCCGCAACTGGCTCGCGAAGAGGAACGCAACCTCGCTGCCTGTGCCCTTCGGCAAGCCGGACGCGGCGATCATGCTGGTCTCCGCCGCCGCGCTGCTCCTCTGGATCGTTCAGCCCCACGCCATCTGGACCGGCACGGCTCTCGTCGCCGCGGGAATGGCGAATCTGTGGCGTCTCGCGCGCTGGAACGGCTGGGCGACCCGTTCAGACAGACTGGTGCTTGTCCTCCATGTCGGCTTCCTGCTCACGTCCGTCGGCTTCCTGTTCACCGGAGCCGCATCCCTCTGGCCGGATCGCATGCCCCAGAGCGCCGCGCTCCATGTCTGGGCTGTCGGTGGCATCGGCACGATGACGCTCGCCGTCATGACGCGAGCGACTCTCGGCCATTCCGGACGACAGCTTGTCGCGTCCCGCGCGACGCAGCTGATCTACGCGGCCATCCTTGCCGCGACGGTATTGCGGGTCGCCGCCGTGTTCTTGCCGCAGATGGCGATGCCGCTGATCGACGCCGCGGCGGCAGCCTGGATCGCCGCCTTCATCGGCTTCGCCGTCGCCTATGGGCCGATGCTCCTGCGTCTTTCGAGGAGGACGTAGACGTGCCGCGTTCTCCCTTCGGGTTGCTGCCTGCTGCGGCAGCCACGGCGCTCATAGTGAACATTTATATTGACCGCATGATTCGGCGGGGCAGGTCAGATAGCCACGGCTCGTCGAAGATGACGACCATAGGACAGAGATGTCGGTGCGCGGGTCGTGAGCCGCGCACTCGACCTCGGCTCGAGTTGCAACTCACAGCGGGCTCTGATGCTTACCTGGTGTTTCAATCAGATGGGATTTCCTGTCCAAGCTAGATCCGCTTCTTCTCCGGTAGCTCGCGTTCGCGCGCGAATGCATGGCGCGCTGTCGCCATACGCTTCGATAGCTCGCGAAATGAACGAGCCTGTCCGGCTGCTTCCCGAGGTCGACGACGAGATCCATGCGCTGTGGATCCAGGAGCCCAGCAGCGAGCCGAGGATTCGCGATCGTTGCCTGCTCGAATGCGCACGCATCGTCATGACCGGGCAGGCCGCAGACATCACCTGTCACGGCTCAGCCGCCGACGTCCCTTACTAGGCATCGTTCACCCAGTAGCGCTACACGAAAGGCGCTCATGTCACCCGAAACCAATCAAACGCAAAGTGCCTTCCGGAGCATCGAGCTCAGGCTTAGGCGCTTGATGATCTTCGCAACCATTCTCGTGATCGGCGTCGCGATCCGGGCCGTGAAGATGGCCATCGACCCGTGAGAGCCCGTCTGCTTGGCGGCTGGTAAGGGGCTCGTCTCCAGCTGCCTGCCGCCAAGTCCTGGCACCGACCCGCCTGCGGGTCATCCGCGCGGCATTAGGCAGCTGCTCGCACGCCGGCTGGCGTCCACCGGCGCTCAGCGGGCCGCGGTTGTCGAAATCAGGAATATGCGCGCCGGGGCGCCGCGCGGGACAACCGCGATGGACTATCAGTTCGTGAGATCGCGCAGCCAACCGAGGACACGGTCCTTCCATCTGGTGGCTGTCGGACGGGCCGAGGTCTGGTAGCCGTCGTGCACTGTCGCGGCGGCGTCCGCTTCGGCGGGGGCGGCCGGGCCATAGTGCGCCGCTTTCGCAAGGCGATCACGACGACGCTCCTCCGCAACCTCCTCATCCGACCAAGGCGGCGCTTCGAACACCCGGTTGCGGCGAATGACGTAGTGAGAGCGGCACGGCAGGGTCCAGTTGCCGACTGACGGATGCAGCGTGACCGTCTCACCGTCGTAGGTGATGTTCCAGTCGGTCGGCGTGAGTGGCGTAACAACCTCCTCGCCGCAACCGCAACAGCAACTGTGCGCGACGCTGCCGTATTCGAGCGAGACGTAGAGCACGCCTGGCTCGAGGGTCTCCGGGAAGCTCTCGACGAACCGGTGCTTGAGGATCTTGTCGCGCATTACGCCTGGTCCTCATTGAGCAACATGTTGCCGTCGAGCGTGTAGGTCGAGTGGTGCTCGCGCTCGAGATCGCAGTAGAAGCCGCATAGCTTCTTCCATTTGATCACCGCCAGCACCGCGTTAAGCGCGTTGAGGTCGGCGACCTGGATGTTCGAGGCATAGATGTCCCCAGCGCCGCCGCCGGTGAGAGGAATGCGCGCGTACGCCCCGACCGTCTCCCGCGTAGCTGGCGTGCTGGTCGTCACCCGTAGGATGCCGCTCAGCCCGTGGTCGCAAAGTTCGAGGCCCATGCCGATATCGACGAAGGAGACATGCCGCTCGTGCAGCCGCATGACCAGCGCCGCTTTGGCCTCGCCTGCGTCAAGGCTAACGAAGGCGAAGTCGATCCCGTCGAGTAGTCCGAGGTTTTCGGCCGTGATGGCCTCGGGGATCGCGGTGATGCCCCGGTGCATGCGGCCGTAGATCGCCTTGAAGTAATCGACCTTGAGCGGTGCCTCGCGCAGCTCTTCCAGGCTCGGCGCCCCCGGAGCGCGGAAGGCGTTGTGCTGGAGGAACTCATCTCCGTCGAAGAGCCGGATTTCGGCGACCGGGGCCTTCGCGATCATGTCGAGGATGTAGCTCCCCGACCCACCGAGCCCGATGATCGCCACGCGGTGCCCCGCGAGCTTCGCGGTGAGCGCGCCAATGCCGACCCGATCCGACGCCGTCTCGACGTAGTTGAACACGCTGTGGCCGTCTTCTTCCTCGTCGAGCGCGCGGTAAGGGCGGGGGGTGGCGGCCGGGTTGAGCACCGCCGCCGGACCCGCCAAAATCGAAGCGTAGGTGGTCATCTTGTGATGGTAATCGCGGTATCCCCCTTCAGGCTTGCTGGAGAAGGCGTGCTCGGCCGTCAGCCCGTGGCCGAGGTTGAAGCGCTTCGACTGGTGGCCGATCGCCGAGATTCGGGTACCATCCGCGAAGCAGGGATAGTCTCCATCGAAGTGCATGACGTGGGTGTCAGGCGGGCGGGTCTGGTCGCCCGCCAGCGTGAGGCTCGAGATCAGGGTGCCTCGGCGGACCTTGCGGTCCGCGTCGACATAGGGGACCTCACGCATCACGAGGAATCCTCCCACCACCTGGACGAAGTAGCCTTCCTCGCGAAGCTTCGCGAGGTCGGCGTTACGACTGAACAGTGCGCGTGACATTGAAGATCGTCCCCTGCTTGATGGTGACGACGCCGTGGGCGCCCAACTCGCCCGCGTGCGGGACCGAGGCCGCTTTGCGATAGGTCATCGAGAAGACGACGTTCGGCGCATGCGGGCCGGGGAACGCCAGATCGACAATCTGCTCGAAGGTCATCGTCGGGCCGCGGACGAGGCGCGGGCGTGTATTGACGACGATCTCGATCTCGACCGGCGGGAGCGAGGCGGTGAAGAAGCGCTCGACGCCCGGCGTGCCGAGGTCGATGAGCATAGTCGACTCGACGAGCACGTCAGTGCCGCCGCGCACCTCGAGGAATACCGCTTCATCGGGGCCGGGCATCGCAAGCGCCGCCAGTACCTGTCCGCTGATCGCGGGCTTCCCCCAACGCTCCTCACGCGAGTTCACCTCGAACTTGAAGTCGCGGTCGGTGAGGAAGGCGACGAAGCGCTCGGCGCCGGCGCCGCGCAGATCGAACGGCTCGTCGAGCCGGACGTCCTCGAAGTCGCCGTTCTCGACGATCGCGAACAGGCTGTAGCCGCGCTCCGGCTCGAGGCCGGCGGCCTCCAGGATCTGGCGACCGAGGGGAATGGGATCGGCGACCGCGAGCGGGCGGAAGTCGATGTTCTCCAGCGCGAACTGGATGCGGTACGCGTTGGCCGGGCGCAGCGCGCGACCCTCGCGGATCGCTTCGCCGACGTCGTCGAATGTCGAGATTTCCATGGATAGTTCCTTCTCGTTAGGCCGGCTTGTTCCCGGCTACGGAAGGACAATCGGTGCGTCGGCGGCCGACCGGAAAGGCGTCAGAACTTCTTTCGCAGGGTGCCTGCGGGGACGGGGCCGCAGACGAAGAAAGCCGGGCAGCGCGGGCAGACGCGCTGTGTGGGATTGGTCGGGAAGTCGCCGGCGCGTACCCCTTCGATCGCGGCACCGAGTGCCTCGCGACGGCGGCCTAGGACCAGGGGCGTCATGGCGACCAGCGAGATGCTACCGCTCGTCAGGTGTACGACCTCGGCGCTCGCACCCGGCGCATTATCGACGACCGCGAGCAGCGCTGCCGCGACGGACAGGTCCTCCGTGTCCGACTTGCGGAATACGCCCGTCCGGACCCGGCGGTAGATGAGCTTGCCCCGATCGTCGACGAGCATGTCGTCGGCTCCGTAGTGGACCTCGTCGCCGCCGAAACGGAGGATCAGCGCTTTGGGCGTCTGTGGCGTGTGCAATCCGCGCGTGCGGATGAAGGTGGCGACGAGCGCGATGGCTGCGGCGCGGAGCTCGGCGAAGCTTCCAAGCACGTCGAGGCCGTGTTCGTCGCACGCCAGACAGACGGCTGCGGCAAGACGGGTATCGTTCGAGACGTCGAGGCCGTCGAACACGATCGCTCTAACGACAGAGCGCGCCGCCTCATGCATGCGCATGTAATCAGTCTCGGTCCGGCGGCCGCCGATGCCGAGCACATGGGTGTAGAAGAAACGCCGCCGGCACTTCTCCTTATCGAGCATGGCGATCTGTGAATCGCGCAGCCGGACAGGTCCGTCGATCTCGATGGGGATGGGCTCGGCCTCGGGGGCTGGCGGCAGCGTGTGAACGAGGGCGGGTGTGCTTCGGACTACGCCGGGGCCGAGGCGCGGCAGGAAGTCGGATAGCGGCCGGTTCCTTCCGCCCGACTGTGTCGCGGCATAGAGGACGAGGCGGTCGCGTGCGCGGGATGTCGCGACGTAAAACAGGCACTCGCGCTCTTCCGCGTCGCCAGCGCGAAGCGCCTCCTTAACGTCGCCCGTCAAGCCAGCGATGACGCCATACGGCGGCAGGCACTGCGGCGCCTTGGGGCTGCCCGGAAGGGTGTCCTGGTTGAGGCCGGGAAGGTGGACGCAGCTAAATTCGAGGCCCTTGGCGCCGTGGATCGTCATAAGGCGCACGGCGTTGATACCCTGCGCGGCCTGCGGCAGTTGCCGGAGGTCGCGGTCGTCGCCGATCGCGACCAGCCTGCGGATTCGATCCAGGAGTCGCGGGACGGCACGGCCCTTTGCGCGCGGCTGAACGCGCAGGAAATTCATCAACTGCCAGATTGCGATTCCTTGGCTTCGCTCGGCGACCGAGCTTGCCTCCCCGATCCGCGCTGCGAATCGCGTGCGGTCGAGAACAATCGTAGCGAGCGTCCGCCATGGGGGCGAGTCGGCGTCGAAACCCTCGAGGACAGCAGCGAACTGGTTGAGCGCGAGATGTCCTTCTGGCGATATCGACAGGGTTCCGCGCCTCGCTAACCATTCGAGCGGCTCGTGCTCTTCGTCCCGCAACGACTCCAGCACCATACCGACGTCGCCGAGCGCCATCTCGAGGCCCGGCATGCAGGCAGTTCGGATCAGCCCCATCGCGCGGCGGTCAGCGAGCAGCGAGAGGATGGAGAGCAGATCCTTGGCCTCGCCTCGCTCGAACAGGCTGCCGAGGAAGAGCACGGGGATGCCCATGCGTTCAAGATCGCGCGCGATCTCGCCCAGCCGTTCGTTGCCGGTGCACAACACAGCCTGGTCGCGGTAGGCGATACCCGAGCGGAACAACTCGCTGATACTGTCGGCAATCGCGACGGGCTGTTCCTCTTTGCTTGTGCGCAGCCGGAGCTCGATAGGCGCACCGCGAGGTCCGCGCTCAGCCAGGAGCGCGGCACCTTTGCCGCCCGCCGTCATCTGCACGGCGAAAGCAGAATAGGCGCTCACGATCTCCTCGACGGATCGATAGTTCACCTCCAGCCTGCCCGACGTCGCGCCCCCGAAGTCCGTCGAGGCGAACCTGGACATGCTGATCGGGGATGCACCCCGAAAGCGGTAGATTGACTGCCGCGCATCGCCGACCACCCACAGGTTGTCGCCCGTCGGCCGTAGCGCTTTCAGAAGTCGAACGCTGGCGCGGTTCACGTCTTGGTATTCGTCGACGAGAATGTGGTCGTAAAGCTGACCGAGTTGGGCGGCGATCTCGTGCCGTTTCTCGAGGAGCTCGACGGGGAGCGAGACGAGGTCGCCGAAGTCGATCGCCCGGCGGTCGCGCTTCAGTCTTTCATAGACGGAGTACATCCGCGCGACCTCGGCCGCTTTCAGCGCGTTCGTGTGCTGCGGCTCCTCACTGCCTGCGGCGATCCGCATCTCCTCAGCGCGCAGAGCGTATTCGTCATGGCCGACAACCTCGTCCTTCGCCCGAGATATGGCGGCCAGGATGTCGCCGATGAGGCGAGTGGGGTCATAGAGGTCCTGGTAGTGCTCAAGCGCGAGCCGGGGGAACTCGGCTTCGAGCAATTCGACCGCCTCGACACGGTCCATCAGCCTGGGGTCGCTCGGCAGCGAGAACTCCGGGCCGAGCCGGCGGATGATGTCGAGTCCAAAGGCGTGGAATGTTCCGATCCACATCGCAGCGGCCTCTTCGGGGCGTTTGTCGGCGATCCGCTCCGCCATCTCGCCCGCCGCTTTGTTCGAGTAGGTGAGAACGAGGAGCCGGCGCGGGTCCACGCCCTCGTCGATGAGCTGGACGACCCTGGCGGTAAGCGTCTGTGTTTTCCCCGTTCCCGGGCCGGCCTCTAGGATGTATGGGCCGCCCCGATGCGCCGCGGCGGCGGCTTGAGCGGCGTTGAGCGGCTTATCCACGCGCGCCCGTTCGTCAGGCTCAATCACGGGAAGCAGGAGCGCATCGAACAATTGCTGGGCGACCGCGTCGAACGGGGCGTTCATCCGGTCCGCGATCTGCGACCCAGTCAGGCCTTCTTCGATATGCAGGCGGCGCACCAGCGCCCGCGGGATAAGGAGTTCGCGGCCGAACAGGTCCATCTGAACCTCGCGCCGCTGGCGCCGGCCGTAGTCTACGACACGGTCGATGCCGGTGGGCGATGGCTCGGACGCGCGGGCCGGATCGGCCTCGAACACGGTTGGCGACGCAGTTGCGTCGCCGAGCTCGTGATGGCCGATCTCGTGAGCGACGAGAAATGCCTGCTCGAACGGCGACCCAACCCTCTCGTGGACGATAAGGTCGTCCTCGGGCACGAGCGTCGCGCGTCCGTTGTCGAGGACCGTCGCGCCCGGATTTGCTGGGTTGACCTCGAGGCCCCGGTGCTTGGCAATGGCGACGACGAAGGCGTAGGGATCTGTCGGATCAAGCCCGCGCGCCACGGCGGCGGCATGCAGCTCCGCGGCCCGTCGGCGTCCGAGTTCAATCGCGTCCATGCGTCAGTCGCCTTCGGTAAGGAGGCGCTTACGGTCGGCCTCCGGGACGCCCGCCTCGATCAGCACCTGCTCAAAGGAGACCTGTGCCGCTGTGCCGGGTTTTCCGTCTGCCTTAAAGCGTCTGCCAGATCCGAGCGTCGAGGCCTGCCGCATCGCCGCGATCACGTACGGCTCTGGGATCTCCAGCGCCTCGCCCAGCGCTTTGAGAATCGGATGCGGCGTCCTCGACGGATCGACTTTTCGCTCCCGCAGGCAAGTGACAACCTGGCGGGGGACGCCCAACGTCCCCGCCAGCGCGTCGAGCGGGTTAGGGCCTCCCTTAAGCTCGAGCCCGGCCGCCTTATGGACGATCCAGGCGGCATCGATGCGCGACTGGTCGATGGCAGAGAGGGGAGCGTCATCGTTAAGCTCTGGTGTTGCCATCAGTCTCGAGAGATCGATGAGCTGGAGCGCGAACTCCGGGTGCGCCTCGACATAGCGCGCGAGGACATCACCATCATGAGCCTCCTCCATCTGGAAGAGGTCCAGCACATCCTCTAGGGCGAGGGGCGTCGGGTTGGTGGTCATTGGTCATCCCCAGGATTGAATAGGGCCACGAGCGTTTTCAGCGCGCGCTCACGATAGTTGCGAACCGAACGGTCCGAGCAGCCGAGTGCCTTGGCGATCGTCATAACCGCTGGGTCGTTCGAATGGGTCGGCCATCCGAGCATCAGCAAATGCATGGTTCTGCTTTGTTCCGGTGGCAGGTTGTCAATCGCCAGATACACTCGATCCCGGAAATGCGGATCGGAGAGAATGTTCGCCTCAAACGTGTCTTCTGCAATTGCAGCGACGGCTTCGCGTTCCGATACATTGGTATCGGCGTCCAAGGGATCGCTGCGCCCTTCCTCGCGCCACGCACGCTCCTGCGCGTCGAGGCGTAGCCGCTTGATGGCCAGATCGAATCTGACCTCAAAGAAGTCGAGCCTCTCGTCGGGTTCATGGCGGTCCTTCGCGAGGAGCTCGACGAACCGGTCGGAGACGGCATTGCGTATTCTCTCCTTGAGGAGGGAGACGGTGTTCCCCGAAGTCTCTGCCCGCGGAAGCGCACAAAGGACGCGCTCAAAGAGGATTCTGTAGAGCCTCTCGAACCCCGTGTCCGAGTTGTCCCTTCGGCTTGCCCTGACGAAATGGAGGACGCATTCGGTGGGAACGTAGAGCGGATCCTTACGGTCGCGGATACTGGTCCGCTCAAGGAGCTCGTCGCGCGGCAGGTCTGCCAGCGCCTGCAGGAGCGCCTCGATATTGTCGGGGCGGAGGTAGGGTGTGCCGTCCTTCCTGCGCTTGGTGAGCGGAATGATCAACCTTCTCCTCCCTATTCGGAGAATGAGCATAGGTGCGTTCGAGTAGAAATTGCCACGGAAAGTGCAACCGGAACGAAACGAGGAAATATTTTGGAGTCCAGCCACTTCGGCGCTATTCGCCCGCCGGTCGGCCACTGGCTCGGCGCCCGCTAGGAGAAGCGCACCTGGCGCTATGGACAGGAAGCGTCGAGTGAACCTCAGATCGCGTCGGTCTCGCCCGTCCTTGGACGTCGCTAGCGCATGGCCGAGGTCTGACCTTAGTTGCCACGTTCCTCAACGAGAGCGAGAGGACTCGATCCGAATTGAAAAATAAGAACATATGTTCTGATTTTTCAATTCGGCCACTGGCTGTTCTCGAACCTGGGTCATCAAAATCATGCTCGAGAAACGACCCCAACTGCAGCTCGCTGCTCAAGGACGCGTTCTGGGATTGACTGTCTAGATCCAAAACGTTGGTTTATTTGCTGAAATGTCCCGACACCGACAAACAGCAGAGCTATAATGTACTTATCGAGTATCTCACTCGACTTGCATAGCGGCCTTAGCGACAATCGCCGGCGAATACAGGACGCCGGATATGAGGGTGCCGCACCCTGAAGGAGATCGCTCAAGTGCTCCCCTGCGTGATAGCAGGACGCCTTGAGTCGGTTGCACCGATAGCCCGCGAGGCTATGAATAGCCCAAAAAGATGGAAGCTCTGCGCCGCCGCACCTTCCTCTCGCTGTTCAGTAGTCGGCATGAAGCTGACAGCGAGGCGTCGAGTTCGTCTCGACAACCGTGGGGTCCACTTTGGACCGAGAACGGAGCCGCATGCAGGTAATGGCCACCACCTGTCACGATCTGAGAAATCGTAAGGCTCTTCGCCAGCTTCGATGGAAGCGTTCCTCTCCTTGCATAGATCAGCCCTTTGAGCTGGTCTATGCGGGGGGAGAAAGCATCTCTGGAAGCTTGAAAGGAGAATAGATCGACAGCGTAAGCAGGCAAGAGTAGCCGACGACGCGCGGTCGTGAACAAGAGTTCGTTGGTGCGAAGATGCCGACGTCCACAGTGAGCGCGCGTAGGGCGCGTTCGTCGTTAAGGCTTGTCGCTCGCTGTCCCCAGGGATGCTTGTCGCGCGATGAGGTTCTTGGCGCCATTGTATGACCAGGTCGTGCCGCCCGGGGACGGGATTCCGGCATCGTTCAGTGCGCGAGCAAGCGTTGCTGGTGAAAGTGCTTGTCCAGCGGGCAGTTGCGCGCCGAGGCACTCAACGAAGTCTGAGAGAGCCCTTGCCCGAGCGTCGGCCTTCCTTTTGACGGAGGATACGGCAGCCGATCTATTGGTGGCGCGCGGAGGAGCTCTATCCGTCACGCTCCTGGCTATTCCGGCTTTGATCCGCTGCGATTTGACCTTGGAATTGAGGATCGCAGCATCGAGATCGCCAGAGCGCTCTGCCAGCGATCGCTCGCCCCAGATCTGCCTGGTGGCAGCGTCGAGGACGGGAACCGCGGTCGTCGCATTCAGGGCATCAAATGCCGGCCGCATACGGTCTAGACGAGTGGCTGCCATCAGGTTGGCAATGGAGGCGAGGACCAAGATCCCGCCCATGGCCGCCGCCGCATCGACCGCCTTCGCGAATCCGGCATGATCAACAAAGGAGACCTTCCGGGAGCGTGAGAATGCTGGAATGATCTCCCAGGCCGCGCCGGCAGGCAGTGTCGCCTTGAAGGCGTTGGCGATACCGATTTGACGAGCAACAGGCGGGAGCTTGAATATCTCTTCCACCGTCTGCGGCCGACGTCGAGCAGTGCCGAAAAGGTACACGACGTATCCGGCACTGTCACTCAACGGCTCGGGTTCCTCAGTCAGTGGCAATCGTCGGCGAGCAGGCGCTCTTTCTAGTCCGCTCAATCCGCAGGAGGAGCGCCATAGCAATTCAGGCCGGCTCCTTCAATCTCTCCTGTTCGGCGTCTGTCGCTGTGCCGATTGGGTTGCAGGCGCCGGAGTACCCGCGATGCTTCGTCATGCATCAATAGGGCGAGTTCGACGCGGTCTGAAACAGCAATCGATCACCGCTGCATGGATCATCAAGCCATCGCCCCGTTCCAGTCACACAGACGCGTTGGTGGTCAGCCAGATCTCGATCGCGGCAATCATTGCCGGCCGCAAGCTGCTGCCCTGGCTTAGGGCGCGCCCAAGAGAAGGATCGAGCAGCTTGAAGCCGAGCTCATCCATGACGTCTCCCATCTTGAGGTTCCGCGTCGCCTTGATGTGACGGATCCTCGCTATAGCCCACGATTCGAGACGGTGATCGACGGTGACTGCGGATGCTGTCACGCTCGCGGCAGGCGCCGGCATTGCCGCCGAGGTGATCCACGCCTCGAAGGCCCGCTGCTCGGCGCTGGTGGCCCTTCGCCAGGCGTTCTGCAGTTCCTGCAGGCGAGTCCTCGGTTTTTATGATTCCGGCAGCGATGGTGGCCTCGGCCATCGAGCCGAATCTCCACTGCGATCCTGACCTGTTGATACCGCACCGTCTGCCCGCGCTGCCACCCGGGCGCGAAGGCTATCCACCTATTGCCTGCGAGTGTCCGAACACCGACCAAGGGGATTGTAGATGTATCTACCCATGAGCACAGGACCATAGCTAGTCTTGCCGGCGCCGCGTGGCGTACGTTGGCAGATGCATCTATGACGTCTAGGGATGACTGCGGTTCGAGATCGGTCTCGGTAGCAACCGAGCCTGAATTGCGACACCGCCACCGAGCACCGCTGTCCCGAGGGATGCCAGGCAGCAGGGGCGCATCTCTGACGAGCGCTTCCCCTCTTCGCTGAGATCAAGAAGCTACGGTGACACTGCGCCCGTGGAGACTGACCAGCTGCTTCAGCGCACTGATCTCGTCTTGGAACCACCTGCGCTGTGAAGCTGCAGTCGCCTCGACCGCAACCTCGAGGGATCTCCAGGATAGGGTACGCCTGGCGCCGCACGAGCGAAGCCGCAACAGAGACCTTCATCGGATCTGTCAAGCTATGGATAGTCAACGGATCGCGTGGGGACGGGGAACGGCTCAATGCCGCGCCATACTTGCGGGATGCGCCGACGGAGATGGCTCACAGAGACTGACGTCTGCAGCGATGCAACGCCGTCTCCGCAAGCGCCGTGACGAGTTCGTTGACGAGTCGGGGGACCGATCTGCAGTTCAGAGCTCGCGGTACTACGCCCTTTTGAGAAGTGAAGTCCTAGAACGCCGCGAGGGCCTAGGGGGATGCCTGCCGGTGCGGCAGCGCGGGGAACGGCTATCCTCCTCTGTCGGTGGCGATGACAAACGTGCGAACTCGTAGCGGCGATTTCACTCGTTGCTGACGAACCCGTCGCCCTGCACCGATCAGTGCGCCCCGCCCGCCGCCAGCGCGAAGTCTACCTCTCCATCGGCATGCTGGGTCAGGACGCCGAGCCGCTCCGGCCCGATCCGCAGGTCGATGTCGTTCGTGGCGCCGCTGCCGACGCTGAGGACGCCTGCCCCGAGCCAGTCGCGCGAGACGAGACTCAGCCAGCCGTCCGGCGCCGATCGCGCGAGCTCACAGCCTCGTCGGCGAGGATGACGCGCGGCGCCGCGACGATCGCCCGGGCGATCGCGATCCGTTGCCGCCGCCGGAGAACGCGGCGGGTAGTGGTCTAGGATATCGGCTCGAGGCCGACCGATCGGAGCGCGGCGACGACCATGGCCCGCGCCCGCCGGTCGCCAGCGATGCCGAGCGCCCGGAGCGGCTCGGCGATGATCGCCTGCACATTCTAGCGCGAATCGAGCGAGGCATAGGGATCCTGGAACACGGCCTGGACGCTCTTGCGGTAGGTGCGCATCATCGCCGGTCGGCGAGATCGAGCCGCGCGCCGTCGAACAGCACCTCTCCCGTCTTCGGCCGAAGGAGGCCGAGCAGCAGCTTCAGGTTCGTGCTCTTGCCCGATCCCGACTGGCCGACGAGGCCGATCGAGCGCCCGGCCGCGACGGAGAGCTAGACGTCGCAGAGCACGGGCCGGCCGCCCGGATAGGCATAGCCGACGCGGTCGAGGCGGAGGATGTAGCTCATGCCGCCCCCAGCGCGCGATCGAAGCGCTCGGCGGCGGCGAGAAGCTCGCGCGTATAGGGATGCGCCGGCGTCGCGAAGACCTCTCGCACCGGCCCCTCCTCGACCACCGCGCCGGCCCGCATGACCTGCCCGTCGTCGACGATGCCGGCGACGACGGGCAGGTCATGGCTGATGAAGAGGAGCATCATACCGCGTTCGGCGACGAGCCGCGCCAGGAGGGCGAGCATCTCCATCTGCGTCGTGACATCGAGCGCGCTCGTGGGCTTGGGGGCGATGCCTCGCGGCGTGAAGCGGACAGATGACCGCCGCGTTCTGAACGGGATCTTCCATGTTCTGCGGACGGGCCGGCTTCGAGCGACCGAGCTGCTGCTCTTGGCGACCAACCAATATGCTACACGGCTGCTATACACGATCGATGCGAAGAAGCTAGAATCGGCTTATTTCTGACGTTTTCAGGAGGTGGCTGGGGCGGGAGTGATTCGAACTCTCCGACCGTGGCATTCATCGAAGCAGAAGGTGGTTAGGGTGGTCGGAATCGAACCGACACTCCTTGCGGAACCGGATTCTGGGATCTGTCGTATCTTCCATGGCCAGCTTTACCCCCCGCAAGCTCGTCCTGGAACTCGTTGTCAGATCGACGAGCAAGCACTTATACCAATGGCCCTGATCACCGACCGATGTGAGCCCATTGGCGCATACCGACGGATGTTATGGCGTTTGGAGTTGCGATGAGCCTGTTCCATGCGTCACACGCGGCGTCGACGATGTCGGGATAGGTCTCGAAGACGCGGTTTGAGAGCCAGTTTGCGCGCAGATATTGCCAGACATTCTCCACCGGTCAGTTCGGGCGAGCGCGAGGGCAGCAGGATCAGCGTCATGTTCTTCGGGACCTCTAGCCTGTCGGTCGTGTGCCACCCGGGACGATCGAGGAGGAGAACGGCATGAGCGCCATGGGGGACGGTCCGGCCGATCTCGTCGACATGGACCTGTATGGCCTGGGTGTTGGCGAAGGGCATGGCGAGCGCGGCGCCGACGCCGCGCGCCGGACAGATGGCGCCAAACAGATAGGCGCGCTGGTCGGCTGGCTGGCGCGGGCGGGTTGCGCGCCTGGCCCACTGACGAACCAGCCCGTTCTTCTGCCCGATCCTGGCCTCGTCCTGGAACCAGCTCTCGATCGGCTTGCGCTTGGGGATATCGGCGAGATGGGCTCTCAGGATCGCCGCTAAGCTTTTTTGAACGCCGCGATGATCTCGGCTTCTGGCGTGGGTGACGCGGCCGTACGCTGATATGCGAGAAGCCGATCTGCTTCAGCAGCTTGCCGATCGTGCGCTCGTGATAGCGACGCCGAAGCGCGCCTCGATCACCCGGTTGAGGTCGATGCGGCGCCAGCGCACGACGCCATCCCTTGCACGATCGGGCCCCGTCTCCACGATCTGGGCGAAGGCACTCAACTGAGCCGCCGTCAGGCGCGGCAAGCCGCCCTTCCCGGGTTTGACCCTGAGCCCGTCCAGGCCCTCAGCATTGAAACGATGCACCCAATCGCGCAGCGTCTGCCGATCCATCCCGCCGACCCGTGCCGCCTGTTCCCGGTCCATACCGTCAAGAACTACCGCCAGCGACAACAGCCGCCGGCTCTGGTTGGCGTGCTTCGACGCAGCCGCCAGCCGCGGAAGGTCAACGGCAGACTAGTCCGCCCGAAGCTTTACTGCTGCTGACATGGCGCGTTCCTCCCCGCGCCACTGAATCAGATCAAACCCACAATCGGAATACCTCGGGAGTCAGCCGCCGAGGCCGTTGGTATTGTGCGGTATCTGGCATCGTCGATGGCGCGCTGCCTGGAGCTTGCTGGCGGCCCCGACAACCCCGCCTATGTGGCACCCATGGTATCCGTTTCTCCGCCGCCTGCCCTTGACGTCTTTCGCAGTCGCGAATTGCGCGGCATGTATGTCCATGCGGAAGCGTGAGGCAACGAGCTCGGTCGGTTGAACCAGTGATCCCAAGCGGTGCTGCTCAACCTCAACAGACTCCCCGCGGCAATCAATTCAAACGGCGACGCGGCCTCGTTCGTGCTGCCCAAGGAGGCGGACATGACAAATAGCAAATTTCTTACACCCGAAGAGGTGGCTGAGCGCTATCGGGGTGGCGTTTCGGTCGGGACTCTCCGAAATTGGCGCGCGATGCGTCTCGGACCGTCCTTCGTCAAAGTTGGCAAGGCTGTCCTATATCCCGTCGATGATCTTGATGCGTGGGACGAAAGGAATAGAGTGCAGTGCCATGCATCTAAACGCCTCATCGAGCCGCTGAGTGATCAGGCGTGATGATCACGAGCGAGCACGATCAACAGATCCCAATGCCCGGCACCACTCACGGCTTGTATTTGGGTTATCTCTTCAAAATCAACACTTTGCTTATTCGGGTGGCCGGGTGCACAATCACCCGTCGGGCGACCCGACACCCTCGCGCGCCGATATCCAGATGACGAAGACGATCGTCGACGTCGCCGCGCCGCTCGGCATCGCCGTGCACGACCACATCATCGTCGGCCGCCACGGCAATGTGAGCTTCAAGGGCCTGAAGCTGATCTGAGGCCGGCCGCGAACAGCGACCGGACCTTCCTGTTACATGCCCTTCTTGTCGTTGCGGGCGAGTTCGCGCAGGCGTTCGCCGAGATAGCTGCCGGCCGTGTAGCGCTCGGAAAGAACGACATCGGGCCGCGGCTGCAGGAAGAGCGGGATCGAGACGCGCGAGCGGAAGCGCGACTCGCCGGTCGGATTGATCACGCGGTGCGTGGTCGACGAATAATAGCCGCCGGACGCCTCCTGCAGCATGTCGCCGACATTGATGACCAGCATGCCGAAATCGAACGGCACGTCGACCCACTCGCCCTCGCCGTTCAGGAGCTGCAGGCCGCGCTCGTTGGCGGCGGGCAGGATGGTGAGCAGATTGATGTCCTCATGCGCGGCGGCGCGCAGCGCGTCCGGGTCCTCCTCGCCGGTGAGCGGCGGATAGCGGAGGATGCGGAACAGCGTCCCCTCGCTGTCCTTCATCATCTCCGGCAGCGGCATCGAGAACTTCGCCCGCACCTCTTCCGGCGAGTTGTCGTCGACCCATTGCAGCAATTCGTCGGCGAGGCCCTTGGCGATGTCGAAATAGCGGCGCGCGGCGTCCGACACCTCGTCCGGGTAACGGCCCCAGGAATAGAGGTGATAATATTCCTTGAGGTCGCGCTTCTTCCCGGTCTTGGCCGTCTCGGCCTGCGAGGGCGGGAAATAGCCGTCATGCTTCTCGCTGACGAGATATTTGTGCTTGTCCTCGCCGTCGAAGAAGCCGAGCCATTCCTTGTAGATCTGCTCGACCAGCGGCTGCGGGATCGGATGGTTGGTGAGCACCCCGAAGCCCGTCCGGCGCAGCGACTCGGTGAACAGCGCCGGCGCGTTGGGGTCGCGGTAATCGACGACGATCACGCCGCTCTCATGCGGAACCGCGTCCCGCCGCGCATCGAACTCGCTCATGGATACTCCTCCAGTCCCTTCGCGCCGGCCTCTCTACGTCGGCGCGGCAATCTTCTCCCATCATGGACCCGAAGCTTTGGCGGAGGCAATCAGGGACCGGTGCGGGCAAGACGGTTGCCTCTTTTCGCGCCAGTCTGCTGCCTTCTCGGCCGCGTCATCTGCGCCCGTCGCAACGATCGATTGGCACTAGCCAAGACTGAGCGCGTTGTGTGCAATAGCGGAGAAGCGTTTCGCGGAAGCGAAGCCGGGGGATCGCAGTCGAGACTGGCACGCCGCTTGCCGGTAATCATTCGACAGCGAAAGGGGAGTGACTGCAGGAATGGTCGTAGCCTTCGATGAGATGGGATCGAGCGGCGACAGCTGCCGTCCCGGTTACGAAGTCCTCAAACGCTGGCTGGAGTCGACCCCTCCCGATCTTCTCACCACGCGCCGGGCGGAGGCGGAACTGCTGTTCCGCCGCATCGGCATCACCTTCAACGTCTATGGCGACGAGGCGGGCGAGGAGCGGCTGATCCCGTTCGACATCATCCCGCGCATCCTGACCAAGAAGGAATGGTCGGTGCTGGCGCGCGGGCTGGAGCAGCGCGTCAAGGCGCTCAACGCCTTCCTCGCCGACATCTATTCCAAGGGCGAGATCCTGCGCGCCGGCCTCGTGCCGGACGATCTCATCTATCGCAATCCCTATTACCGGCCGGAGATGGCGGGCCTGAAGCTCGCGCACGACATCTATGTGATGATCGCCGGCATCGACATCGTGCGCGTCGATCCCGACACCTTCTATGTGCTCGAGGACAATGCGCGCACGCCCTCCGGCGTCTCCTACATGCTGGAGAACCGGGAGGTGATGATGCGCCTCTTCCCGGATCTCTTCGCCGAGCAGCGGATCGCGCCCGTCGAGAACTATCCGGACGCGCTGCTGGCGACGCTGAAATCGGTGGCGCCGCGCTCGGCCTCCTCCGATCCGACGGTCGCGCTGCTGACGCCCGGCCCCTATAACAGCGCCTTCTACGAACACTCGTTCCTCGCCGACAAGCTCGGCATCGAGCTGGTCGAGGGGCGCGACCTCCTGGTGCGCGACAATGTCGTCTATATGCGCACCACCGAGGGGCCGAAGCGGGTCGACGTGCTTTATCGCCGCCTCGACGACGACTTCCTCGATCCGCTGACCTTCCGACCGGATTCGGCGCTCGGCGTTCCCGGCCTGATGAGCGCCTATCGCGCCGGCAACATCACGCTCTCCAATGCGGTTGGAACCGGCGTCGCAGACGACAAGGCCGTCTATTCCTACATGCCCGAGATCGTGCGCTTCTATCTCGGCGAGGAACCCTTGCTGCAGAACGTGCCGACCTGGCGCTGCCGCGAGCCCGATGCGCTCAAATATGTCCTCGACCACCTGCCGGAGATGGTGGTGAAGGAGGTCGCGGGCTCGGGCGGCTACGGCATGCTGATCGGCCCGACGGCGGACAAGAAGACCATCGCCGAATTCGCCGCCAAGCTCGCCGCCAACCCGGACGACTTCATCGCCCAGCCGACGCTGGCGCTCTCGACCTCGCCGACCTTCGTCGATTCCGGCGTCGCGCCGCGCCATGTCGACCTGCGCC
>Ga0209930_1002293_pt1 | contig 23409 bp, 25 predicted proteins | sample ThiBiot_500_biof_2_FD_183948 | JGI IMG/M metagenome (GOLD analysis project Ga0209930, IMG submission 183948) | Wastewater bioreactor microbial communities from Cape Town, South Africa - Thiocy_cont_500_biof (SPAdes) | ecosystem: Engineered > Bioreactor > Thiocyanate-remediating >... | reverse complement strand
GCCGAGCGCTGGCTGGCGGCCAATCCGGTCGCCGACATGACGGCCGTAGCGGCCGAATAACGATCGGCGACGGACGGGCGACGGGGGCGCCGCCATCATGGACTGGGACAAGCTCAGGATCTTCCACGCGGCGGCGCAGGCCGGGTCGTTCACCCATGCCGGCGAACAGCTCGGCATGAGCCAGTCGGCCGTGTCGCGCCAGGTCAGCGCGCTCGAGCAGGACCTCGGCGTTCCCCTGTTCCACCGCCATGCCCGCGGCCTGATCCTTTCAGAGCAGGGCGAGCTTCTCTTCCGCGCGTCGCAGGACGTGATGATGAAGCTGGAGGGCGTGAGGATCCGACTGACGGATTCGCGCGAGAAACCGACCGGCACGCTGCGCATCACGACCACCGTCGCGCTCGGCTCGACCTGGCTGACGGAGCGGCTCAACGAGTTCGTCGACCTGCATCCGCAAGTGAACCTGCACCTGATCCTCGACGATCAGGAGCTCGATCTCACCATGCGCCAGGCCGACGTCGCGATCCGCCTGCGCCAGCCCGTTCAGCCAGATCTCATTCAGCGGCGGCTGTTCACGACGCATTATCACGTCTACGCCTCGCCGGATTACGTCTCGCGCTTCGGCAAGCCCGAGACTCTGGACGATCTCGACCACCACCGGATCGTCACCTTCGGCGTCCCGGTGCCGCCCAACATCCGCGACGTGAACTGGCTGGAGATCGCCGGCCGCTCGACCGACAATCCACGCGAGCCGATCGTCCGCATCAACAATATCTACGCGATCAAGGCCGCCGTGGAGCGGGGAACCGGCATCGCGATCCTCCCCGACTACATGATCGGCGAAGGCTCGCCGCTGGTGAAGCTGATGCCGGAAGCGCAGGTGCCGAGCTTCCCGACCTATTTCTGCTACCCGGCGGAGCTGAAGAATTCGGCGCGCGTCACCGCCTTCCGCGACTTCATGCTCGCCAAGGCGCAGAACTGGCAATTCTGAAGGCAGAGCCCAAGACCGCCCATTTTTACGCCAGTGTTGCATGCACTTCGCTGCAGTGCGAAATGCGCTATGGTCGCCGTAGCGATTTTTCGGCGAATTGGCGCAAAATCTTTCCGGATTGCCCGACCTTCCGTCATCTGCATTTCAATTTTTCGCGCTTCACGAATTTTTGTTCTGATCCGCTGGAAATGCATAGCTGCAATGCATCGATGCCAGTTGTTTGTGCAGAGCGATCGTTCCATATCTCTCATCAGTTGATGCGTTGCCGGCGGCTTTCTCCTCCCTGCCGCCCGTGGACCTCAACTGTTCCCTCTGGAAGGTGTTTGCTGCGTCTTCCCTGCCGCAGCAACAAAGACTTAGCCGGGCCTCGCAAGAGCGCCCGGCCTTTTCTTTTCGCGATGCACTCCATCGGGTGCGGTGCACCCATCCGGATGATTCTTCGGCCCGGCGGGCTGAAACTGCGGGGACCATCCCTGAGATACAACGGGACCCGGCAGCGCCCCTCCTCTTCACCTCTCATGTTGGGAGAGGTCGACGCACCGCAGGTGCGGCGGGTGAGGGGTTACGGACGATCCGGAGAGGCCACGCCCCTCACCCGGACCTCCGGGCCGACCTCTCCCCATGAGAGAGGTAAAGGCAGAGCCGGCGCCGTTTGAGGCCTCACATATAGAGCGGCTGGTCCTGCAGATTCTTGTAGAGGTCGGCGACGAACGGGCCGTAGCCGTTGAAGAGCTGCGTCGGGATGCGCTGGTTGGTGCCGAGCACGGTCTCGGTCGCCTGGCTCCAGCGCGGATGCGGCACTTCGGGGTTCACGTTCGCCCAGAAGCCGTATTCTGAGGATTGCAGCTGCTGCCAGAAATTGAGCGGCTGCTCCTCCACGAACGAGACCTTCACGATCGATTTGATGCTCTTGAAGCCGTATTTCCACGGCGTGTGCAGGCGGATCGGCGCCCCCATCTGCTTGGGTAGCGGCTTGCCATAGGCGCCCGTCACCATGAAGGCGAGCTCGTTGGTCGCCTCGGCCATGGTCAGCCCCTCGACATAGGGCCAGGGATAGAAGGGCTCGTTCTGGCCCGGCGCCATAGCCGGGTCCATGAAGGTTTCGAAGCGCACATATTTCGCGCCCGACAGCGGCTTCGCATAGGCAACGAGCGCCGCCAGCGGAAAGCCCGTCCACGGCACGGTCATCGACCAGGCTTCGACGCAGCGGTGGCGGTAGAGCCGCTCCTCGAAGGCCATCGCCTTGAAGAGATCATCGATGGCGACCGTCTTCGGCGCCTCGACCAGCCCGTCGATCGCGATCGTCCACGGCCGGGTCTTCAGCGCCTCGGCCTCGGCGGCGAGGTCCTTGCCGGTGCTGTATTCATAGAAATTGTTGTAGTGGAGGTTGATGTCCTCCGGCGTGACCGGGCGTTCGATCGTGTATTTCGGGTTGGGCTTGGCCGGGAAAAGCGACGCGCTCGGATCGGCCTCCTGCGCCCTCGCCCCGCGCGGCAGCGCCAGTGCGGCGAGACCAAAGCCGCCGGCCGCGAGGATGGCGCGCCTGTCGAGAAATACGGCCTCCGGCGTCGCCTCGCGCTCCGCGATCTCCCAGCCCCGACGACGCCTGATCAGCATGACGTTCTCCGTCCCTTCGATGGATCGCTCAACAGCTAGGGCGCGCCGCGGCGGCGTCAAATCACGTTGGCGTGCCGCGCACGCGCGCCCAAGGTTCGCACCCCAAGCTTCGGCTTGCCTTGGCGGGATGGCGAGACTAGGTTCCGCGCCGCACAATCCCCTCCCTCCGGAGCCTTGAAAATGGCCTTCCTCGCCGACAGCCTCGCCCGCATCAAGCCGTCCGCGACCATCGCGGTCACCAACAAGGCGCGCGAGCTGAAAGCGGCCGGCCGCGACGTGATCGGCCTCGGCGCCGGCGAGCCTGATTTCGACACGCCCGAGAACATCAAGGAAGCCGGCATCCGCGCCATCCGCGAGGGCAAGACGAAGTACACCGCCGTCGACGGCATTCCCGAGCTGAAGGCCGCCATCGCCGCCAAGTTCAAGCGCGAGAACAACCTCACCTATGCGCCGAACCAGATCACGGTCGGCACCGGCGGCAAGCAGGTGCTCTACAACGCGCTGATGGCGACGCTGAACCCCGGCGACGAGGTCATCATCCCGGCGCCCTACTGGGTCTCCTATCCCGAGATCGTGGCGCTTGCCGGCGCGACGCCGGTCGAGGTCGTCGGCCCGCAGGAGAGCGGCTACAAGATCGCCCCCTCGGCGCTCGAGGCCGCCATCACGCCGAAGACCAAGTGGCTGATCCTGAACTCGCCGTCGAACCCGACCGGCGCCGGCTATACCCGCGCCGAGCTTCGGGCGATCGCCGACGTGCTGCTCCGCCATCCGCATGTGTGGATCATGACGGACGACATGTATGAGCATCTCGTCTTCGACGCGTTCGAGTTCTCGACCATCGCCGAGGTGGAGCCACGCCTCTATGACCGCACGCTGACCGTCAACGGCGTCTCGAAGGCCTATGCGATGACCGGCTGGCGCATCGGCTATGCCGGCGGCCCGGCGCATCTCATCAAGGCGATCGGCACCATCCAGTCGCAGTCGACCTCCAACCCGTCGTCGATCTCGCAATGGGCGGCGGTCGAGGCGCTCAATGGTCCGCAGGACTTCATCGCCACCAATCGCGAGGTATTCCGCAAGCGGCGCGACCTCGTCGTCTCGATGCTGAACCAGGCCAAGGGCATCGTCTGCCCGAATCCGGAAGGCGCCTTCTACGTCTTCCCGTCCTGCGCCGGCACGATCGGCCTCACCTCGGCGGGTGGCGCCGCGATCACCGACGACGAAAGCTTCGTCACGGCGCTTCTCGAAGAGGAAGGCGTCGCGGTGGTGCAGGGTTCGGCCTTCGGCCTCGCCCCGCATTTCCGCATCTCCTACGCCACGTCGACCGAGGCGCTCGAGGAAGCCTGCACCCGCATCCAGCGCTTCTGCGGCAATCTGCGCTGACGCCGCGCCGGCGCCGCGATTCCTGACGACAGCCGCGGGGCGGGACCGTATCCTGCCCCGTCGCTTCTATCGGGTTGTCGGGGAGGGAATCATGGCCGGCTTGTCGATCCACCACGTGGCTCTGGTGGTCACGGATCTCGAACGCTCGATCGCGTTCTACCAGCGCATATTCGGCTTCGACCGGCTGCAGCGGCCGCCCTTCTCGACGGCGGGCATCTGGCTGGCCTGCGGAGAGCTCCAGCTTCACCTCATCAAATATGACGAGGGCTGCTTCCGCCGGCGCCCCTTCCCCGACGTGAACGACTGGCACTTCGCGTTCCGCACCGACGATTTCGACGGCATGCTCGATCACCTGATCTCGCTCGGTTTCCGCGAAGACGTCGAGGAAGGCGATCCGCGTCTGGTCGTCGTGCGCCGGACGGGCGTCGCCGGCTTTCCGCAGCTCTATTTCATCGATCCCGACAACAACATCATCGAAGTCAACGGCGCGCCGGCCCATCAGCCGCCGCTCTGGCAGCCTCCGACCAACTGAACGGCCGCGATGATCGGGACGGTCCTCGACAGCAGCAGCTTCGCGCTTTTCCTGTCGCTTCTCCATATCGCGATGGCGGCTGCCGTCACGGTCCATGCCCTTCTGACCCGCCTCGCGCCGCAATCGACGATTGCGTGGATCGGGCTCGCCTGGCTGTCGCCCTATGTCGGGCCGGTCCTCTATTTCCTCTTCGGCGTCAACCGCGTGCGCCGCAAGGCGATCAAGCTGTCCGGTCCCGGCTCGAACATCGGCGCGCCGATCTCGCGCTTTGCGCTGGCGCCGGAGGATATCGAGCCGGAGGGCGGCGACGAGCATCTGGAGCCGCTGGCCGAGTTCGGCCTCCGCCTCACCGGCCGTCCGCTCCTCGCCGGCAATGCGCTGCGCCCGCTCGTCTGCGGCGACGAGGCCTATCCGGAAATGTGCGCCGCGATCGACGCCGCCGAGCGCTCGGTCGCGATCTGCAGCTTCATCTTCCATGACGATGCCGGCGGCGGGCCGATCATCGATTCCCTCATCGCCGCCCATCGGCGCGGCGTCGCCGTGCGCGCGCTGGTCGATGGCCTCGGCTCGGGCTATCTGCGCAGCCCCGCCTTCCAGCGCCTCCATGCCGCCGGCGTGCCCGCCGCGCGCTTCATGCATGAGATCGCGCCCTGGAAGATGTCGTTCATCAATCTGCGCACCCACAAGAAGGTGCTGGTGATCGACGGCCGCCTCGGCTTCACCGGCGGCATGAACATCGCCTCCGACAATCTCTTCCGCGTCATGGAGATCCCGGCGAAGCGGGCGGTGCAGGACCTGCATTTCCGCGTCGAGGGTCCGGTGGTCGCCCATCTCATGGAAACCTTCGCCGAGGACTGGGCCTTCACGACCGGCGAGCGGCTGACCGGCGAGCCCTGGTTCGGCGAGATCAGCGCCGCCGGCGACATTCCGGCGCGCGGCATCGCCTCGGGACCAGACGAGGACAACGAGAAGCTGATGTGGACCATGGCCTCGGCGATCGGCCGGGCCGAGAAGCGCGTCCGCATCGTCACGCCCTATTTCGTGCCCGACGACCGGCTCGGCTCGCAGCTGGCGCTGGCCGCGCTCCGCGGCGTCAAGGTCGAGCTCGTCCTGCCGGGCCGTTCCAACCATGTCTACATGGACTGGGCGATGAACGCGCTGCTGGCGCCGCTCCTGCGCTCCGGCTGCGTCGTCCGCCGCACGGCGGCGCCGTTCGACCACTCCAAGCTGATGACTGTCGATGGCGGCTGGGCGATGTTCGGCAGCGCCAACTGGGACGCCCGCAGCCTCAGGCTCAATTTCGAATTCAATGTCGAGGCCTATTCGGCCGAATTCGCCGCGACGGTCGACGCGATCATCGACGGCAAGCTCAAGGGATCGCGCCGCGTCCGCCATTCGGAGCTGAAGCGGCGGCCGATCCTCATCCGCCTGCGCGATTCAGCCGCCCGCCTCGCCTCGCCCTATCTCTGACGCCGCGTCAGAGCCAGTCGCGCCATTTGAAATAGAGGTAGGGCAGCACGGCCGACAGCACCATCGCGCCCAGCGCGGCCGGGTAGCCGAGATGCCATTTCAGCTCGGGCATGAACTCGAAATTCATGCCGTAGATCGCGCCGATCAGCGTCGGCGGCAGCAGCACGGTCGAAACGATCGTCAGCACGCTGATCACCTTGTTCTGCTCGGTCGAGATCAGGCCCAGCGTCGCGTCGAGCAGGAAGGTGATCTTGTTCATCACGAAATTGGCGTGGTCCTCCAGCGAGCGGATGTCGCGCAGCATCAGCTTCAGCCGCGCCGAGAACGTGCCCTTGCTCTTGGGCGGGTCCGGCACCATTGCCGCCGCATACTGGACGAGCCGCTCCAACGAAGCGAGGCTCTCGCGTGTCTTGGAGGCGAGATCGCCCTGGACGCCGAGGCCGCTGATCGCGCCCGCCAGCCGCCGGTTGCGCTGGCGCCGCCGGGCCCGCTGGTCGAAGATCTCGGAATTCAGGTGATCGACAGATTGGGCGATGCGCTCCAGCACATCCGCCGAGCGGTCGATGAACGCCTCCATCAGCGCCGCGAAGACGCCGGTCGCCGTCGTGCAGCCGCTGCTCGCCTTCATGGAGCGCTGCATGAACTGCTTGAAGGCCGTCATGTCGGCATAGCGCAGGGTCACCAGCTTGTTCGGTGCGACGGCGAACGAGAATGGCGTCAGCCCCGGCGTGCCCTGGTCGATGCCGACCAGGATGCTGGCAGTCATGATGACGATGTCGTCCTCGACATAGAAGCGGCTTGAGAACTCGATCTCGTTCAGTTCCTCCTGCGTCGGAATGAGCCCGCCGAGAAAGGCCTCGGCCGCCGCCTCCTCGCCCTTGTCGGGATTGTGGAGGTCGATCCAGCCGATGCCGCCCGTCTCGCCATGCCGCAGCACTTCGAGAGGCGGAAGCTCGGCCGGCGACGGTCCGCCTTCGGCAAGAACATAGGCTTTGAGCATGAAGGCACCCGACTTTTGCCGCCGATTCACCACGACCCGCCGCTAGGTCTTGCGACCGGCGGCCACGCTGACGATAACGCGGCAGGCGGCGCTTCGGGATCAAAGCGGCGCGCTCTCCGTTATCATGGCCTCGACGGGGCTCCAACAGCGGCCCGCCAGGCGGCGCCGCTCGATGAAGAGAGGAAGACCAGAATGAAGACCGTCTCGATGAAGATCGGCGCCGTGCTTGCCATGGCCCTCGCCACGGCAGGCGTCGCCCGCGCCGCGGACATGTCGGCTCCGGTGCCGTACCAGGACGACGAGCGCAACGGCGTCAAGATCGGCATGCTGGAATGCGATGTCGGCGGCGGCCTCGGCTATGTGATCGGCTCGGCCAAGGAAGTGGCCTGCACCTTCCGTTCGACCAAGGGCCGCGTCGAGACCTATACCGGCAACATCAAGAAGCTCGGCGTCGATATCGGCTGGACGCGCCAGGGCAAGATCGTCTGGGCGGTGTTCGCGCCGGTCGCCGGCTATCACCATGGCGCTCTCTCGGGCCTCTATCTCGGCGCGACGGCCGAGGCGAGCGTCGTCGCAGGTCTCGGCGCCAATGTCCTCGTCGGCGGCACCGGCGGATCGATCGCGCTCCAGATGGTCAGCGTCACCGGCAATATCGGCCTCAATGCCGCGGCCGGCGGTGCCGCGCTGACGCTCGTTCCGAGCGCCTGATCGAGCCAACCGCCCCGTCTTTCCACGGCCCGCGCCGGAGCGATCCGCGCGGGCCGTTTGCCGTCCGAGCGCCGGCGGCTGAGCCGCCGAACCTTGCGCGATGCCCCGTTCCCTGAGACGATCCCCTGGCCGGCCGGGCTTCCGGGCCTGGCCCGCGACCGAAGACGTGAGGATGTCACCAGAACATTTCATGAACGGAGGAAGCGATGACGGAGGCAAGAGGATCGGACGCCGGCAGAAGAGCCGGCCCCAAGGCGATCGCGCTGGTCGGCCCGTTCGCGAGCGGCAAGACGACGCTTCTTGAAGCCATGCTGGCGCGCACGGGCGCCATCGCGCGCCCCGGCAGCGTGCAGGCCGGCACATCGGTCGGCGACGCCTCGCCCGAGGCGCGGGCGCATCAGATGAGCGTCGATCTCAACATCGCCGAGACCGGCTTCCTTGACGAGCGCATCACGATCTTCGATTGCCCCGGCTCGGTGGAGTTCGCCCATGAGGCGGAGGCGGTGCTCGCCGCGGTCGACTGCGCCGTGGTGGTAGTCGAGGCCGATCCGCGCAAGATGCCGGCGCTGCAGACCTGGCTGAAGCAGCTCGAAGAGCGCGGCCTGCCGCATTTCATCTTCCTCAACAAGATCGATCGCAGCGAACTCGGCGTCGAGGAGACGCTGACCATGCTGCAGGCGGCGAGCGGCGTGCCGCTGCTGCTGCGCCATATCCCGATCCGGCAGAACGACATCGTCACCGGCTTCGTCGATCTCGCGCTCGAGCGGGCCTTCCTCTACCGCGAACAGGCGGCGAGCGAGGTCATCCCGCTTTCAGGTCCCGAACGCGACGCCGAGGCCGCGGCCCGCTATGCGATGCTGGAAAAGCTCGCCGACTATGACGACACGCTGATGGAGGAGCTGCTCTCGGATATCGAGCCCTCGCGCGAGCATGTCTTCGCCGACCTCGTGGCCGATTTCCGCGCCGGCATCCTCTGCCCCGTTCTCATCGGCTCCGCTTTGCATGGCCACGGCATCGGCCGGCTCTTGAAGGCAATCCGCCATGAGGCGCCGGATGTCGCGGCGACGGCGGCGCGGCTCGGCCTCGATGCCGGCGGCGACACGGTCGTTCAGGTGGTGAAGACCATCAATGCCGGCCATGCCGGCAAGCTCTCCGTCGGCCGCGTCCTCGCCGGGCGCGTCGACGAGGGCGTCGAGCTCAACGGGCCGGCAGGTTCGGTCGGGCGCGTCTCGGGCGTCGTCCGCCTGCTCGGCCAGCAGATGGCGAAGCGCGAGGCGGCGGCGGCGGGCGAGACGGCCGCCTTCGCCAAGCTGGAAGGCGCGCGCACCGGCATGACGCTCTCCACCGGCCGCGCGGCGCCGGTGCAACTCGGGCCGCTCGCAACGCCGGAGCCCGTGATGGCGCTCGCCCTCTCGCCGGCCGAGCGCAAGGACGAGGCGAAGCTCGCGCAGGCTCTGGCCAAGATCATCGAGGAAAGCCCCGCCCTCGTCATCGACCACGATGGCGAGACGGGCGAACTCCGGCTCGGCGGCCAGGGCGAGATGCATCTTCGCGTGACGCTGGAACGGCTCGCGGCGCGCTATGGCCTCTCGATCGAGCAACAGGCGCCGGCCGTCCCCTATCGCGAGACGATCTCGAAGCCGGCGAGCGTCCGCGGCCGGCACAAGAAGCAGTCGGGAGGCCATGGGCAGTTCGGCGATTGCGTACTGGAGGTGCGGCCGCAGCCCCGCGGCGCCGGCTTCCTGTTCGAGGACGCGGTCACCGGCGGCGCCATCCCGCGCAACTATATCCCCGCCGTCCAGGCGGGCATCGAGGACGTCCTGCGGAAGGGACCGCTCGGCCATCCGGTGGTCGATGTCGCGGTGCGCCTCGTCGACGGCTCCTATCACAGCGTCGATTCCTCCGACCAGGCCTTCCGCACCGCTGCGCAGATCGGCATGCGCGAGGGGCTGGAGGCCTGCCAGCCGGTGCTGCTGGAGCCTGTGCTGCATGTCTCGATCCGCGTGCCGTCAGAAGCGGCGCCGCGCGTCAACATGATGGTGACGCAGCGGCGCGGCCAGCTTCTCGGCTTCGATGCCCGCGGCGGGTGGCCGGGCTGGGACGTCATCGAGGCCGAGATTCCAGAGGCGGAGATGGCGGGCCTGATCGTCGAACTGCGCTCGATCACCGCCGGTGCCGGCAGCTATGTGGCGCGCTTCGACCATCTCGCCGAATGCCATGGCCGCGTGGCGACGGAAGCGCGGCGGACCGGCCTGCACGCGGCCTGACGAGCGAGCGGGCGGCCGCTCAGCCCTCGGCCCGCGGCCGCACCGTCAGCCATCCAACCAGGCCTGCGAGAATGGCGAGAACGCCGCAGATCACCGTCGCCGCGCCGAAGCCGGCAATAGTGGCGCGGCTGCGCAGCAGCGTTGCGGCCGCGTCGGCCGTTGCCGGGGCGGCGCCGAAGCCTGCCGCGCGTACGGCATCGGCGGCCGGGCCGGCTTCGCCGCCGAGCGCCAGCGAGAAGCCGATGCCGACCGCGAGGCCGAGGCTCGCGACCGCGACGAGACCCGCGACGCGCGCGACGGCGTTGTTGACGCCGGAGGCCGCGCCGCCGAGCGAAGCCGGGGCGGCATTCATCACCGCCGTCGAGAGCGGCGCCACGGTGATGCCCATGCCGAGCCCCATCAGCAGCATCACCGGCACGATCGCGGTGACGAAGCCGCCATTCTGCACGGCCGGCGCCAGCGCGATGAAGGCGAGCCCCGTCACGATCGGCCCCACGGTCAACACCGGTCGCGGCCCAAGCCGGTCGGCGAGCCCGCCGCCATAGCGCGAGAGCACGCCCATCACGAGCACGAAGGGCAGGAACACCGATCCCGCCAGTGCCGCCGGATAGCGATGCGCCTCGATCAGCGCCGTCGGCAGGAAGAACAGCGCCCCGGACAGCGCGAAATAGAGCAGCAGCGTCAGGAGATTGACGCCGGCGAATTGCCGGTCGGCGAAGAGCGCCAGCGGCATCATCGGATGCGCGGTGCGCCGCTCGTAGAGGATGAAGCCGACAAGCACGGCGAAGCCGGCAACCGCCGCCGCGATGTCGATCACGCCGCCGCCGCCCGGCTCCGCGAGGCGGGTCAGCCCGAAGGCGACGAGCCCGAGACCGATCACCGCCAGCGCGCCGCCGGTCCAGTCCATCGGCGCATCGCGCCGCGCCGCGCCGTCGGGCACCCTCAGTGCCGTCACGGCCAGCACGGCCACGGCCAGCGGCAGGTTGATGAGGAAGATCGCCCGCCACGATCCGTGATCGACGAGGAAGCCGCCGAGCACCGGCCCGATCGCCGGCGCGATGGCCGAGGCCGCCGCCCAGGTGCCGATCGCCCGCCCCCGCACGGGTGGCGGATAATGTGCCGAGATCAGCGCCAGCGAACCCGGCACCATCAGCGCGCCGCCGATGCCCTGCACCGCGCGGGCGGCGATGAGCACCTCCACCGACCAGGCAAGACCGCAGAACGCGGAGGCGACGCCGAACAGCGCCGTGCCGAGCATGAAGACGCGGCGGAGCCCGAAGGCGTCGCCGGCAGCGCCGCCAAGCAGCGTGAAGGCGGCGAGCGTCAGCGTATAGGCATTGGCGGTCCACTGGCCCTCGGCGAAACCGGCGCCGAAGCCTTCTCGGATGGCCGGCAGCGCCACGGTGACCACCGAGCCGTCCATGAAGGCCATGCCGGAGGCAAGGATCGTTGCGAGCAGCACCGCCCCGGCCGCCGCGGACCCGCCAGCGCCATTCGTCATGATGCCCTCACGCAATTGCGATGCCGATGAGCCGCCGCGCGCCTTGCGCCAGCGGTCGCTGACCCTATCGTCAATCGCAACGTCGCGCATCCGTCCTGCATACCCCCCGACCGCAGGTTTCCGATGGCTACCGTCCTGCGCCTGTTCGCACTGCTTCTCGCCCTCGCCTTCGCCCCCTCGGCGCGCTCGGCGGAGGAAGCCGTCGATGTCGAACTGGTGCTCGCCGTCGATGTCTCGCGCTCGATGGATGTCGGCGAGCGCGAATTGCAGCGGCAGGGCTATCGCGACGCGCTTCGCCATCCCGACGTCATCGGCGCCATACAGTCGGGCCTCCACGGCCGGATCGCGCTTAGCTATGTCGAATGGTCCGGCCCCGGCTCGGAGAGCGTCGTGGTACCCTGGCGTCTCGTCGTGGATGAGGCGAGCGCGGCAGGTTTCGCAGCTTCGATCGGTCCGGCCGATCCCGGGGGGCGTTTCGGCACCTCGATCTCCTCGGTCCTCATCTTCGCGGCGGCTCTGTTCGAGAACAACGGCTTCGCAGGCGAGCGGCTGGTCATCGATGTCTCTGGCGACGGCCCCAACAACAGCGGCTATCCCGTCGAGCCGGCCCGCGATGCGGTGATCGCGCGCGGCATCGTCATCAACGGGTTGCCGATCGTGCTCCGTCCCGGTGGCGGCGGCGGTTTCCGCGGCTTCGATATCGCCGATCTCGACCTCTATTACCGCGACTGCGTGGTCGGCGGCCCCGGCGCCTTCGCCATCCCCGTCACCTCGACGGACGAGTTCGAGACGGCGATCCGCCGCAAGCTCATCCAGGAGATCGCCGCCGCGCAGCCGCGCCTGATGTTTGCGGCCGCGAAGAGCGTGGCCGGCGGCTCGGATTGCCTGATCGGCGAGAAGATGCGGCAGAACTGGATGGGCCGCTGAAGACGCATTGCGCCGCTGCCGGCGATTGGTCACTCTCGGCGACCGATTCCGGGTCCCCGACGGAGTGATGCCGTGCGCCTCTTCCTGAGCCTCGCTTTGCTGGTCCTGCTGCCGCTCGCTGCCTTCGGCGCCCAGCCGCGCGCCGAGACCGAGGCGGCGTTCCAGCAGTGGCTCGCGACCACGGTCCGGGCCGACGCGGCGGCCAAGGGCGTCTCGCAGGCGACGATGGACCGCGCCTTCGCCGGGCTGAAGCTCGACTGGACGCTGCCCGAGCTTGCCCCGCCCGGCCAGCCGCGGACCCGCGAGGAGCCGCAGCGGCAGGCCGAATTCCGCGGCCCCGCGCCCTATTTCGAAGAGGGCAAGATGCGCGCTCTCGTCCAGGGCGGACGGTCGCGCTTCACGACATGGTCGCGGACGCTCGCCGAGGTCGAGACGCGCTATGGCGTGCCGCCCTCGATCATCGTCGCCATCTGGGGCCGCGAATCCGGCTATGGCGCCGCGCGGCTGCGCTATTCGGCCGTGCAGGCGCTGGCGACCGAAGCCTTCATGGGCACGCGCAAGGACCATTTCTACCCGCAGTTCATCGATGCCCTCGTCATCCTCGAGGGCGATCACGTCCCGCTGTCGGAGTTCAAGAGTTCCTGGGCCGGCGCGCTCGGCCAGCCGCAGTTCCTGCCCTCCGTCTATCTCTCGACCGCGGTCGATTTCGACCGCAAGGGCGGCCGCGACATCTGGAAATCGGTGCCCGACGTTCTCGGTTCGATCGCCAATTATCTGAAGCAGAACGGCTGGCAGGCCGGCACCGGCTGGGGCTTCGAGGTGCAGGTTCCCGCCACGGTCTCCTGCACGCTGGAGGGGCCGGACCAGGGCAAGCCCCTGTCCGACTGGATCGAGATGGGCGTCCGCAATCCGGACGGCACGCCGATCAGGGCGCGGTCTGAGAAGCAGGTCATGCATCTCCTGATGCCGGCCGGCCGCTTCGGCCCCGCCTTCCTCGTCACCGACAATTTCTATGTGCTGAAGACCTATAACGAGAGCGATCTCTACGCGCTCTTCATCGGCCATCTCGCCGACCGCATCCGCGGCAATGCCGCGCCGTTCTCGGGCCGCTGGGCCGATGTCGGCGGCTTCGACCGCGGCGATGTCCGCGCCATGCAGCAGCGTCTCGAGGCGCGCGGCGTCGATGTCGGGAGCGCCGACGGGCTGGTCGGCTACAAGACCCGCATCGCCGTCGGAACCTGGCAGGAGGACAACGGCCGCCCGGCAACCTGCTTCCCCGATACGGCGCTGCTTCGGGCAATCCGCTGACGGCGAAGGATTTTTCCCTTAACGGCGGCGGCAAACTGGTCTATCCTCCCTTCATCGTCAACAAACGAAAGGAGGTGATCCCGTGTCTCATTGTCGTTCGCCGCGAGGCTTCGTCACGATGGTCCGGATCTCTGACTTCGTGGAGATCTGCGCCGCCTGACCGGCCCCCGGTTGGCTTCGCCACGGAGCCTGGTTTCGGCCAGGTCGCGGTCTGACAATGGAAGGGTCGCCTGACGGCGGCCCTTCTTCTTTTTGGGAGGTGCCGAGATTTTTCTGGAGAGACTGTGAGCGGCCCGATCGTCATCCTCGTCGACGCCGATGCCTGTCCGGTCAAGGACGAGGTCTACAAGGTCGCCGCGCGGCATGGCCTCAAGACCTATGTCGTCGCCAATGCCCCGATCGCCGTCCCGCGCGATCCTTCGATCGAGCGCGTTCTCGTCGGCAGCGGGCTCAACATCGCCGATGACTGGATCGCCGAGCGCGCCGCGCCGGGAACCATCGTCGTCACGGCCGACATCCCCCTCGCCGATCGCGCGATCAAGGCCGGTGCCGACGTTCTCGCGCCGAACGGCCGCGCCTTCACGGCGGATTCGATCGGCATGGCGCTCGCGACGCGCAATCTCATGGAGGATCTGCGCAGCGCCGGCGCCGTCACGGGCGGCCCGCCCCCCTTCTCGCGCAGCGATCGCTCGGCCTTCCTCTCGGCGCTCGACCAGTCGATCCGCCGCCTGAAGCGGCGCGGTTTCGGTGAAGAAACCGCCGGATAGCCGCCGCATGCCATGTTGAGGCTGGATTTCAACGAGAAAGTAACCTTGAACGCGTCATCCTCGCGGTCCGTGTGACTGCCGCGAGCCAATGTCCCCAGCGACGCGGAGAAGAAGAAGGCTGATCATGATCAAGAACAAGCTCCGTATGCTGGCCGCCGCGACGGTTCTCCTTGCCGGCGCTACCGCGGCGAATGCCGCCACCTGCAGCAACAATCCCGCCGACTTCCCGGCCTGGCTCGACAGCTTCAAGGCGGAAGCGGCGGCGAACGGCATCTCGCCGCGCGTCGTCAACGCGGCGCTTTCCGGCGTCACCTATGATCCGCGCGTCATCAAGCTCGACCGCAACCAGAAGCACTTCAAGCAGCCCTTCTCGGTCTATTCGGCCCGCGTCGTCTCAGCCGGCCGCGTCGCCAAGGGCAAGAAGCTGATGCAGCAATATGCCAATGTGCTGGCGCGCATCGAGAAGACCTATGGCGTGCCCGCGCCGATCCTCATCGCGATCTGGGGCATGGAAACCGATTTCGGCGCCGGCAGCGGCAACATGTCGACTTTCCGCTCGCTCGCGACCCTCGCCTTCGACTGCCGCCGCTCGGCCTTCTTCACCGACCAGCTGATGGCGGCGCTGACCATCGTCCAGCGCGGTGACCTTGCGCCCGGCGACATGAAGGGCGCCTGGGCCGGCGAACTCGGCCAGACGCAGTTCCTGCCGACCTCCTATGTCCGCTTCGCGGTCGATTTCGACGGCAACGGCCATGCCGATCTCCGCCACAGCCCGGCCGACGTCCTCGCTTCGACCGCCAACTATCTCAAGGGCTATGGCTGGCAGCGCGGCGGCAGTTGGGAAGAAGGCTCGGCCAATTTCAACGTGCTGCGCCAGTGGAACAAGGCCGAGGTCTACGCCAAGAGCGCCGCGCTCTTCGCGGACAAGCTCGTCGGCAAGCAGTAAGCCGCCCGCCGGCAGAGTTCCATGTCGTCCGATGCATCCGCCCGGCCGAGCGTCGCCATCATCGGCGCCGGCCCGGCGGGCCTGATCGCCGCCGAACGCCTCGCTGAAGGGGGCGCGGCGGTGACGGTGTTCGACCGCATGCCCTCCCCCGGCCGCAAGCTGCTGATGGCCGGGCGCGGCGGGCTGAACCTCACGCATGGCGAGCCGCTTCCGTCCTTCCTCGCGCGCTACGGAGCGGCCGAGCCCTGGCTCGCGCCGATGATCGAAGCCTTCCCGCCCGAGGCCGCGCGCGCCTTTGCCGCCGGCCTCGGCGAGGAAACCTTCGTCGGATCGAGCGGCCGCGTCTTCCCGAAATCGATGAAGGCCTCGCCGCTTCTGCGCGCCTGGCTGCGGCGTCTCGATGCACTCGGGGTCACGCTGCGGCTGCGCATGGACTGGACCGGCTTCGACGGCCCTTCCGCCAACCGCTTCCGCGGGGCGGACGGATCCGAAGAGGTGATCGCGGCCGATGCGACTCTGCTCGCGGTTGGCGGCGCCAGCTGGCCGCGCCTCGGCTCCGACGGCAGCTTCGCGCCGATCCTGACCGCGGCCGGCGTCGCCGTGACGCCGCTCCGCGCCGCCAATTCCGGCTTCGCCGTCGCCTGGTCCGAGAGCTTCCGCGGCCGCTTCGCCGGTGAGCCGCTCAAGAACATCGCCATCAGTTTCGGCGGAAAGAGCGTGCGCGGCGAGGCCATGGTGACCGGCTACGGGATCGAGGGTGGCGCGATCTACGCCCTCTCGGCGCCGCTGCGCGAGGAAGTGGCGCGTTCGGGCTCGGCGGTGGTGACGCTGGACCTGCTGCCCCAGCGCAGCGCCGAGGCCATCGCGGAGCGGCTGGCACGGCAGCGTCCGAGCGAGTCGCTCGCGAACCGCCTGCGCAAGGCGACGCAGCTGGCGCCGGTCGCGATCAACCTGATGCGCGAGGCGGTGCGTGACCTCCCCCGCGATCCCGCAGCGCTCGTGGCCCTGATCAAATCCGTGCCGCTGACGCTGGGCGAACCTTCCGGGCTTGCCCGCGCCATCTCGACCGCGGGCGGCGTCAGCCGCGATGCCGTCGATGACATGCTGATGCTGACGGCGCGGCCTGGCACCTTCGTCGCCGGCGAGATGCTCGATTGGGAAGCCCCGACCGGCGGCTATCTGCTGCAGGCGGTGATGGCCACCGGCGTCGCCGCCGCGGCCGGCATCGCCGCGCGGCTGGGATTACAGGCGAAGCAAGGCTAGCGAAGTTCCGCCCGCAGCGCGTCGAGCCCGGCTTCGATGGCCGCGCCCGCCGCCCGCTCCATCGCCCGATAGCGGGCGAGCACCTCTTCGCCGAGCGGCGAGAGACGCGCCCCGCCGCCGCCGCCGCTGCCGCCCTTCTCGGTCTCGATCAGCGGCGCGCGGAAGGCTTCGTTCATTTCGCGGGTGAGCGTCCACACGCGCTTGGCGCTCATGCCGAGCCGCTCGCCGGCCGATGCCAGCGAGCCGGTGGCCGCGACCGCCTCGAGCAGGTCCGCCTTGCCCGGGCCGAGCGCGAAGCCCGGCTTCAGCACGAGGCGGAAGCGCAGTCCTTCGATCTGGTTCGGCTTGTGCACGGCATGGCCTCGCGCGATCGGTCCGACGCGATCATGCCGCGCCTTGGCACGAGCCGTCCACGCTGTCGCAGGCCGGAACCGGCGCGTAGTCACGACAATTTGCGGCTGACTGTGACCTCGGCTCCCCTTGGCGTCCGGTCACGCGCCGCTCTATTCACCCCGTGCCGTCACTCCCCGCACGGTTCCGCCAGCGAAGAAGGTCCGAATGCCCAACTTCCTCTCCCCGGCCATTGCGCCGATCCTGCTTCTGATCGGCTCCAACGTCTTCATGACGACGGCCTGGTACTGGCATCTGAAATTCCCCTCGACCAATCTGGTCAAGGTCATCCTGATCTCCTGGAGCATCGCGCTGGTCGAGTACTGCCTCGCCGTCCCGGCCAACCGCATCGGCCACGGCGTCTATTCGGCAGCCCAGCTGAAGACGATGCAGGAGGTGATCACCCTCGTCGTCTTCGCGCTGTTCTCCTGGCTCTATCTGAAGGAGCCGCTCGGCTGGAACCACCTGGTCGGCTTCGCGCTCATCGCCGGCGGCGCAGCCTTCATCTTCCACAAGTTCTGAACGGAGGGGCGGCGGTCAGCCGTCCTTCCCGATGTCGACCAGAAGGGCAGCGGGGCGCGCGTCGAGCGCGCTCTGCGGCGCCATCATGATGCGCGCCTGCTGCGTCGGCTCGCCACGATTCTGGCTGATGCCGCCGGTGAGCGAGACGATCGCGACGAGCACGAGCGCGGCCGTATAGGCGGCCATCCAGAGCATGAAGGCGCGGCGGGTCCGCGTCTCGTGCCGCGGGTCTCTTCCAAATGTGAAGCGCTCGTTCATGGCTCGTCCCCGTCGGTTCGGTCAATCGCAATGCCGGTCATTCAGACGCCCGACTGCGGCGCCCGTTCGGAGCGAATGTGTCCGGCGCCGCAAGAATGCGTGGTCAAATCAAGGCAAGCGGCGACAGGCGGAATCGCGTGTCGCCGCTGATCCTTAGGCGGGGAAGCTCACCGAGTCTGTGATCGCGGTCACGCCTCGGGCCGCCAGTCCAGCGCGACGTGTCGAGGCCGCGCCGCGACCCGCGCCAGCCAGGTGCGGATCGCCGGATAGAGCGAGAGATCGTAGTCGGCCTCGGCGGCGACATGGGTATAGGCATAGAGCGCGATATCGGCGACGGAGAAGCCCGACCCGGCAAGGAAGTCGGCCTGCTCGAGCCGCCGCTCCATGACCGTCAGCGCCTTGTTGCCCTTCGTCTGCCACTCCTCGATCCGGTGTGCCATCGCCTCGCGCCCGCCCGGCGTCAGATGCAGCCAGTTGCGCGCGACGGCGATCACCGGCTCGTGGCTGTACTGCTCGAAGAACAGCCACTGCCAGCAGAGCGCCCGCTCATAGGCATCTTCCGGAATGAGGGAGGTGCCTTCGGCGAGATGCAGCAGCATGGCGTTCGATTCCGCCAGAGGGCGACCGTCAGGGAGGATGAGCAAAGGCACCTGCGCATTGGGATTGAGGCGCAGGAAGTCCGGTGCAGTCGTCTGGCCGGCCCCCTTCACGACCTCGACGATCCTGAACGGGATGCCGAGTTCATGCATCGCGAGCCGCGGCTTGTAGCAGTTGCCCGAGGCCTGCATCGAATAGAGCGTATAGGTGCCGGTCATCGCGTCCCCCTTGTTGACGGCATGATCGCTTGCCCTCGCTATGGCGTCCAATTCCCTTTGGCGATCGATCGATCACGGCGATTGATTGAGCGACATTTCCATGCAGAAATGTCGCTCCCATCCGGAGTCCCCGCCATGACCGTCCTCCCCCGCCGCCTCGCCGCCGCGCTCGCCGGCCTCGCCCTTCTCGCAATGCCGCTCGCGGCCCTTCCCGCCGCCGCCGACACGATCGTCTTCGCCGCCGCCAGCCTGAAGGAATCGCTCGGCGCCGCCGTGAAGGCCTATGAGGCCAAGACGGGCGAGAAGGTCGCCGTCAGCTATGCCGGCTCCTCGCAGCTCGCCAGGCAGATCGAGGCCGGCGCGCCGGCCGATCTCTTCATCTCGGCCGATCTCGACTGGATGGACGAACTGGCGAAGAAGGACCTGATCGACTCAGCCTCGCGCGTCACGCTGCTCGGCAACACGCTCGTCCTCGTCGCGCCCAAGGCCTCGACCGCCTCGCTCGCCATCGGCCCCGGCTTCCCGCTCGCCGAAGCGCTCGGCGCCGACGGCAAGCTGGCCATGGCCGCCGTCGCCTCGGTGCCGGCCGGCAAATATGGCAAGGCGGCGCTGGAGAAGCTCGACGTCTGGACGTCCGTCGCCCCGCATGTCGCAGAGGCCGACAATGTCCGCGGCGCCCTCGCCTTCGTCGCGCGCGGCGAGGCACCGTTCGGCATCGTCTACGGCACCGACGCCAAGGCGGAGCCGGGCGTCCGCGTGGTTGGCACCTTCCCCGCCGACAGCCACGCGCCGATCGTCTACCCGCTCGCCCGCATCAGGGCCTCGACCAACCCGGAGGCGCAGCGCCTGCTCGACTTCCTGGTCTCGCCGGAAGCGAAGGCGATCTTCGAGGCCGCCGGGTTCACGGTTCTCGCCGGACAAGGCTAGGATCGGCCCGGAGAAGCGGGCGCGAGGCCGATGGCAGAGATCTTCACCGCCGAGGAATGGACGGCGATCGCGCTCAGCCTGCGCGTCGCCTGCGTGGCGGTCGTCGCGAGCCTCCCGCTCGGTATCGCCGTCGCCCTTCTCCTGGCGCGCGGGCGCTTTCCGGGGCGCACGCTGCTCTCGGCCGTCGTTCACCTGCCGCTGGTGATGCCGCCCGTCGTCACCGGCTTCCTGCTTCTGCTCGCCTTCGGCCGCAAGGGACCGATCGGCGCCTTCCTCGACCAGCATTTCGGCATCGTGCTTGCCTTCCGCTGGACCGGCGCGGCGCTCGCCTGCGCCGTCATGGGCTTTCCCCTGATGGTGCGGGCGATCGCGCTGTCGATCGAGGCGATCGATAGGCGGCTCGAACAGGCGGCCTCGACGCTCGGCGCCGGACGGATCGCGGTCTTCCTGACCGTCACGCTGCCGCTCGCCCTCCCCGGCATCCTCGCCGGCACCGTCCTCTCCTTCGCCCGCGCGCTCGGCGAGTTCGGCGCGACCATCACCTTCGTCTCCAACATTCCCGGCGAGACGCAGACGATCCCGTCCGCGATCTACAGCCTGATTCAGACGCCGGGCGGCGATGGCGCGGCGCTGCGGCTGACCGCGATGTCGGTCGCGATCTCGCTCGGCGCGCTTCTGGTCTCGGAGGCGATCGCGCGGCGGGCGCGGCGCGAGGATCCGCGATGAGCCTCGTCGTCGATGTCGGCAAGCGGCTCGGCAGTTTCGATCTCGCTGTCCGCTTCGAGCAAAGGGGGCGGGTCACGGCGCTCTACGGCCCATCGGGTTCCGGCAAGACGACGATCGTCAACTGCGTCGCCGGCCTCGTCCGTCCCGATCGCGGCCGCATAGCCTTCGGGGAGACGGTGCTCTTCGACGCCGATGCCGGCATCGACTTGCCGCCGCATCGCCGCCGCATCGGCTATGTCTTCCAGGATGCGCGGCTCTTCCCACATCTCTCGGTGCGCGCGAACCTTTCCTATGGCGGCTGGTTCCGCCGCGGCGCGCCCGTCGCCGATTTCGCTGGCATCGTCGATCTCCTCGGCATCGGTTCCCTGCTCGACCGGCGCCCGCGCGATCTCTCCGGCGGCGAGAAACAGCGGGTCGCGATCGGCCGCGCGCTGCTCGCCCATCCCCGCCTCTTGCTGATGGACGAGCCGCTCGCCGCGCTCGACCGTGGCCGGCGCGCCGAGATCCTGCCCTATCTGGAGCGACTGGCGGACGACATGACCCTGCCGATCCTCTATGTCAGCCATGCCATCGAGGAGGTGGCGCGGCTCGCCGACCAGGCGGTGATCATCGAGGCCGGGCGCATCGTCGCCGACGGACCCATCGACCGGGTCTTCGCCGGCGAGGGCCGCGACCACGCGATCGGCGGCATCCTGTCGGCAAAGGTGATCGAGGCGGATGGCGACGGCGTGACCGCTCTCGCCCATGCGGGCGGGCGGCTTCATGTGCCGCGCCTGTCGAAGCCGGCCGGAAGCGAAGTACGGGTCGTCATCCGCGCGCGCGACATCGCGCTGGCGCTGGGCGAACCGGGGATCATCTCGATCCGCAACCGCCTCGCCGCGCTGGTCGCGAGCGTCGCCGAGGATGGCGACGAGATCGCCGTGACGCTCGATGTCGCGGGAACGCCGCTTGTCGCCCGGGTCACGCGCGCAGCCGCCCGCGAGCTTGGCCTCGCGCCGGGCGTCGCCGTGACGGCGCTGATCAAGGCCGTGGCGCTGGAAGACCGCTGAGGATCAGCCGCAGGCGCCGCGCAGCGCCTTGCCCTCGACCTCGAGGCGGACCTTGGCGGTGCCGCTCGAGACCATGCCGAGTTGCTGCGCCGCCGCGCGGGACACGTCGATGACGCGGCCGCGGATGAACGGACCGCGGTCGTTGATGCGCACGACGACGAACTTGCCGTTTCTGAGGTTCTGCACCTTGACGCGGGTGCCGAAAGGAAGGGAGCGATGTGCCGCCGTCAGGGCGGAGGGGTTGTTGCGCTCGCCGCTCGCCGTCTTGCCGGAGAGCTTGTACCAGGAGGCGCCGCCACACTGGCTGCCGGCTTCGGCCGGCTTGATGGAGAGGCTCGTGGACGCCGCGATGGCCATGATGCCGAGCCCGAGGGCCGGCAGAGTGGTCTTGAAACTCAACCGATACATCTCCGATTTCGCGCTCGCCGGCGCGCAGGACACCTGATCGAAAGGGGTTGTCGTTCGACGTCGTTCATCAATCGGCGAAAGAAGGCGAGAATGCGGCGTGGATTGTGCACCAAACCGCACATAGCGCGCCCGGAGACGGCACGCGAGCGCCCCTAAGGAGACCGCAACGGCGGGCCGTCAGCGGCCGCCCAGCCGCTCGATCAGCGCCATCGCGGCGGCGGGCGCCTTCGGCTTGAAGCCGTTGATCATGTAGATGAAAACGTCACGCCCGCCATCATGCTTCGCCGCCTCGGCAAGGAGCGGCAGGTCGTCGGGCACGCCGCCCTTCGCGAAGGTCTTCGCCCGTGCATGCCAGGCGTCCAGGGCTGCGGCGGAATAACCCACTTGTTCCGCCTCGGACGCGGCCTGGAGGCGGGCATAGACGAAATCGGCGGTCGGGTCGGCGATCAGCGGAAAGCTGTCGGAATCCGCCAGGACGATCGCTACGCCGTATTTGCGCGCCAGCGCGACGAATTCCGGCACCTTGAAGCTGTCGTTCCGCACCTCGACGGCGTGGCGGAGCCGGCGGCTGCCTTCCTTCTCCGGCAGCAAAGCGAGGAAGGCCTCGAAGTCCTCCGGATCGAAGGCCTTCGTCTCCATGAACTGCCAGTTGATCGGGCCGAGCTTGTCGCCGAGCTCCGTGATGCCGCTGTCGATCAGGCGGCGGATGGATTCGCCCGCCTCGGCGAGCTTGCGGCGGTTGGTCGTGTAGCGCGAGCCCTTGAGCGCGAAGACGAAATCATCCGGCGTCTCCTCGGCCCATTTGCGGAAGCTCGCCGGCTTCTGCGTGCCGTAATAGGTGCCGTTGATCTCGATCGATGTGACGTGGCGGCTGGCATGCTCCAGTTCGCGTTTCTGCGGCAGGCCCCCGGGATAGAACACGCCGCGCCATGGCTCGAAAACCCAGCCGCCGATGCCGACCCTGATCATTGCTTCACCCTCCCGCTCGCGCTGCATGCGGAACACACGATCGCATGCCGCGTTGAACCGTCGTCCGCAGCGCACCGCCGTTTGCGGAACGCCTTATCGCGGATTGCCGCGACATAGCGCCCTTAGGCGTCCAATGACACCCGATTGCCGCGATTCCACAAGGAGACACGACATGATGACCCGCTCTCACAGCGCCGACCCGACGATGTCGCCCGGAGGGCGGACGCTGTCCGTTCTGGCGGGCCTCGCGCTCGCCGCTGCCTCGCTGCGGCCGCGCCCGAACCCCGTGCTTTCGATTCTCGCTCTCGTGACGGGGTCCTATCTCGCCTATCGCGGCGCGACCGGAACCTGCCCGATCACCGAGGCGATCGAAGAGCATTTCGGCGAGCTCGAGCCGCCGCGCCGTCGCTGAATGGAAAGGCGGGCCACAAGGCCCGCCGATCACTGACGATGATGGGTGGGCGGGCTCAGGCCCGCCGCTTCACGATCATCCCCCAGATGAAGAGCACGATGATCGCGCCGACCACGGAGCCGATGATACCGGCCTGGTCGTTGGGTCCGTACCATCCGATCGCCTGCCCGAGCCAGGTCGCCACGAAGGCGCCGGCGATGCCGAGCAGGATGGTGAGGATGAAGCCCTTGGGCTCGTTGTCGCCCGGCATGATGAA
>Ga0209930_1002291_pt1 | contig 23417 bp, 14 predicted proteins | sample ThiBiot_500_biof_2_FD_183948 | JGI IMG/M metagenome (GOLD analysis project Ga0209930, IMG submission 183948) | Wastewater bioreactor microbial communities from Cape Town, South Africa - Thiocy_cont_500_biof (SPAdes) | ecosystem: Engineered > Bioreactor > Thiocyanate-remediating >... | reverse complement strand
TAAGCCACAGCCGAAGGTGCTCAATCGATATCCTCAGATTTGACTCATTTTTATATATGTGATAGAGGGATGAATTCTATGAATTTTGGCGAAAGCCGCTTCAAAAAATATTGAACCGTTCGATTTTTATCGCATTTTCACTGAAAGTACTAGAAAATGCACTTTTTCGACGGACGATTTTGCGATGCATCAAAAATAAACAAAGCATCTTCTGTTAAGAATAAATGTTTTAAAAATAGCAATACCTAGTTGTGTTCTACATATACCATAAGTTTCAGCCCGGTCCACTGCGGGATTGGTATTTTGTAGACCCTAACATTTGACAAAAAATGAGTTTTTTAAGAAATATTCACTACTCATATCTCATCACTGGAGAGTGAGACCAACTTGAAATTTTGAACATAAGTAAATCTTAGGGTGGTCTACCTACCATATAAATTTCAGCCCTCTAACACGAACTATTCGTGCATAATAGCTGAAACAAAAATCAGTCTTTCGTCAAAAAGTCGGTTTTTGGCCTCGATTTTCTCTGTTGATGCCAATTAGATTTTTCAATTATCTATGCAGCCTCAAAGACCACACACGGGTCTACAACATGGTATAAAAAGAAACTTGGGACGCACATGGGCTGTTGAAATATCAGCCAATACTTTTGGAAAAAAAGCGTTCTAGGATTTTCATGTTTTATGCTCTGCTTTTTCGTAGAGATATGTTTTTATAAGCTAAAAAAATTCACAGATGATAGAAGTTATATCACAATGGAAAATTCGCGCATCAATGCTATTTTCCGAGTTGAGATATCTAGAGAATAATGCATTAATAGTGAATGGCAGTAATCATGAGAAAGTTGCTCTGAGTGAAAGTATGACTTTTTATCGTTGTTCTTTTCAACATGATACAATTTAGTTCTATATCTGAGTGTGGCATTCTGAAGTACTATAACTAGAGTACAGAATAACACACTGCTATTCTTTGGCTCATACATGGTTTTAGAAATAGAATCGAAGAAAAAGTACATTTAAGACAGTTATATAATGCTGGAGGGGAGTACAGGAGTGGTAAAATCATGAATCACCAAAATCAATAAAAATTTTATATCGTATATATACTGCTGTCCTCAACTCAAATATGCAAAAAAATCTGACCAAAATCGATTTTGATGAGTCAATGGCCATCTAAGACTAACCCCCCTACGAGATTATATAGCTGTCTGAGATCGACTTTTTGTTTAATTGTATTTCGAAAAGTAGCCCGTAGCTAAAGTTTACTACTACACCAGTCGATAGATCAAGTATAGTACTTCATAATATCACCTTTACGAATATTCTGAAGATCCACTACCATGAGAAATACGAAGCGCAAAAATGAGATTTTTCATCAGAATCACTTTTCTATTTATATCAGCAACGAATAAAATTTGATTATTTTCAGGACTGCTACAGCGGAAAAAAATGACTGCAATGTATATATGTCTCATGATGTCAGGTCTCGCATAGTTAAAAATTTCAAGTTACTACGAAGCAGTTTTTGCGAGATATTGCAATCACATCAGTAAGATATGAAAAATTCATTTTTTCCAAAAGTATGGGGGGATATTTCAACAGCCCATGTGCGTCCCAAGTTTCTTTTTATACCATGTTGTAGAGCAGCGTGTGGTCTTTGAGGCTGCATAGATGATTGAAAAATCTAATAGGCATCAACGGAGAAAATCGAGGCCAAAAATCGACTTTTTGACGAAAGACTGATTTTTGTTTCAGCTATTATGCACGAATAGTTCGTGTTAGAGGAATGAAATTTATATGGTAGGTAGGCCACCCTAAGATCTACTTATGTTCAAAATTTCAAGTCGGTCTCACTCTCCAGTGATGAGATATGAGTAGTGAATATTTCTTAAAAAACTCATTTTTTGTCAAATGTTAGGGTCTACAAAATACCAATCCCGCAGTGGACCGGGCTGAAACTTATGGTATATGTAGTACTCTGCATAGTCTTCATATGGAAAAAAATCTATCCCAACTGGATGATGTTTTGGTGGTTTTGTATGGGGCTCAAAGTCGTCTCTCAGAAAAGTGCATTTTCTAGTGTTCTCAGTAAAATCGCGATTAAAATCGAACGGTTCAATATTTTTTGAATCGGCTTTCACCAAAATTCATCAAATTCTTGCCTCTATCACATATGTGAAAATGAACAAGATCTGAGAATATCGATTGAGCAGCTTTATAGGAAATCGGCTGCGGCTTACGTGGAATGGCTCTTATGTGGAAATGGCAACGAGAATTAGTTCGCATACAAGACATAACTGGTGAATATTTTGGTCGGTATGTATATATGTTACGAAAATAATTTCGTCTATTTATCTCAAATTGATTCTACGTAGATATATTGATGATATTTTTTTTAACATGGAATAGATTGGACCATGAATTACGTAAACTTTTAAATGAAGCTAATCAATGGCATCCAAATATTAAATTGGAATACACGATTAGTCAAAGTCTTCCATTTTTAGATGTTCTTCTAACAAATACAAATGGTATTCTACTTACATCGGTCTATCATAAGCCATCAGCTGAACCCTATGTTGTTCCATTTATTTCTGATCATCATCCACATGTATTTCGAAATATTATTAAAACTATTCTTACACGAGCTGTTCGATATTCATCTACAATTGAATCATTTGAACAGGAAAGAAGATTTATCAAATTAATGTTATTATATAACGGGTAAGTTCATCATTTACTAGTTCGTTATTGTTATTTTTCTTTTTGATTGACAAATCATTTCATTAGTTATCCATCTACGTTTATTGATGAACAATTTGAATACTTTTTTTCTAAATATATTGGACGGTCATCATTTTTACCATATATTTACAATCAACATCATTTGACATTATTACAAGATGAATTTTATGGTCAACTAACACCTCGTCAATCACAAGCAACAGCACGAGCAGCTACAGCTGATTTGGATAATGATCAAACCGATGATAATGACACTGCTGCTGCTACTACTCATCCTACGATCTTTGTTAACAAATCATCATCATCAAAAGACAACAAATTTTTCATTCACTACAATCATGAAAGACATTTTCGACGTTTTAAACGCAATTTACATCGAATACATAATGATCTTATACCACATAATTTAGGATTGGATCTTCGGCTTATCGTAGGCAATCGTAATCCACCATATGCTGCTAATGAATTAATACACAAAAGGCCTCAACGATGGCTATTGACAAACAAAGCAAAAAAAATCAAATGTAAATACCAGCGATTCTCAGGTAAGTTTAACACCATATATTCATCATCTGACCACATTCTCAATTTCAATTGCAGATCGACATAGAAATTTCCAACAAACCACTGCTCCTAATCAATCAGATATGAACTTCGGTTAAACATATCGTATAATTAAAATATTGCACATTTATACCTTGATTTCAAAACGTTTTTCATTTTTCTTTTCAATACAAAATTCTCTCTTTCATTCATATTTAATCGTTTCATCTAACCGATCGAAATCATTTGTTTCATTTATTCTAGATAACATCCAGTACACTAATAAAAAACAATACTTTTGCAATCACTTTATATTCATTCGAATTATTTCTTAAAAATCAACATCAAAGATTCATTTATTATAATTCATTCATAGATATTCGATCCATCAAATCGATTTATCAAAGTTTTATACCATTCCAATAATCATATTCATCTATACAGTACTAAATACTTTATAAAAACAATATTATTTATATCCGCATTCAACTACAAATTGTTGGTCTGCAACTAAGGTAAAGCCAGTGATGAGATAAATCCGTGAAATTCAGTCGAAACCGGTCATGGCAGTACTTCCTCTCAACTGTCGAAGATACATTTACTACTGTTCAATTAATTGGACTTTTGCCAATTGATTGACAGCAAAGTAAAGATTATTCTTGAAATATAGAATAATCATGCAAGCCGTCTGATGAGATCCGTGAAAATCGGACGAAACCGGTCATGGCAGTACACCCTCAACACCCTCAACACCTCACCCTCACCCTCTTTTCATCAAATAGGCGCTTTATTATGAGAAAAAGTATTTGCGTCAACGAGAATGTAAGCTGACGTCACTCTCGATGACGACGACGAATGGGGCACTCGATCTACATCTCTGCCGGCAACTATTCATTTTTATAGTGTCACACTTTTCCCCATTCTTTTGTTTAAATATTTTTTACAGTATTTTTTTTTTCGAAGAATAAGAAAAGAAAAAAAAAGTGCTGGAATCGCTATTTTATACTCTCTGTTGAATTTCTTTTTCTTTTCATTACTTTCATTTTCTCTTCTAAAAAACACGACGGCAGATATAAAATAACTCTTTCTCGTTTATATTTGAAGGTACGTACATGACGTATTATATTTCTGCAGTTTTCGACAGATTTCTTCGTAAAATAATCGCTTAAGAGAAATTATTTTGAAAAAATAAATTAGCTAATCTCGCAGAAAAATATTATCTATTGATTCCAATTTGCATAGATAAACTTAAAAATAGCGTTGTTTTGTTTTCTATCTATTACAAATAAACTGTTTATTGTAATCCTTTCGATATTGTGTATGGAGTAAAAATATTATTAAAGTTGACGATATCTTTCTTTCTTTCTTTCTTCAATAGAAGATCTCTACTTCTATTTTTAGCAGTTTAGAATTGATTTATTTGCACTTTTACAATCACAAGTCACATTTGATTCGAAATGATTATGGTTATTGAAGAAAAATGATAATGAACGTAGAGATACAAGCTTTGATTACCGGTTTATTTTCACATTTATTTTTTTTCTCCAATGAGTTTCATTATATTTATCAGTTTTTTCAATAATTGTTACCAGTTGTGACGCTTAGCGTCTATTAGCTAGCGAAAGAAGCACTCAACCAAAGTAATAAAAAAGAAACTAGAGGGGAAAGAAAATCGATTTGATGCAGCTGTTGTCAACAGCTTTCTCCCAAAAAAGTTAAGTAGCATATTTTACACTTGTTTATTGTCTGAATTTCATTTTTTGTTCTTAAGCAGGATGGCCAAATGCAAAATTCCAAAATCAGTAGTTTTTCACGAAAGATTAGGGATTTATCAGGAGGATTTTCTTCAAAAATCACGAGAAAACTCAGTAAGTTTTCTTTTGCTATTTATAAAGTATATGATAGCTTTTTCCGAATCGAATCAGCAATTTTATTCGAATTCTAACTAGACATGCATCAGTTCCAGTCATGACTGGTTTTCAGTGGAAGAAAAAATTTTTTTTGAGGGAGTGAAACGTTTTAGCAAATTGGTTAGATGTAATTTCGTAGTAAAAGTTGAAAAAGCTGATACCAGAAAACTGATATTTTTCCTATATGTGATACTAATAAAGGCAGTATTGGTACACATTCACATTATGATATCAGTTTCAGTACACAATGGCATGTTCTTTATAGGCGGTGGAGCAATTTCAATTTAGGGTAGGCTCATATATTCGACGTAGCCACTATTGTGACAAATTTGATAGCTGTTCAATTTTTCAAAACTATTGCAAATATTAGGGCTTTTCGCTAAACTTTGTTGTAGAAATTTTGAACAACTATCTAATCCTTTATTGTTTTAAATAAACCAAGAAGTGGCCAAGTAATCAAGAAACGATGTTTCAAAAAATAAAAATATAGAATAAAAATATAGCTATTCATAACCAAAAAAGTTTTTTTCTGTCCTGATTTTTCGAAATAAGCTCAGAACAAATTTTCTTCAAATCCAAAAGATCTAACTTTTCTTTGTGTATATGCGGAATAATCAAATAATTTGATCGTTGTTGAGTCATTGTAGAAAGTAAATATGTTTTCATTCTATTCAATGCACTAAAAGAACGTTCAGCTGTAGTTGTTGTTGTTGGAACTGTTAAATATAATAACAACAATTTACGATATTCAGAAAATAAACTTTTCCCAACTGGTTCTGCATTTAAATCTTCACAGATAGTGATAATTTTAGTAATTTTCTTCAGATTAAGATTCTTTTCTTTGTTGACTGTCGAAACGAAATCACCTAACATTCACAGTTCTCGTTCTAAACGTTCAATATCTAAATCACCGACCAAGAACTCTCTAATGTCATTTAAATTGACATCATCATCGCTACTCTTCGTGCCATTAGCTGCTGATAAAATAAATTGTTCAACTTTACATAATAACAGAAATACTGATTGTTTAAAACGAGATTCGAGTAAATTAATAACTTTCTCAATAACTTCAAAATATTGATGATGATAAAGGTCATGTACGGTTTTGTAACGTGCTGGTGTCGGTAGACAATCGGTAAATCTTGCAGGCAGTTTTCTCTGGCGTGTTAATGATGGTTTATCAGGTAATAATTTAGCTTCAGCTTCAACACTTTGAAAAAAAAATCGTAAAATATTCATCACTTTTAATTCGAAATAGATATTTGATTAAAGTTTCAATAGAACATAAAACATCTTGTACGTAGAGTATACCAAAAGTTCTGGCCACGGTCAAAAGGTCCTGTCAAATAAGGAGATCTATTTGAAATTGCGAAGTCAGATATATGATTTTGTTGAGTGAGGGCGCATCGAATAGTATATAATAAATCTGATTATCATAGAGAGTTAATAGAATTACAGTCAATTTACTGATAGACAGTCAAACATCGAAAAAGCGAATATATCTACAAAATCGATGGGATAACATTGAGAAGGCGTATTTTTTTCTATGACAGATAGGACAATTGGAGATGGCAAGTATATCAACTTGTAGCCCGCAAAAAAACTGTACAAAACCTCGAATAAAAACATTTTTCCACAAATACTTTTCAATGATCTGAAGGGTCACAATGATCAATACTCAAGGATACTTTTGGATACATGACTGGCTGCTAGTAAACTGGCACTAGTTACATTAAAGTTTTATGAAAGTAGGATTTAATATATACCATTCGATTCGCCTCGACTTGCCCTACAAAATGCTATATATGGTTTCTCAATTTCGAATAAGTCTCCTCATCCGATAAAGTATTTTAGGCATCGCGGTCAGAATTTTTGGTATACCCTAAGTAATGTTATAAAATTTTCGTAAAAATCTGGTCTGATCAAGATTCTATCAATTTTAATTCGAGCCTATCCAAGCCTTAAGTTGAGCCTACCGAAGCCTTAACCTCTCAAATCTAGGGTAGGCTCGAGCTATCCAGGCCTCGTGGCTTCACCGCCTATGTATAGGACCTAATACAAGACCCCCTAACAAAGTGTGAATGCTTTGCTACAATAGAAGATCAGGGAGCTTTTAGTTTTTTTGAAGGGGGGAGGGGAGAAGGAGGTCACACCGCGACTTATAGCCGTTTCTTTATTTTTCTTTCAAGAGTAAAGGGTATTAATATGTCTTAGTGTTGATACCTCATGTAATGATATTATGACATCGATGGTTTTATTCAAAACAACTCCATTAATTCTATTTAAATCCATAGTTCTCAATTTTTCTGATATCACATTTAACAGGATTCCTGTTTCTTTTGCTTAAACTTCCAAACCTGTACTTGAATTGTATATTTTTAATTCCACAAAACTTTCCACGCTTCTCTCAAGAGGCCAAAGCCTTCACTTTGATGGCAATTCTTTTTCCAAATAATGCTACCAGAAAATTAAAATCATTGTAGCAATGAATATTTATTAATTTATTGAAAAAAAATTATTTTTTAGACGATTAAAATATATAGTGTACGATAATCTGGGACTGGAAAACGAACTTTATGATCATGGCGGAAAACAGTAATACAGCATATAGGGTAAGCTATAAAAAGGTGAATATTTATACAGGGTTGGAGAAAATGTTTTGATAGGAGGGTATTGGTATATTTTCAAATAGACTCAGTAATGAATTTTATATCAAATGAAAGCCCGTGAAAAATGGGATTTATTGATACTAAACCATAACGATCATCAAAACTTTCGTATGCTGAAACTTCGTAAACTCTATGTATGATAAATATGAGAGGAATTATTAATGAGACAAAATTCGAACTAAATCTGATATAAAGTTCTGTATTTTTTATTGTTGAATGGAAACAATTAGTAATCAGTGTGATGACTGTTAGCTTTCTTTACTGCATGTAGTCGAGACGTGTATTAACACATAAGAGTTTCAAATAAATGTGTGTTGGTTTCCATGTTCTTCAATACATCTGAGATGTGATTTTTGAGTGTTTCTTCAAGATAACGAGGATGCCGAGGTTCTGACAACATTTTTTTCTCAATTTCATCCTTGATTACTGATCCAATATGTTCTGCTACAATGAGACCAAGTGAATTTCCGGACCAAATATAATTTCATCCGGATCGATCACATTCTCTTCATTTTTTAAGAATGGAAAAACGTGTTCAGTCAAAATTATATCACGAAAATATTGACCAGTTCACGATTCACCTTTATATTTGATCACCCAATGTAACGTCTTAGCATACATGTTCAATTTGAAAATTGAATTCAATTGAAATTACATTTTTCAATTGAAATTATATTCTTCAATTGAAATTTCAACTTTCAACTTTCAATTTTCAATTTTCAACTTGAGGGTGAGGGTGAGGGCGTCTCTTTGTGAACGTAGAAAATTGAAAATTGAAAATTGAAATTTCAATTGAATTCAACTTTCAAATCGGACACTACTGCGTCTTAGCAGTAATCATCATAAAAATCCCAATGCATGCTTGATTTCTAACCATTTAACGATAACGTTCATCTTATTCGATGTCCGCCACACTTAATGCCCAAATTCGGTCGTTCTGATGATTTGGTTGACGGACAGCTCAGACAAAAAATTCATTGCATGGTGCGAGATGAAGAAAACCCTCTTCAGTCCAGTCTTTTAGCCAATCGCAAAACCATAATCGATCTGATATGTGAGTTTCAGATTTAAGCGATTTTGCAATAACATTGGTCATAAGATTTTTGCCACCAGTCGGTGACAAATTGAACTGAACGATGAATGTTGCACCAGCATCTCGAGCTTCACGAAAAGCAATACATTTGATTCTATCGATAATTCTTTGCTCTTCAGTATCATAAGTACCAGCCATTTTAGAAGGATTAGATTCAACTAATATATCGAATGGATAGATTTTTTTAATGAAGGATACAACTTAGAGAATGACCTTATATATAGCTTCATAAACGTCTTGAACTTTCTTATTCTCTAACTTTTCAAGAAAGAAAATTAAAATATCATTTTCTTCACCGTCATCAAAAGTGATAGACAACGGAGCTCAAAAGGAAAACTGTACCTTCTGAGTCATGTTAAGATCTTATGATCACTAGAATAGCGCTCCTTTGAATGTCTCAGAAAAATATCTATTTTTTTTTTCCTCTTACAGCCTCCAAAGATGAATCATAATGATTGTATTATGCATAATTTTTCAATTTTCGACAGTTTCAGCATACGAAAGTTTTGATGATAGTTATTGTTTAGTACCAATAAATCCCATTTTTCACGGGCTTTTATTTGGTATAAAATTCATTATTAAGTCTATTTGGAAATATGGCAGTATCTCCCCCCCCCCCTATCAAAACATTTTTTCAACCCTGTAGTCAATGATAGAAACACATTTATCGTAATTTTTCAACTTCTTTTGTAAGATTGCTTAATAAAAAATTGGGCACCAACATATTGACAATTTCATAATAAATGTACTTTTGTGTTAGAATATAATGCATTCTTTATTTAGTTCAATAATGAGGACATTTGTGAAGTTGAAGATTCAGTTCAATCAAACAACAGATTGTTATGGCAAAACAAAGAGCGTGCTGATGACTCATTGACAATAGGACTTTGGAATATACATAACAACTTGATCTCACAAAGCACACGTTGGACTACTGTTCGTGCATTTTTGGAAGAACACTGTATTGATATCATGTTCTTACAAGAAGTAAAAGCGGAAGACACGTTTACTGAAAAAATGTTGTCAAATGATATACCTAATCGGTATTATGAATATGTAGGCTTAAAAAATGAAGCTGGAATTTATTACGACTCATTGAAACTCGAAGTGAAACTTATAGATTCAGTGGATTATGGTGTTCTTATAGAGAAAACTGTCTCGGGAAAATCTATTGATCAAACTGATATATTTAGAATGCGAGAATACACTGTTCTCTTCACTCGCAAGTATACTTCCCACGAACAACGGCAAAACTATGTGCACTGTGTCCCATATTCATTTCTTGCCATGTCTTATCATGCAATGTCCACTGCAAAAGAAGATGTAAAGCTCTCATCAATGGAAGATTTTTTTGGCTATGTCAGTCAACTACAGAACCGGGTTTCAAACGAAAATGAACTACTTTATCCTATCATAATCGGTATGGATGGCAATTTAGATATCAACAAAATTGAATTGCCATCTTTGTGGACACAACCGGTCTACGACGGAGAGCGAAGAAACATCAGCTCGACACAAAAAGAGAACAACATTATCGATTATTTCATATATCACGGACGAGGAACAAGTACAACAATGTGGTTGGGAGACATCAAATGCATAAATATTGCAGAAGAAGGATCGAAGACTAAAGCTGTTTTTAGTGAATTGGAGCCCGAAGAAGACATAGGTGATCTGAGTAATCATGATCCAATAGTGGCTTATTGTGCTTTTAAGCATAACACCATAACTGATCAAACAAATCCGAATTGATTTTTACTACATTTTCCCAAATTCTTATTACAGAAACTAAGCATTTTTGAAAAATAAGAGAACTTTCTCAAAATAGTTTTTTTAAACTTGGAAGAAGGCAATTTTTTCTGATTCTACCAGTCGTCAGATAGCTTTGGTTTTCATCATATTCAACTTTAAACAACTTCCGTAAATATCCGTTCATTACTTGAGGGTGGGGTGTTGAGGGTGAGGACAGCTTGCCATGACCGGTTTCGTCCTTGCTTAAGGGACTCATCAGATGGCATAATAGTCATTTAAAAAAAATGACATTTACTTTGCTACAAATGTTGAATCAAAAAGCAAACAAATTTGCAAATTTCCAATCAAAAGTTGCAATAGTAAATAAATTACTAGGCAGTTGTGAGGACAGCTTGCCATGACCCCGTCCGTGAAATAATTGCCAATTTCCATTCAATTGTTGTTGTTGTTGTTGTATGTACTGTTGTGCTTATCTGGAATAAAGTTAATTTATTTGAATGAATTGTGTATACTTATGGAATTGAAGATAAAATTGAAACTTACACGTTCTAATTTGTCGATATAAATCAGATCAACAGGTTTGAAAACATTCATGGATTAGCAGTTTAGGAAGTTTTTGCGTTAGATGCTACTTTGATTGAAGTTCGAATGAGATATGGATGGTTGTTGTGTTGTAAGGAATAAAGACAATTGAATTGAATTAAACAAAGACTTCTGTATTGTATACTTGTTTGATGAAACTTGTGCAATGAAAATGATGAAAAAGGTAGGAGGCGATGGATAGCGGACGTGACTGAATTCGTGTAAATGTTACGGCTTATCAGTGGGAAAAATGCCTTAGTGAGATAGAATATGAGAATAAACGAATGAATATAGGTATTTTAAACGAAACGGTTCATTCTTTTGGTAGACGCATGAGTATGCCATCTGTATGACGCGGTGGGAGAAGGGAAATAACGTAGATGTCTTGAATCATATATAAATGACTGCATAAATCCATATATTGTATTATGTTTCTTGTAATATCTGTCTTATGTCAGAAATGCAAATTTCAGTCAATATTAATCGGTAAGTAATCAATTTGCTGTATGAAAACGGATGAACCAAACCAATTGAGCTTATACATGCTATTGAGATAATATCCAAACCATAATGCACTTTGATTGATCACAACATGAAATGACTAATATTATCATTGAATAATAGAATTGAAAGTCATGCTGACCTGTACATCAATGACACATTGTAAATATTTATTGTAATAATTCTCATGATTGAATATTCACAATATAATGACATCGAGTTGATTGTATTTTAACGATTATAATAGAATAATCAGAGATATTTACAAAATTTGGCGTAAATTGTTTTCCAAGTAAATATAAAAGATTGGGATTTATTGTTCATATATTTATAAAGTTATCATGATCTAGGCATGATATTGTTGTAATTCATCTGAAGAACTTGTATCAATTTGTAATCAATCGATGCGCTTCATGTAATACTAACAAAATGTTGTGGATGAGAACACAATCCAATATACTGAGGCCTCGCTCGTGACATAATTGCCGATTGTTCATTCTATTGTTGTTGTTTCAGGTAGTATATTTTTATCTAAAACGAAATAGATTGATTTCATAAAATGGTGAGTATTTTTGATGATTTTATGTATCATTTGTGTTTATTTATTGATAAGAAAAGATCATATATGATAATTAGTGGGTCGATCCATGGGGTCCCTACCACTTTTTGGAAAGTGTTTTTTTTTCGATTTTTTTTCGCTCAATATGCCGGTATGGTCCAGAAAACACTTTTGGTGAAAAAAAAATTGGGTCCTTCCTATCAAAAATTTCGAGATCGGGGTCATTTTTTAGGTACATGTCTAATATTGTGAAAATTATGCAAAATATCTCGGGAAAAAACAAAAATATTTCCCGAAACAATTCTTTAGATGATTTTTCACGCTGAAAAAGATGAAAACATTCTCGAAAAAAAATTCGAGAGAAAAAAATAGGTTTACTATATTAAAAATGACGAATTTTTAGTAAATTTTTGTCACATCACAGAAGCTTTCATTAGGACAGATTTATCGCGATAATTGTGTGTTTCTAATTTAGTGACGGCGCTGTTGGACATTTCAAAAACAACTTCAACATGTTCAATCTACTTCATCACAAAACCGACTTTGAATTAGAAGCGTGCTGGACATTCACTGCTACTGGACATGGTAAATCAGCTGGCAACGGCATTGGAGCTGTATTAAAATCAACTGCTAGGCGTACTACACTCAAAAAGAATATTTTGTTATCTGACGCTAAAGATTTTTTCAAGTTCTCGCAGAATCAACAACTTGAAACAGCTAAGAAATCAAACAGAAATAATCCTGCTGTTGAAGTATTCTTTCTCGGTGCAAATGAAATCGAAGAAATTAAAGCCAATATTCTTGACTCCAGAATAGAAAACCTTTAAACATTACGTAAGAAAAAATTTTTGATTTACTTTCCACAATGCTGTGTATTTAGGCAAGATACAAGGGATTCGCAGTCTACACGAGTTTCAGCCAGTTAGTAATACCACAATTCAATGTCGTTCAACATCTCAATCAACTCGAATAAAAACACACTCATTCAAATAAAAATCACTTTCGTACATCATCTACTCAGCTGACTTTTCACGTCAACTTCGCCACTAAAATCATCACTCGAAAACAATCAGAGCTCTTTCAGTTTTTGCACGAGTTACTTCACTCAATGTCATATTTTACCACTTAGACAGGTATTTATCGAAATCTGTTCACAAAAAAAATTCCTTCAAAAAAATGATAATTATGAGGCTTAGAAATATGTAGTTCCTATACTTCGACAAAATGACTGAAAATTCGGCATTTTTAATATCGTAAACCTATTTTTTTTCGAAAATGTTTTCATCTTTTTCAGCGTGAAAAATCATCTAAAGAATTGTTTCGGGAAATATTTTTGCTTTTTCCCGAGATATTTTGCATAATTTTCACAATATTAGACATGTACCTAAAAAATGACCCCGATCTCGAAATTTTTGATAGGAAGGACCCAATTTTTTTTCACCAAAAGTGTTTTCTGGACCATACCGGCATATTGAGCGAAAAAAAAATCGAAAAAAAAACACTTTCCAAAAAAGTGGTAGGAACCCCATGGATCGACCCCAGTCTATTTGTTTGTTTCGCTAGAGTTGTGAATATCATCCAATCAAGCGTAATAAAACTTTCCAGAAATACTCCACATAAACATCTTGACGACAAAATTCCCACATCACTTCCTACACGATAAAAAATTTCCGTCGATTGATAAACCCACGAAAAGGGTTTGTCACTGGTTGCGAACTGATATACCAAAGGGTATATCATCTCTTCATAAACCCTTTTCGATTGATCAAAGCAGTCAACCCTCAGATGGTGGTTTATTATTAACTCGAAAAAACTGGTCATTTTTCGGTTGATTGCTTTGATTAATGGAAAAATGGTTTATGAAGATATGATATACCCTTTGGTTTATCAGTTTACAACCAGTGACAAACCCTTATCCGTTTTTGAAGACAAGAAAGGTTTATCAAAGGGTAGATCAACTTGATAAATGAATTTTAGCAGTTATAAACCCTTTTGTGGGTTTATCAATCGACGGAAATTTTTTACAGTGTACAAACACTCTGTTGAACAGGCTAATACGATTGCAGTACTTTTAACCTAAAGCAGCTGATCGCGAAGGCACCCATAAGTCGTTTAAGAGGATATTTATAACAAATCATATGTTCTTTCTTGCCGATATCTCTGTCAATGTATATGGATACATACATATAGTAGACGAGCATTGCAGCGATAATGCCTTTTCTTTTGCAAAATATATACTATCATACTACCACAGTTTGCATATTGTACCGAAAGCAGTTGCAGGTTCTCTGAGTTCTCATCTGCAACAGTTCACACATTCTATTTAATAAATCTATTTACATATCGTGTAAGAAAAGCAAAATATATACTATGAAAATATCATGATTTGTAGGTGGTACTTGCGCCAATAAATACATGATATAAAAAAGAAACGATTTTCATAGAGTTTGACAAGGACTCGGTGAATATGATGACTGTAAATATATGATCAAAATTTTGAGCATTTTCAAATAGAGCATCTTGACTATATTTACTTTGTTTACAATAACTATCACATCATCATAGAAGAGCGCTAAAAATTAAATAAGGGATGATAGGGAACAAATAGTATTTTTACGAGAAAGAACTGGGGAATTTCACGACGAACGTTATTTGCGTATAACAACTAGCGACAGAAAAAGTTTGTTACATTTTACAGCACTCTAACATATGCCCTTCTCAAAAGAAATATGCTTTTCCAACGCATCATATAAAGTTAATAAGAGATGTAATGGGGACGACCACTGTACCATCGGTTCACCTCACCATTGCGTTTCTAAAGCTAATCAAAGATACTAACAATAAAAATCCGATTCACTTCATACAAAAAAACGAATGACTGAAAATAGGGAGAAGGGAATAGCATAGAAGAGAACGAGAGAAACATCGAAGGAGAAGTGATTGAAAAGAAAGCTTAATATAGTCACAAGAATTGAATTAATTGCAACGGTTAGAACACCATTTTCTAATTAGCCTGACTAATTTTATAAGCTTGTTTGCTGTACAAAGAATCTCAAAAACACACATGTAATACCTTATTAATCCAACTAAATTATGGTCTATCAGATCATCCTTGAAATAGAGAGAATCAAGCTGTTCAATACTGCATTTTTACAGTTAACCTTCTCCCAAATTAGTCAACACCCCCCCCCCCAATTAATAGAACCTTTTGGGTTAAATGCAAGAGAGAAACAGCAGATTTCAAGACTTCAAAGATTTCACCTTTTTCAAAATGCTTCAATAGACTTAAAATGGCTTCGAAGGCTTCGAAGAGTTTGACAGACTTATGAAGCTTTCAAGTGATTTCGAGAGACTCACAAATAGCCTTCGAGGACTTCTATGGACTTCAAACGTGTTCAAACAACTTCATGGGACTTCATATGACATCAGACGCGAAGTTTTAGTTGTTTCCCCCTTGTCAAATGTCTTGAAAGTATCCTATAGGGGTAGGATGCTTTCTACAGGAAAAACGCTTTTTTGAAAAACGTAATAGAAGACCGTACTCTTTCAATCTTTGGTGATTATATGTTAGTCTTCAGAATAAGGATATTGATCATCAGGGATTTTTGTTGGATTTTACTTAGGGCATACCAAAAATAGTGACTGCGATATTTTTTGACACTATAATAACCTTTAGAAAATTTTGTTTCTATACAATCTGATAGCGGAAAAGAAGCTTTGTCTTCCTATGCTATTTGACAATACTTTGACTAATATTATAATATGAAATTATTCATCAAGCCTATTTTGTAATGATATGTGGTGGTTGTAATCGATTATACGGACGGGGCATAGAAGAAGAGAAATTTATTCACTCTCCGATTTGCGGGAAAATCGTATGAATTAATGCAGCATTTGCTGGCGATTCTTTTTGTGCTAAATTCAAGGGGGAAATAACTAAATTTCGCACTTTAGATCTCTTGAAGTCTTTGAAAGTTTTTGAAATCTTGAAGTCTGCTGTTTTCCTCTTGTTTTTCACACTAAAAATAATCATTTGATTTTTCTTTTGTTTTTTTTTCATGGTAAACACGTCATTATGCCAACTATGGAGACATTTCCTACCAGGAAAAGATAAGTAGTCCCTTGACGAAGACAGCCATTCATAATGAGAATCCTTGAGCAAAATATAAGATATAGTCCTTCATCCATGACGAGCATTGGATCGAGAACAAAGCGAAGAGATAGAAATTAAGATCAAGGATATCCATATAATTGGGTTCCATATAAAGGATGAGTGAGAAGCGAGTAAAAGCGTGCGCACATACATTATTCTTAAATTGATCTTACGCTGTCGTTTTAATAAATCAAGACTGTTCTTTATGCTCTGTGCTTATATTTTATAAAATTATAAAATAAAGATTTCTGTGAAAAACACGTAACAAGCGATAGTTGGTAGAATCTTTTCATCGTGCGACTGATTCAATAAAATCCAGCAAAGATCGAAATTCTGTTACAGTCATGTATGAGCTTTTTTTAGAAACTATGAGAGTATGTTCGAATTCAAATGGTTATGAATATTTTTCGATTACAAAGTGCCCATAACTGAAAAAATCTGAAAGAATTCGAAGAAGTAGGATGATTCTATAATTTTCCACAGTACAGCATTAGACCGCCATTTATTATTTCGGGGGAATGGGGTATCTTTTACTAGTACTGAAGTTATCATGCGGACAATGAGCACTGTCGATTTTTATTTTATTTATAAAAAACTACACAAAAAGTTTTAGAAACATTATTTTCATTCATTACTGTATAATTATATGTTTAATATTATTTATAAACGCAGAAGAAATAAAGCCATAAGCCATACATGGTAATCCGAAATAAGTTTACAAAGACTACAATGTTTGCAGCTATATTTTTATCTATCGTCATGACTAGTGGTTTCACTTATTTGTATCGATGTACAACGGTTAAAAGTCACGATCTTATTTTAAAACGTTTACTGACGATCGAACATGATTCAAAAGAAATCGAATATCCCAGTGTAGCTTTTTTTCTTAATTTAGCTAAGTACTACAAATGGATGGAGCAATTACAAGCATATATCGATACTGCAGCAAAATCAAGACAAGGAGTAATAGGAAATATTGCTTGGCATCCAACTCAAATATATTATTATGCTCGATCTGCCAGTTTTCAGTGGGTCTCAAACATTTGTGAAGTCGGTTATGGTGCTGGTCATTCTACGTTACTTTATCTTGCTATAAATCCTAAGGCACGTGTCTATTCATTCGATCTTTTTCCAAATAATAAAGACGACAAAGTGCATACACCTGGTGAAACGCTTGTCTATCAACAAGCATTTCAAGCAGTAACTCTAAAAGCAATCGAGGAAAATAAGCAATTATCATCTCGATTTCATAAAATCGTGGGGAATTCAAATTTTACTATCCCAAATTTCACGCGGCAGAATCCAAGGTTGAGATGTGATGTTATATCAATCGACGGTTCACATAACCCACCTCAGCCACTTTTGGATATACTACACTGTCAATCAATGGCACATCAACAAACTGTAGTACTTTTAGATGATATGCATATATTAGAAATGAAAGATCAAATGACAAAATCAATTGAGATGGGTATTTTGAGTGAATATGAATGTCTGGAAGCTGAATCACGGGTTGATGAACGTTTTGCGTCAGTTGAACAAATTAAAAAGCAGTTCTGTGTAGCTCGGTATCGAACTAATGCATAGTAAGATTTTTAAGTGCTAACCTATCATTTAGAACGAATTATAAACGTTTGCTTTTAAAATGAAGTCGAAATTATCCACCATTCGATGAAATAGATGTGGATATCAAATTGGATTTTCCTCATTTGACAACTTGGTTCATAATTTGTCGAATAAATAATTTTCACGCTTATTTATTATAATTATTAGTGTTCTGTAAATGTCGATACTTAGAACGAAGCATATTCAAGCATTATGAATTGCGTTCGAAAAAATTCTTGAATCAAATGTGAAAATTGAAGGCAAAAAAACCAAAGACCTACAGGAAAAAAGCTTAATAATAAGCCATGCACCGATACCAAAAATAGTTTTAAAATTTTAGTTTTGTTGGTATTGATTTCGGTATGGTTTGGTTTTCAAAATGTTTTGATTTTGACGGAATAAATCTTGATTTTGACATTATAAGGAAAAAGCTATAACTATCATCAAGTATATGTTCCGTGCTATGTAAATCACTTCAAAGGTTATTGAGTACATTGCTGTTGGTCACGTGGCACTGGTACATATCGTCGCACGACATCTCGTCGCGTTCTTTTGGTCGTACAATTCTCTCATTCTCTTCATCCTCATCTACGTATCTAAGAGATTGTTTTAATTAAAGCTATCCTTGAGGGTGTAGAACTGATAAATTAATTTAACTTCATTTGTTAAATATTTATTGTAAATAAGAGCCATTCCACGTAAGCCGCAGCCGATTTACTATAACGCTGCTCAATCGATATCGTCAGATTTGACTCATTTTTATATATGTGATAGAGGGATGAATTCTATGAATTTTGGTGAAAGCCGTTTCGAAAAATATTAAACCGTTCGGTTTTTATCGCACTTTTACTGGAAGTACTAAAAAATGCACTTTTCCGGCGGACGATTTTGAGCTTCAATTAAAACCATGAAAACGCCATACGGTTTAGCTCGATTATTTTTCCATATCAAGACTATGTTGGGTTCTGTATATACTATAAGTTACAGCTTGGAATACTATATGGTTGATATTCTACAGACCTCGAGATTCAGGAAAAAATGACTTTTCCCAGAAACTTTCACTCCTCGTATCTCCCCACAGGAGAATGAGAGAGGCCTGAAATTTTGAACATAAGTAGATCTTAGAACGGCCTAACTACCATAAAAATTTCATCCCGCTAGTACGAACTATTCGTGCAGAATAATCAAATGACGAATCGGTTTTTAGTCAAAAAGTCGATTTTTGGCCTCGATTTTCTCCGTTGATGCCAATTAGATTTTTCAATTATCTATGCAGCCTCAAAGACCACACACGGGTCTACAACTTGGCACAAAAAGAAACTTGGGACGCACACGGGCTGTCGAAATATCCCCCCATACTTTTGGAAAAAATGAATTTTTCATATCTTACTGATGTGATTGCAATATCTCGCAAAAACTGCTTCGTAGTAACTTGAAATTTTTAACTATGCGAGACCTGACATCATGAGACATATATACATTGCAGTCATTTTTTTCCGCTGTAGCAGTCCTGAAAATAATCAAATTTTATTCGTTGCTGATATAAATAGAAAAGTGATTCTGATGAAAAATCTCATTTTTGCGCTTCGTATTTCTCATGGTAGTGGATCTTCAGAATATTCGTAAAGGTGATATTATGAAGTACTATACTTGATCTATCGACTGGTGTAGTAGTAAACTTTAGCTACGGGCTACTTTTCGAAATACAATTAAACAAAAAGTCGATCTCAGACAGCTATATAATCTCGTAGGGGGGTTAGTCTTAGATGGCCATTGACTCATCAAAATCGATTTTGGTCAGATTTTTTTGCATATTTGAGTTGAGGACAGCAGTATATATACGATATAAAATTTTTATTGATTTTGGTGATTCATGATTTTACCACTCCTGTACTCCCCTCCAGCATTATATAACTGTCTTAAATGTACTTTTTCTTCGATTCTATTTCTAAAACCATGTATGAGCCAAAGAATAGCAGTGTGTTATTCTGTACTCTAGTTATAGTACTTCAGAATGCCACACTCAGATATAGAACTAAATTGTATCATGTTGAAAAGAACAACGATAAAAAGTCATACTTTCACTCAGAGCAACTTTCTCATGATTACTGCCATTCACTATTAATGCATTATTCTCTAGATATCTCAACTCGGAAAATAGCATTGATGCGCGAATTTTCCATTGTGATATAACTTCTATCATCTGTGAATTTTTTTAGCTTATAAAAACATATCTCTACGAAAAAGCAGAGCATAAAACATGAAAATCCTAGAACGCTTTTTTTCCAAAAGTATTGGCTGATATTTCAACAGCCCATGTGCGTCCCAAGTTTCTTTTTATACCATGTTGTAGACCCGTGTGTGGTCTTTGAGGCTGCATAGATAATTGAAAAATCTAATTGGCATCAACAGAGAAAATCGAGGCCAAAAACCGACTTTTTGACGAAAGACTGATTTTTGTTTCAGCTATTATGCACGAATAGTTCGTGTTAGAGGGCTGAAATTTATATGGTAGGTAGACCACCCTAAGATTTACTTATGTTCAAAATTTCAAGTTGGTCTCACTCTCCAGTGATGAGATATGAGTAGTGAATATTTCTTAAAAAACTCATTTTTTGTCAAATGTTAGGGTCTACAAAATACCAATCCCGCAGTGGACCGGGCTGAAACTTATGGTATATGTAGAACACAACTAGGTATTGCTATTTTTAAAACATTTATTCTTAACAGAAGATGCTTTGTTTATTTTTGATGCATCGCAAAATCGTCCGTCGAAAAAGTGCATTTTCTAGTACTTTCAGTGAAAATGCGATAAAAATCGAACGGTTCAATATTTTTTGAAGCGGCTTTCGCCAAAATTCATAGAATTCATCCCTCTATCACATATATAAAAATGAGTCAAATCTGAGGATATCGATTGAGCACCTTCGGCTGTGGCTTACGTGGAATGGCTCATATGAACGACGATTGCAATTATTTGGTGTAATGCAACGTATCGTTTGTATAATAGAGTATCCTTCACCTTATTCTCGTCGTGATAGTCGCGCATAAAGCTATGAACGCTGAGTGTGTCAATGTGCATCGTATCTCTATTCTGTTCGATTTATACCGAGAGTGGCGGTACGCTACTTCTTCATTTCATTCTTTAAATTTCGTTACAGTTAATACAACTCGTTCTGCATGAAAACTCTTTGGCGTAACCGTTGAAAGCAAAGAAAACACAAGTGATGTTAATTTTGATCTGCCTAGAATTCGTTGTGCTAGAGTAAAATGATTTCTCTTTGTGTACATTTTAGATGAGTCCAATTCAACAATCTCGAAATGTTTTTCCTCTTTGCACATGCAGATCAATGCGAACGATTCGAATTCTATTTATTATTCTAACATTTATTCTTGCTGTAACTATGATTCGATATGGAAAAAGAATCTATTCGTTTAATATTGATTTAATTGCGAAAGTATCAATGAAAGATCGAGAAGATCTATCTATGACAAATTGGACAATGGCACAAGCACTTGGATTTATTAAACGTTTTGGTGAACAAATTCGTACGCGTGATCCGGTAAATGGAACATCTGACAATTTCTGTTCGATTCAACTACTTGGTATAGCAAAAACAAAAGAACTATGGGCAGCTCATGCTCTATGTGATTATCGGGATATTATTCGGACGAAGAATTCCTGTCTTTTTTATTCATTTGGAATCGCTAATAATTATGATTTTGACTTGGAATTAGCTAATGAATGGAAATGTCAAGGTGTTGCATTTGATCCGAGCGTCGAACATAAATCGAAATTACATCCAAACATTACTTTTCATATGATCGGAGCGAAAACATTGTCAGATGATGTCGATCGACAATGGCAATTAGTATCGACAGTACCACAACTTCAAAGTTGTTTTGGTCATACTTCGATTGATATTTTAAAAATGGATTGTGAAGGTTGTGAATATGCGTTAGCACGTGATATAGAACAATACAATATAAACTTTTTTGAAACTGTCAGTCAATTTACTGTGGAAATTCATGTTTCAAAACGTTGGATTCAAACGCCACAACATTTAATCAATTTTGGTAAACTACTTTACTTTCTTGAGAAAGCAAATTTACATTTTATGCATACAATTTTATTACCATGTGGCGTTGCCGATGAAGCCTTAGGCTGTCCACAAGAACTAATTGATGTTAATTATCCATGTCAAAGTGGTAAAATGTGTCAGAATTTTTTATTCGCCAAAGATATGTCGAAATCGATATAAAAGACACGAAATTTTTGTTTGTTTGTTCTGTTTCTTTCTCTTCGTAAAAGTATAACTAGGTTACATGTCTTCTTGTGTGCAATAACAAACATTCGAAGTCATCACGACAACATCTAGTTCAAAATTATCTTCTTCTCTGGGTTTCTTTTTACGTGATGTACGAAGAACAAGTTAGTAGTTAGCTTCAGCAAAATCCAATATGATAGGTATTCTCTTCATAATGACCATTGATCCTTCATACATGTCGAATTTGAAACTTGAATTCAAATTCAAATTCAGATTCAAACTCAAATTTATATTTCCCTAATTTGACTCTTCAAATTCAAATTCAAACTCAAATTCAAATATCTATTTTCCCTAATTTGAGCTTTCAAATTCAAATCTTGAGGGTGAAGACGGAGATGTGTACACAGAAGGCGTGTGTCCAAAGCAATGGCGCAACCAGGATTTTTAGACCAATGGGCAAACTCCCATTGTGACTAAAAATAGAGTGGGCGAAGCCAGAAAATTTTTTTTTGATGGGCAAAAGTTCTGTTGCTGAACGAAAAAAGAGGAAGTTCTGTATAAAAGTTGAGATCTTTCCTAAAGATCTAAACCGAAGACCACAGAAACCATATACTTCTATCTAAATCTCCGATAGTTTGTGTATATATGAAGTTCCTACCAAAATTTCATTGGGCAAAACTCTTTATTTAAAAATTACAATGGGCAATTCAAAAAATGAGATGGGCAATTGCCCATTTGCCCCCCCCCCTTGGTTGCGCCATTGTTTAGCACCTCTACCACGTGAATCAACTAAAAAATAGCTGAACTTTAACAGTCCATCATCGACTAATTCTTGCAATACTTGTTCGCCTAATACTGGTCTGTTTTTCAGAATACCTCTATAAAATAGTTTACCAAACAAATTCATTTAATAGCTCAGCCACTACTATTTGTTCCCTTACGTTTGTCCTGTTATAGGATGTTTGTCAGTGAGTGTTGCTAAGGGAAAAATATTAAAATTGATCAACATGATTGCTTGTTTCAAAGTTTTCTGTT
>Ga0209930_1002281_pt1 | contig 23543 bp, 30 predicted proteins | sample ThiBiot_500_biof_2_FD_183948 | JGI IMG/M metagenome (GOLD analysis project Ga0209930, IMG submission 183948) | Wastewater bioreactor microbial communities from Cape Town, South Africa - Thiocy_cont_500_biof (SPAdes) | ecosystem: Engineered > Bioreactor > Thiocyanate-remediating >... | reverse complement strand
AGACGACTAATCAAAAGAAACGAAGTGGCTTTGAATTGAATAATTGTTTATCGTAGTTTTATGAGTTTTTGAGTGATTATTTGTATGGATTTTCAGACATATTGAATGGAATTTTGTGGAGTTATATGTCAGTAAATCTGATGATAACGAGAAGAAATAGAAAATAATCCGATGAATATGGACAAATAAATCATAGAAAATGAATTGTTCGTTGAATAGTGTAATATTCTTAGACATGTTCCGTCGTCAATCTGTTCGCAAACTACTGAAACAGGAAAAAAGAATTCAATGTGACACTTGAGGACATTATTCACTAACATTTTAATAGAAAGATTTTGTTATTGAGTAAGCAATGCTTTATATAGTATCTACTATGGAATGAAAATACCTGTATATGTAGTAGTGCCATCTGTTGTCTCAGTCGTTGTTGATGTCGGTTCAGTAGTTGAGCTACTGTGTTCAGTTGTGACTGTAGTGGTCGGCTCGGTAGTTGAACTGCTGTGTTCTGTTGTGGCTGTAGTTGTCGGTTCAGTAGTTGAAGTGCTGTGTTCAGTTGTGGCTGTAGTGGTCGGCTCGGTAGTTGAGGCGCTGTGTTCAGTTGTGGCTGTAGTAGTCGGCTCGGTAGTTGAGGTGCTGTGTTCAGTTGTGACTATAGTGGTCGGTTCAGTAGTTGAGGTGCTGTGTTCAGTTGTGGCTGTAGTGGTCGGCTCAGTAGTTGAGCTACTGTGTTCAGTTGTGACTATAGTGGTCGGTTCAGTAGTTGAGCTACTGTGTTCAGTTGTAGTACTACTACTACTACTAATAGTAGTTGTTGTTGTACTGGTGTGTGTAGAAAATGGTAGATGTGTAGTTCTCTTTGTTGTAGTAGTAGCTTTGTTGCCACTATTAGCTATAAAACAAAAGAAAAATCAGTGAAATCTCTGATCGAATGAACATAGTGTCAAGGAAAAATGTATTCTAGAAAGGATTATATTTACTTGATGTATTTCGAAAACAAAAATTTTGTTTATGTATTCCTGTTCCGCATCGAAGATCATCACAACAGGCAAAAAGAACATCATTAACTGTTGATTGTCCAGGCGTACACGGATGTCGTAAACGTTTACATTGACGGTCATCAACTAAGATTTTAATTTAAAGAATTAATAGCAGTAAAAAATAACTGTAAAAACTAATACTCACAGACGGAGTGCACTGTAAAATTAATGTAATTTCGGTCATTGAATTTCAAATGTTTTTTCATTGATGAACTTTCGAATAATAAGCGATGTGGATTTCCAAATAAAAGTACAAATATAAGATATTCACCATTTCTTTTTATTTTCTCTAATTTTTCAAAACGATATGTAATGGGAAAAGATTTTTGATTCGTATTCAAATGTATAGCATGTATATCTTCTTGGAATGTGGCAAGATTTTCAATGATAATCGCCAAAGATGCCACTACATAGTTTTGTTGAATTTCACTACTGTATATTTGTCCTTGCATCGATGTCCATCCATCTTATTAATTATGTGAAATGTTTTTTTGTCTTTGAGTAAAACAAATTCTCTCTACCTGTTGTTTTAAATAAGAAAACCAGTAGTACATTGAGAACTGACGGCAAACTGCTTAGCATTATTTTTCTTAACTGATGTAAACTCGTACAAAAATCCGATAGAAAACAAAAAAACTTGAAAGTTAAAAACATATGTATTATTAATTAACAACAGGGTTATTTCTCAAATTTTTTTCCGGATAAAATCTTTGATTTCAATTGAAACCAAATGATTTTCATTCGATTACAGACAATATTAAGATGATCATGATGGCGCTAGATGATTCATAATTTTTATTGGCTTATTTGACTAGCAAACGAATACGAATCTTTCTGACTGATATGTAAGTGTTGAGTAAATTTCAATTGCAAAATTACTATTCAAACGAATGCCGCCGAAAAAAATCCGATTTACGACTCTCGATCTAAAAGCTTGCATTGCTGCAGTTCGAAAACGGTAGATTCAGCAAAAATAAAACGTCACTCACATTAGTCAACTATATTTCTATTTATCAAATTTAGTTTTGTCGGCGTACGTGTGGTGAATGTCTATGATGTTGATAATAAGACTTATTTAATTAAATTTTCGAAGTAAAATCTATTGAAATCCATGATAATATCGATTGATTTGCCTAGGCCGGATGATAAAGGTGTTTTGCTGATTGAATCCGGTGTGCGTATTCATACGACTGAATTCGATTGGCCGAAGAGTTTAATACCGTCGGGTTTCGCAATGAAACTTCGTAAACATTTGAAATCTCGTCGATTAGAATCGATCGAACAATTAGGAATCGATCGTATCATTGATTTACAATTCGGTAGTGGTGAAGCTGCTTATCATCTCATTGTCGAACTTTACGATAAAGTATTTGTTTCGTTTTTTTGTTCGTAAATCTTCATTTTTAAATTAGGGAAATGTGATTTTAACTGATTTTAATTATATGATTTTATCGTTAATTCGAAAACGAACCGATGCAACAACTGACGAACGATTTGCAGTTAATGAGAAATATCCTATTGAAAGTGTCAAACAACCTGAAGAACTTCTTTCGCTTGAAAAGTTTGTTTAATAAAGAAGAAAAAAAAAACTCGAAAGATTGAAACGATAATTTCGAATAGATTGATTGATGTTCTTACAAAGGCTCCGGCAAATGAATCGATTAAAAAAATACTCAATCCATTGCTACGTATGAAAATCAAACTTCGTAGATAATTTTGTTTGCTTGAATTCGGATCTTTTAGCATTTGGTTCGGCTGTACTCGATGAATGTCTGTTAAATGCTGGTTTAAATGTTGAAAATTGTCAAATAGGAAAATCATTTAACATTGAACAAGGTACCTATTTCGTATTTAATAGAAGAAAAAAACACAAGATTCTCTTCAGATTCTCCGAAATTACATGAACAACTTGTTCAAGCGCTAGATTATCTTCGACAGACCGATACCGGCGATTGTAAAGTAAAGTTTTTCTTCGTCGAATATTCGACAAAACAAAAACGCCGTTCGATGGGAAATTTTAGGGTTTTATTATCTATCGACAAGAAGGTTCATCAGCATTGCAGGTCTACGAAGAATTTCATCCGTTTCTATTCAAACAATTCGAAAGCAAATTACATCTCGAATGGCCAACATTCGATCGTGTACGACAGACGTGCTATTCATTCACCAATTATGTTTTCATTGGTTTTTAGGCTGTTGATGAGTTCTTTTCGAAGTTAGAAGCACAACGATTAGAAGGACAAATCGTTCACAAAGAAAAAGAAGCCTTTAAAAAATTAGAAAATGTCAAAAAAGATCATCAGAAACGTTTAGATGAATTACAATCAGCTCAAGTTCGTCGTGATACATTGTATTGTTGTTCGATTGAGTTTTGGTTTTCAGAATGAAGACATTCGAAAAGCGTATTTGATTGAAGCCAATGCAGATCTCGTCACACGAGCTATGGCAGCAATAAATACAGCTGTTGCTAATCAAATGAGTTGGCCGGAAATCGAAGAATTAGTTGACGATGCCAAACAATCCGGTGATCCAACAGCGAAAATTATTCAAGGAATTAAATTTGATATTAATCATTTGACATTATTACTGAAGTAGTTTTTTTTTTTTAATTTCTAATCGAGATTAAAGTCAAAATTCGATTTCTAGAGATCCATTCGATGATGATGACGAAGAAGAAAATGCGAAACCTAAAAGTGCAAATAAACCGGTTCGAGTCGATGTCGATCTTTCATTAACAGCTTTTGCAAATGCGAAACGATATTTTGAACATAAAAAACAATCATCACAAAAACAAATGAGAACATTAGAAGCCGGAGAAAAGGTTCATTGACACAGCACAATTTTCATGTTATTCGTTCTTTTTTTTGTGTGTGCACAGGCTATTAAATCAGCATCGAAGAAAACCAATGAAATTCTCAAAGAAGTAGAACGTGTTGCAACAGTAACAAAAGCTCGAAAAGTCTTCTGGTAGATTTACATTTTTCTGTGACTTTTGTAAAAAAATAATTGTCTATCGAAATTGTCAGGTTCGAAAAATTCTACTGGTTCATTAGCTCAGATAATTATATTGTTCTTGGCGGTCGTGATCAACAACAAAATGAATTACTCGTCAAACGTCACTTACGGCCAGGTGATTTGTATGTTCATGCTGATCTTCATGGTGCAACAAGCGTCGTTATTAAAAATCCAACGGGAAACGAGGTTCCACCTCGAACATTGCAAGAAGCCGGCATTCTCGCTTGTGTTCATAGTGCAGCTTGGGAAGCGAAAGTTCCGGCACCTGCCTATTGGGTTAAACATGATCAAGTATCGAAAACAGCGCCCACTGGAGAATATATAACGACAGGAGCGTTTATGATTCGAGGTAAGTTGCTTTTCAATTCGGAGAAAAACAAATGAATGTTTACTCGTAGGAAAAAGAAATTATTTGCCAAGTGCGCCATTAAATTTTGGTTTTGCTCTACTTTTTAAAGTAAACATCTTGTCAAGAAAAGCGTTTGTATTCTCAAGAATAATTCTAGTTTGATGAAAGCGATCAAGCAGCCATCGATCGACATAGTGATGAACGAAAAGCTAAAGCTGTTCTAGATGAACAAGTAATTCATACGCAAATTCGTAAAAGAGAATTCAAAGTTGTCTTCTTAGGATCAGAAAGCAATTGCAAATGTTGAAACTCAAGAATCAGTTGATGAAACTCCATTAGAGGTCTCTGATAATGAAAACGAAGACGAAGAAGAAGAAGAAGAAGAAGAACAACAACAACAACAACAACCACAGCCATCAATCGAAGAAGAACAAGCCCCAGCTGAAGAACCTGCTTCTGATCCTTCATCATCCTCTTCTGATGAAGAAACATCAGCTTATCCAGATACTCAACTAACCTATTCCGAAGAATTACCAGTCAAACCTTCAACTATTCCAAAGAAACCACAGCAACAACAACCGAAAAAAACAACCAACGAACAGAATCAACCATTGAAACGTGGCCAACGTGCACGTATGAAAAAAATCAAAGAAAAATATAAAGATCAAGATGAAGAAGATCGACAAATTCGAATGCAATTACTCGGTTCAGCTGGTAATGAATCGAAGAAAAAACAGCAGCAACAACAAAAGCAACAGCAAAAGCAACAACAACAACAGAAAGGTGGTCAAAACAACAATAAAAAGAATAATCCTCCGACTCAACCGCGTCCTCAATCAGCTGCAACCGCAAATGCCGTGGCTGTTGTTGATGACGACGAAGCCGAACAAGTCGAAGACGAAGAAGAAAAAGCAAAACGATTATCCGAAGATGCTCGATTACTCTCGACATTAACTGGCCAACCAACTAGCGAAGATCCATTGATCAACGTTATCGGAGTTTGTGGGCCTTGGGTAACACTTGTGAATTATAAATATAAAGTTAAAATTCAGCCCGGTGGTTTGGGCAAAAAAGGAAAAAGTACGACACTTTTTATCTAATTTGATATTTTATCCAATGATTTTGTCTTTAGATGTTCAAGCCGCATTGAAATTATTCGGTATGGATCGTACAGCAAGTCAATTAGAAAAAGATCTCATGAAAACCGTTAAAGATCAAGAAGTGACTCGAAATTTACCGTCTGGAAAAGTTAAATTTGTTCTACCTTCGTATCTTAAATTAAAATAAAGCAACGATCGATTCTATTTTTCAGCATCTATCTTCTTTTTTTTCTTCTTCTTTTAAATCATATTTAATAAACAACAAAACATGATAAGGAAACGAACAACATTCTCTTTCAAAGAACAACTATTGTCTGCAATTGAATTCCACCATATATCTACCGAATTACTCAAATCGAGATTGTTCGGCATGTTTAATAATTGTGAATCGGCATTTCGAGTTTGAGTCGTAATTGTTTGATTAATCCAATCACGATATACACTTATACGCGTATAAACACCTGTGAAAAATTAAATTAGTAAAAGAACAAAGATAATCGAATTCACCTGGCTTATGAGCTCGTGCACAACCTTCGCCATAACTTGTTATGCCAATAATTTGCCATGTTAGATTGTACGTTGACATCAATGGACCTCCACTAGACAGAAAACAAAAGATTCAATCTTTTGTATTTTTAATTTTTTAAATATAAAAACATTCGAACCTATCGCCTTGACATGTATCTTTGCCACCATAAATTATTCCAGCACAGAATTGTTTTTCAGGATCATAAACTTGATCGGCACAATCCGATGGTCGAATGTAAGGCGATTGAACAGGTAATTCAACTTGTTGAAGAACAGAACTACCACGACCTAACGAACTTTCACTAACTCTTCCCCAACCAATTGCAACCTTGAATCGAAAGCAACATGTTATTCGTTAACAAAATTCGTTTTCTTTTGTATTCTCACAGCATCAGCACGATCAGCTGGAAATAATTTCGGATATCGCAATGTCGACAATGGTAAACAGATAAAACCGATTGTTTTATCGGATAAATCAACAGGTCGAACTAATTCTACCAAGGCTATATCATTGACTTTTGTGTAAGTATTGTATTGTGGATGAAGATAGATTGCATTGGCAGTTAAACGTAAATGACTATTTAAATATGAACTTTTCTCTGTTGAATAATGAGCACCAATAACGAACAGATATCGTGAACGAACGATAGATGTTAGTTTAGTTCCAGCTGTTTTTAAATCATCATAGAAACACTATGAAATGTTACCATAGACAAGATCGTTTTCTTAATGAAAGAAAATTTACATGTGCAGCTGTGAGAACGTATCGATCAGTAATCAATGTACCGCCTAAATGAAATTTCAAAATAAAATCAAACTGAATCGTTTGTTTTTGTTTTTACCACAAAATGGTGCATTCGAACTAGCTAATCGAATGCTAACGATCCAAGGCCTAAAATCATTGAGATTAAAACGAAATTCTTTATTCACAAATCGAATTCAAACCAAGAATGTGGAACCGATTCGATTCCACCAACAATTCGCGCTCGTACATTCGGTTGATAAAATGCACAACCACATTGAATTGGTGACCTTTTATTTTTTATCAAAATATATTCAAAGATTTTCTCGATTATGTACCTCACCATCGACAAACATAACTATGAATTGAACGAGACAGTAGTACAAGAATAAAAATGACAAATACATGAATAAACGACATAGAGAAGAGATTTGTTAGAGAATGATTCATTAAATGAAGTCTTAATGAAAATCTTCTTTTGTCGACGTTGTGCGTTTAACTGACTGCATTACGAATGCATCATGACATTGTATTATTTTACGTTTAGTCATTCGAATAGAACTATGTTTATTTGTATATCAAAATAATTGAATATCAACACAAACTACATCGAATATAAATATGCCTTTCAAAAAAAAATACAGAAGCATTGTGATCACATTGAAGTAAATGTAAATGTAGAAAGAGTCTAACACAGCACACGCAAGCAAAACTACGTAATTATACACAAAATGATATATTCTCAAATCACCGATTAAAAATACAAATTAATGAACGAGTTTTACGTTGATTATCAAATGTGAAAATAGGATTCGAAGAGAAACTTTTCGAACGTTGTCGTTTGAAATGCGTTCGTACAGGTTTTGATATGATCAATTCAATTGGCGCAACATTATCAGTTGATGTTGAAACCGAAACTGAACATTGTTGAAGACGATATCGTAGTGTTTCATTTTCGAATTTTAATTGACCATTATCTCGTTCGAGTTGACCGGCTCGTTCTCTTAATTCATCACGTTCAACAACTGCCGCTCTTCAAACAAACAAACAAATAAAACAATTCTATCATTACAAATCTTTTTTTTTTCTACTTTTCACTCAATTGTTTCTCGCGTAATAACCATTCTAAATCTTGAATTCGATTATCAGCCATTTCAATTCGTTTCTGCAACGCTTGTTCATCAGTTAACTAGAATAAATGATTCATTTTCATATGAATTAATTATTCATTCATTCGATTTCATTACCCTCATTGCTTGTTCGCTAACTTTTGTTCTCAATTGTGTTACTTCTTTTGTTTTGAGTTCGAGAACCGTTTGTAAACTAGTTCGATCTTTTTCCAATGTTTCAACGTGACAAAGTAGAACATCAGCATGTTCACTATTGGCCATTTCCGTAAGAAAACCATCGACTTTTTCTTGTAAAATTCCACAACGTACATCAACTTCAGTTTTTTCTTTCTTCAAAAAACAAAACAAACAGTTTATTTTTCTAAGCAAAAAGTTTCATACTAATAATTGATCGAGCTTTTGCTGGTATTCATTTAATTGTTGTTCATGTGTTTTAGTTAGTTTGTCATTGCTATGCTCGAAGTGTTGATTCAATAGGTTCAATTCAGTTTGATGCGAAGTTTTAAGTTCAACAATGGTATTTTGTAATTGATCGACTTTTCTTCGAACTGAAACGAGATACGATGATGACAAAAAGGATTAATAAAAAAACGAAATTCTACCTTTAGCCAGTTGTTGACGAGTCGTTTGTTGACTTTCTTGATTCTTCGAAGAAAAGAAAAGGTAAGAGTAAATGTTTTGATTTGTTTTTCGTCTAGTTTTACTTCATTAAGAAAATATTGATTTAAAACAGTCATGAGATCAAATTGTCGGAGTAAATATTGATATGCATTTTTCAGATTTTGATGCGTCGTTTGAAGAGAAAGAAGACGTTGATGAGATTCATCTGATTTAGCCGTTGGAGAAGGAACAGTTTTATCTGAGATTGTTTTCGGAAGTGATGTTACATCTGACTGACTACTGTTCAATGAATTACATGATGAACGAGATAAACTCAATCCTAACGAAAGAAATTTTTGAATGAGTTAAAAGAGAAAGACTAGAAAAGTTTCATTTTTTTTGTTGTAAGGCTTTATACTTGATTGCGATTGAAGTGATGTAACCGATTGAGCAGCATTGAGTTGCGTTTTTTTTATTGGAAGAATTGGAGTTGATTTTTTGTTGACTACAGGCCGTTTGATTGGATTAGTTGTTGGCGTTGTTTGACGAACAGATACTGGATTTTCAATACGTTTTTTAGTTGCTGGCTGAATCGGAGTGATGATTTTCTTCGGTTGAAATTTAGTAAACGAAATATTATCTTTCGAATTGAATGATAGATCTGTTTGAATCGATTTCGATAGTTCCATGGGCACGAATACAGATGAAGTTGATGAACGATGTGTTTGATCAACGAGAGATTCGACGATACTTTCGGCATCGGTTTCATCGTCATCAGTATCTTCTTCGCTGATTGCAATCGAAGAAGATAGACGAGTGTGTGATGGTTGTTGTTGCTGTTGCTCTTGTTCTTGTTGAAGTTGATGTAAAATTAACGAAACACTATCAGTGAAATCAGCATCGATCGTTTCAGAAGCTGAAAAATCGAGTTTCGAAAGACAACGAAAAAAAAACGCAAAAGTGAAATCGTACGTTCATCGAGTGGAATTAATGGCGGAGGTTCAATCGGAGTTTTGATCTCTTCGAGTTGTGGAACAGCTGGCTTTTCAGTCGATAAAATAGTTTCCTAAACGAAAAAAAAACAAAATTCTTCATCAATCAAAGAAAATCAAAAAAGAAACAAACATGTTTTTCATTCGGAATAACAGGTTCATTAGCTATCACCGGTTGAGGAGTAGAATTTGGAACAATATCGGGTAATTGAACGGGTTTAGTTGTCGTCGTTTCGATTTTATTAATCGAAGAATTTAATGTAATCGAACGCGTTAGAGTCGGAGGCTTTAAACGACTAACCGGTCGTTGCGAAGACTGAAGAAAAGATTTGATTTGTTTTTTTCATGATTTCACAAAAAATGAAGAAAATCTTTACCGATGCACGTGTCCGTGGCGCTTGCGTTACTTTATCTTTCGGCACAAATATTCCATGGTTTGCCGCACATTTAAAATATCTAAATTAGTATTTAGAAAAGAAAAAAATTTAATCACTCCTTTTTTCTTTTACCGAACGTCTTTAACTTCTCCATCATGTTTTCCTTCCGGTTCGTCTAGTTCGACTCCACAGAAAATACCTTGTGCGAATTTAACTGCACCAATGTATCGAAGAGTGCCACTTTTGAGTCCGTTAACAAGAACACGATCGCCGACTGTCAATGTTGAACTATTGGAATTTTCATTTGTTGCAACTTGTTGCATCGATAACGTTGGACGAGGACCAACAATACCGGACGGTCGTAAACGTAATGGTAAAAATGATTTACGTTGTTCACTTGTGGCCTAAAAGAGAAGAGATAGCAACATATACATTGTTCTCTTTCCCGTTCGGTATGATGAACTACAGAGACTAAAGAACAACAAATAGCATGCTATGAATTTTAATGTGCATTAAACATTCATACTATCAATTATCTTTCTGTGATTATTTCCAATCTGATTATTATTATTAGTAGTTCATTAGAGATTAAGCGAAGAGAGTTTTATCAGAATCAGAACGACATGTTACAATGACTATACATATATATCTTACTGGTACACTCATCGATGTTTTGATTGTACGATAAAATTCTATATGTATTCAAATGTATATCGTCTTTCTTGTTCCTCTTATTCACAACACATTGTCTTCACCGGAAAAGAAAGAGACCTTGTAAGACATCCTATGAAATCAGGCATATACAACAGAACAGTTACTGTCATTGGCATGTCTTCTTAACGTCAATAATATGCCATTGGTAAACACTATTTGAACCAATAGAAAAACTGTTGACGAAAGAGTGCGCTCGAGAACATGATAATTATTAGTTAAATAGTTTCGATTACTAATTCAACCGAATATTTATTCGATTAATATTTAACTAGTTCAATTTTTGCTCCGAGACCTTGATTAGAAAAGAAAACAGAAAAATAATTAACCTCATTTTCTTAACCAAATAGAAAGTTAATTAATTTTTTTTTCTGAGAAAAAGAAAATATGACGTTAATATTTATTTTTATTCGGTGATCGGACAAAAGATGTGATCAAAACTGATTGAATATGAATAATAGGACGTTCGAGCGAGACAGAAACATTTGCATATATTTATCCGATTAAAAGGCGATATCACTTCTCATTTGACAAAAGATCGAATGGAGAAAAAGTCGTTTTTTCTTTCAACTTGTTTGCTGCTAAGTTTTCTTTCACTCATTCATGGCAGTAAGCTTGCTTTTGGATAAAGATTAACACTCTCTGTTTTGAATTAGTTTATAATGGCAATTGTACTCAAGATTGTTCATCATCAATGGGTATGCGATGTGAGTCTAATCGATGCCTTTGCGATACACCATGGTTTGCACCATGCAATTCATCGATTTGCGGTATGAACATTGGTATCTGTTTTTTGTAAAAATAAAAAGGTAATTTTAGTTGTCGAGAAACGGATTAGTTACGTTGAAGACGAATGTCGAACTGATGAAAATTGTGTGACGAATGCGATATGTAATGCAACGACTCAAAGATGTGAATGCGACGATGATTTTATTGGCACAAATGGATTGTGTTGTATGTGAAAAGAACGTGAATTGAATTTTGATTATCTTTTGTTTTGGTCTGAGCAGATAAAAGTTTAAATTCGCCATGTCAACATTCGGATGAATGCTGGTCTCGTGAATGCCGTGATAATCGTTGCCGATGTCGTGTAGGTTACATAGTTCAAGATGATCAAGGCCGTTGCAGTATGTTTTAAAAGTGCATTCATTGTTAAATCAATTGAATTACTCGTTTATTTAGAATTAAATCCAGCTCGTATCCATGCAAATTGGACATCGGCTAATGAAACACAGGATTTTTGTCATGATAACACGTCTTGTTATGATCGCATGGCTATTTGTCGAGATGATTCTGTTCATGCTGAGAAATTCTGTCAATGTCCATCGACTCATACGGCTAATTATGAACGGGGAACGTGTGGTACACTGATAGCAAAAAGTTTTCTACAAATTTCTGAACTTTTTTCTTTGTTTCATTAGAATGGAAAATTTACAATGGATTATCTCCATCAGCTACCCCATTGCCGAATACTGACTGTGGAAAATGTCAGGCTGCGAATGCTATTTGTACGCATGTAAATGAACAAACCACATGCTGGTGTCTAGCTGGCTTTGTCAAAAATGATAATAACACTTGTAGTATGTTGATATTTTTCGCTCTGAAAAACAAAACATTTAATAATTTTTTATCTTCATAAAGAAAAACAACAGCGAAAACATATTTTTCCGAGTTCTTCGAATATTCAAATGCATCAGTACGATTTCAACTGTTCACTTGATAGAAGTAGTGGATTATGTGCATGTCCATCTGGTTATGAATTTGTAATGGAAACTGCAACTTGTCGTACGTGAAAAGAGTGAAGATTTCGATCGAAATAAATGACAAATCTATTTCAGGACGAATTGTACCTCAATGGAACGGGAACCAACTCGAATACAGTGTCTGTACTCGAATTAATTCTCGAGGCATAGCTGTTCCAGAAGACGGTCTGTGCCCAACGCCATTACAATGTGAAATACGAAACGATAAACATGTTTGTTCATGTGGTAAAGATAAATATCTCGATAAAACCTACACTCTTTGTTGTAAGTTAAAATTCGATCAGTTCATTGAAAAAAAAACATTTATTCTCGTTCGAAGATTCGTATTTAAATCGCAATACGACTAATCAAACATGTCCTGAAAATTCGCAATTCATTGATTCTCAATGTCAATGTTCTCCTTCGGATATCTATCTACCTTATGATGGCAATCAAATATGCAGTAGAGATAATTGAATTAATATTTTTCTTTTCTATGTTGTTTTGTTTGTCAAAAAATAGAATTGGAATTAGTAAATCAAGATTTGCAAAATTGTAATTTGTCAGTCAATGATCACGGTGAATGTGTTAGACATTACGGTGAATACGCAACATTTTGTAAACGAGGAGAATGTCGATGCTTACCAGATCAATCTTTTTATCACGAAAAACGATGCAGTAAATAATGAAATATAAAAAGGTGACAACGAATTAAAATCTTGATTTTTAGTCACATTTATTGGTGGCAATACTACTCGTAACAATTGTCCAAACAACGCTTGGAATCAAAATGGAAAATGTCAATGTCTGCCAGGATATCGACCGGATAAAGAAAATAAAATTTGCGGTAAGAAAAATAGAAAAACAAACAAATAAATAAATCATTTCGTTTTCAGATCGATTGAGCGTTTCCTTATCGAATTCAACAAATCCTATCCCAATAAATGCAAATTTTGGCCTTACAGATGCAGATTGTCAAGCATTATATCCTCAACAGAATGTTCAATATGCTAATCACAGTTGTATTTGTCAAGAAAGTTCAATTGCTGTGAATAATTCCTGCAGTAAATCTATTAAATTGTTTTATTTCAAAATAATTGATTGCATTTTTAAAAAAATAGTTTTTGCACTCAATTACACATTTACACCGAATTCAAACATTAATCATGAATGTCCACAATCTGCATCTGTCGTTTCTAACACTTGTCAATGTGATCTCGGTTATAAACAAATCAGTGAATATACTTGTCGTAAGATAACTGAAACAGTCTATGAACACAATCAGAGCAATGAGAATATCACTGGTTTGACGAATCAGATTTGCAAACAATTGTTTGGTAATGCAGCTGAAAAACATCCAAATTATGATCACTGTCAATGTCTAAATGCTAATTTAGCGTTTCGCCGTGACAATAAATGCTGTATGTTTATTTGATAATTTTGAAGAAAGTCTATATTCGTTGTTTTTTCTACAGATTTTCTTATTGGCATAAATCAAACTCAGCCAGTTAGTTCATTCGAATGTCCACCACGTTCAATACCAAATGATCACATGTGTACTTGTTTGAGATATCATCCGGTGAATGCCGATAACAAAGGATGCCGTATGTGTACTAAACTTCTAAATTATTTTTCGACTAATTTTCTTTTTCATACAGAAGAAACAAGAAGTTTATCTTTTGCGCGAAAAACATTGAAGGCATCAGAAGGTACATGCTCGGCATTGTATACAAATGATGATTGTGAACTTCTCTATGGTACCGGTGCTATATGTCACCAAAATCAATGTTATTGTGATCGATCAAAATCCTATGTTGACAATAATAAATGCAGTAAGGTTGATTGACAAAAATTTCATTCTCATCCTGTTTTTATTTTGCTTCAAAGAATTGCTTTCGTCTAATATCTTTCCCGGTAAACATGAATGGCATTTGTATACATGCGAAATTGATGCTGATTGTGGAACGAATGGTGTCAAATGTGATTTTCTCGGTGATAATTATAGAGTTTGTCAATGTCAAGATGAATATTATTACAGTTCAATTGAAAAGAAATGCGGTACGATTCGAGAGTTAATTGAAATTTCAACTTTCCCTTCGTTTCAGTTCAAGGCTTCTGTGAAAAATGTCCAGAAAATGAAAAATGCCAAGGTTATGAATGTGTTTGTGAAAAAGGCTACTATCGAGATTCATCAAATAAATGTGGTAAACAGAAAACATAGAGCCGATTATTGAAAAATAATTTTCATTTATTTTAAGTTACAACTAATAAACGATTTACTCTCTATGAACAATGCAATCAAACATATTTCGATAGAGTTCAAACTCAAAATCAAGAATTTGAATGTTCACTCGATTGTGAACATATTCGATGTCGAAAAGAATATCGAAATGACGGCGCACAATGCGTAGAATATAAATTCACTGATCAATGTGCACATGATACTTCTATATGTGCTCGTCTAAGTCCCGGTGCTGTCTGTGATCTTAATGAAAATAAATGTGTTTGCACCACGGGTTATTATCAAGTTGACAATGAGAATATTTGCGGTGAGACACATGAGAAGAAGATTTTTTGAATATTTTCTTTTTGATTTGAAGTTAAAATTGTTGGTTCACCGTGTGAACGACATGATGAATGTGGTGAGGGAGGTTCTTGTGTTGGTGGTCAATGTCAGTGTGCAGCTGATACGAAAATCGAAGAGGATGTAGATCACGCCGGAATAAAGTTTCAACGTTGTGTCAAACGTAAGTGAATTGTTTCGATTTTTTTAAAATTTTCATATTCATTTGTTTAGTTTCGAGTGTTGATCAATTAAGATCTTATCCGATCATTTTAATCCTCATGCTTTGTATTCATTTATTCACTGCTTAATCGTGACAACTTTTTTTTTCGCTCTTCAATTATTTTAATCTGCTTTCTCAAAATAAATAAACGTATCCGTAAACTTCTCTTAATAATAAAAACAAACGAAGAAACGTCACGAAAAGAAAAAGAGTGCATGCGTGTTACCAATGGTAAAAACAAACAGAGAAAACAGTTCGTTCGCCTCTTTTTTCTTGCTCTCGTCTGGTACTATAACGAAGTGATTTATTTCAAATTTTGTTTTCTCGTATTCGACACAATGACCGTGACTGAGAAAATCGAGCCTGGCAATCGAATGATTGCATTTGTAGCGATTGCTTTCGGTGGAATTGGATTGATATTGATTTGTATTGGTATCGGAACACCCAAATGGGAATCGACTTATGTCGACATCGGCTCGGATTCATATGCCCTCGCGTACACAGCCAATTTCTTTTACACATGTAGTTTTACAAATAGTACATTTAATAGTTGTACAAGTCGTACGGGAAATTTAACGAATTATCCTCGATATTCGTCGACTCTACCATGGATGACTGATTACAATCTTCGAATGCAAAATGCCGCTGGATTATGTGTTGTTGGTATAGTATTTCTTTTGGCTGGATTGATTATGACGGGCTTAATGGTTTTTATTAAATTCGAAACGTATAAAAATCTTATTTCACCTGCGCTACTATTTTTGGCTTGTTTATTTATGTTAGCTGGTTTAGCCGAAGGGTCACGATATTTGTTGTACAATGATTATTCGGCTAATCTCTATCAAGCTGGACATTTATTTACGATTTTAGCATTTGGCATAAGTACATTTGTTAGTAGTCGAATATATTTTCTTCGCGTTCAAGAAGAAGAAGAACTTGAAAAAGCCAAAAAATTAAAACAACCAACTCGGAAATAAAGTACATTCATTTTCTTTTTTGTAAACTGAAAATTAATAAAAATTCAAAATAATTCGTTCTCTTGCATGCTCAGTTCTTTTCGTTTGTTTGATCAAGAAAAAGCGACAGAGAGAAAGAAAAAAAAAACCGAATAAATCGTCGTTCACACAATTTACACAAACAATAACCTACCAACCATGCGTTTTTTTTATTTAACAACGGAATAACGATTTTTTTTCTTCATTCGATTTCAAGAAAGAAATTCTTTTCGCATTTTCAAACAAGCAAAATGGCTATACTACCGGCTCGAACGAGTTTAGTAGCAATGGATCCGTTGAGTCGAGTTTTGATTTTCACTGCTGGTCTTTTCACGATCGCAGCTTTAACGTTGACGATTGTCGGCACAGCAACATACTCGTGGTTTTACACTCAAGATGCAACAGGTGCAACATTATATTTTAATTTTTTTACATATTGCAAAGGCAGTGTGCTCAATGATTCAGCTAATTGTTATGATATGCCACGTAATTCAGCACTTGGTCTTGGTGCTCAACATGCAGGAGCACTTTTAGTCGTTGGAATATGTATGCTTGGTCTTGGAACGTTAATTACATTATCAATGAATTGTATTCAATTGCCTGGTTTATTAGCATTTATTGCGCCAATACTTCTCTTTCTTGCGGCATTGTTTATACTTGCAGCATTAGCCGAAGGTTCACGAGTTACAACGTACAATGGTTATAGTGCGAATCTTGTCGAAACAGGGCATTTATTGACGATATTTTCAATGGGTTTAGTTGGTTTTGCTGGTGGACGATTGCATGTTCGATATTTTAACTAACTTCAATAGAAAAAATTTACTTTTTCTCTTTGGTAAAAATAAGATGTAATTTATATCGTCTAGTTTTTAAGCAGTAATAAATGAATCATCATTGATTGATAGAGTTCTTGGGTTTTTTTTTTCGTTTAAACTGCAGAGATTGAAGTTAATCTATCCGATGAAAATATGTTGGAAAAAAACGAAAGAAAAAATAGATATCGTATTGATAACGCTATAATGAAGAAGCACTTTCTAACAGGTTTTTTCTAACAACATTTTCGCTATATATAAAGAATATCTTTATCAAAAGATCATTTATTCACTAAACAAAGTAACCAGTACTTAACCGGTTGACGATAGATCAATGAACAACTCTTATAAAATTATCTTTTTCTTTTAGTTATTGTTAACAATGAATAATCATCATCAAAATCAAAGTCACTGTCAACGTGCTCGTAACTTTCATTGTGAGTGCATTGAAATGTTTTTACGATAAGTCTATTGATATTTTCTTGCAGCAACACTCAACAAACCATTACATCCAAAGCTTGATGGACTTGGTGTTGAGGTGGATATTCCAAATTTGATAGATCGGTGTAAAAACGGCAATCGACTTGAAGAGGGAATGCATACAACATGTAAGGCTGGTTGGAAAACATTTCCGAAAATCTATTGGATTACTATCTAGTTTGGACTCCTGATACTAAAACGGATGAACGTTTGGGGTTCTCGTTATTTACCCTAAACGTTAATCCTAATGAAGATATTGGCAGTAGTTATGATATTGGACAAATACAAGGAGCCATCGATGGAATAGGGCTTAAATATAATGCTCACGCAGCAACTTTAAATTCAGCAATAGGACCAGTCGACGTAAGTTTAACATATAATTATATAATCATTCGTATGTGTTGTACTTTCGATTGATTTATTTGCAAGTTGGGAGCAAAGGTCGGAACCGCCGAAGCTGGTGCAAAACTTTGGCAACCTGGAGTTGGTTTAGATGCTGGATTTAAAGCAAATGCTTCTGCTCTAGAAGTCAATGTTGGGCCCGTCAATGGGAATATAGGTGTTGGATGTAAGTTGTGAATACTTTAAAATCTATATATAAGGGAGTTTTTTAGTCGATACTGGGGTGAAAGTGGGAAAAGAAGGTGTTGGACTGGAAGTTCTAGGAACTGGTATTCAAATTGGTCGAACGACAAAAATATCCTTGTTTGGATCTAGTTTTTCGTTTAAGTTTTGAAAAGTCTCCAAGTGATGTCTTATGCAGTTTTAATAAAGATTTTCTTCTACTGTAAAAAGTTCATTTTCATGTCATATGACTATAAAAAATACAATGTTAATTTTGTTTTACACTTGTCTGAGAATATATTATATTTAAGACGTTTCTTTCTCTTTTCTTTTTCGAAAGCTTTCAACAATTGACTCATATGTGAAGAGAAAAAGGTAAATAAACAAAGAAAAAAAAAAGAACTTCACAGAAATCAATCAAATAATCGATCAATAGCGACTTTGAGTTCCTTCTTCTTTTCTATAGAGGCATTACCATGGTAAAAGGCAAAGAAAAGAGAACGAATTGATGTATAAAGTCAAATAGACATAGACATCGCTGCAAGTTGAAATATGCAGCAGGTCCGTTCAAATCGTGATACGTTTCATGACAATTTGTTTGTTGATGCGTCAGCTCACCCTCGAAACGAATTATCAGCACTATTTAATGACTATACAAATTCTCAACGACAATGTAAAAGAAAAAAAAATCAAAAACTATTTTCTTCCTTCAAATAAAAAAAATCATTCGTGCGTTCAATCTTTAGATCACGATCGAATAGCATCTCTTGAACGTGAAATGGCTTCACTGAAAGGGCAAGTTACTCATTCGTTTCCTTCACCAATAAACGATCAAGATTTGAATCGATCACTGTCAACAAAGAAAAAAGACCATTCATCATCCATTTCAGCTCGAGTTCTCAGTCCGAATCGTGGATCATCAACTCGTAAATTTCCCAATGAAGAATCATCTGGATTAATCTCAACAAATGACGGACCCTTTTCTCGTTCATTACCTCAAGTAACTGTCTCGCGTAGTAAAAGTTTTAACAATGGCACAACATATCCTCCGATTTCTCCCCCGACAAATAGTAACGAAGAAGCAAGTTTTCTTCGTTCATACAAATCCTACATTGAACAAGTTCTTCGAAAAGAAGCACCGGCTTATACCGATGTTAAAGTACCGAATTATACATCTATTGATGATGTAATGAAAGCGAACGAACAATTATTAGTTGAAAATGAACGTCTCCGTTCGGAATTAAATCGTTTGAAAACAGAAAGTATTCTACTCTTGCGATCGATGAGAACAGCCAATGGAATCGAACCAAATTTAGGCAATGAACGTGTAAGAAAGGAAACGATGGCTGTTCGTGTGCCTTTTTATTATTAGTTTTTCTTTTCTTTTCTTCAAGATTATTGCCGAACGTGAACGACAAGAACTGGCAATTGAATTAGCTCGTCAAGTCGAAGAAAATAAACGTCTTCGTCATTCATTATTAGCACAATCAGCTAAATTTTTAACTTTACGTCAATCAGCAAATGTCACCGACGCACCGCATTCAGCATCGAATGATCATCGATTGACACCGGTAAAACAAATTTTTTTCTTTCTTTCTTTCTTTAAAATTCGTTCGTTTATTTGCTTTTGTCAATATTCAGGAATCTGCACCTCAACCAACAATAAACTTCAATCGAATTCAACAACAATCAAAATCGACTCGGTTTGTTTTAGGTAGTCGAGGCATGAATCGACCTCGAACATTCAATCATGGCTCGCACGATCCCATGTAATTCGCAATACAAGTCTTCATGTTTTCTTTTTCATTGTTACTTTGTAATTCGACACACAACACCAAAATCAAGCCTCACGCCATATTTTCTTTCTCTTGATTTGAGTTTTCGTTTCTTTTTTCAAAAAATAAATTTGATAAAAAACAGACAAGATTATTTATTGATACCATATGCAATTGATTATTTCCATATGACATACTTGCATATATATATAAACATGGATTGAGGAGATTTAAAACTAACTAACAGTCAGTATGCAGTACCGATCGATCGTTTGGTTATTCTTTCTCGTTTGTTTGTTAATCGTAAGTTTATTCGGTAATGTTGCCGGTGAGTTATCATCATTGAAGAAGAAAATGATTTCGAAAGTTGACTTTTTTTGAATATTGATGTTAGAAAGTCGAAATCCTCTGGAACATTTTCAGCGAACAAACGATCGTGGTCAAACAAAACATAGTGCGTTCTTACAACGTATGAAACGTCGATCACGAAGTACATCTCGACGTCGTCGACGCGACGACGATAATTCAGCTGGAAATGATGCAGACACTTATGGTTCACTATCAAACAATGATCAATTTCAACCAAATAGTTTCAACCAAAAATAATACCGATTTATTTATGTCAATCGAAAGAAAGAAATATAAATTATCTTGAGGGTTAATTTTCTTTTGTTGAAATGTAAAAATAAAATAAAATGAACGATTTGTTAGTGCCAAGTTTATTGATTATGATTGAAGTTTAGTCATTCGTTTTCGGTATCGTTCTTGAACTTGAGCATGTTTTGGATTGAAGATCGTAGCAAATTTTGTAAATGCGGCGAACGTACCGAGTGAATGAATGATTACCATAACGAATGCTGATGCAGCAGACGTGATCAATATTGGTTGTTGACATTGTTTTTCCTTTAATTATTGAATTGACAAAAAAAACATTGTAAGAGAATAAATTAGAAAACTTACGAGGTCTTCTGGATACATAACATTGACGGTGGATGGCGTAGTCGATGTTGTTGATGTCGTAGCTGTTGAAGTTGTATCAGTTGTTGTTGTGGTCACGGTAGTCGGAGTTGTTAGGACGATATCAGTCGTAGTTAATTAAAAGAGAATTGATTTTATTTTGGAATTTTCAATTGAATAAACAAGCCATTGTGTTGACAGTTGTTGTCGAAACAGACGACCAAAATGATGAATCATTAATGGATGCAGATTCAGGACCACAAAATTCAGTTCCACTTGCAACACCTATGCATTACATTACAGAAAAACATGCTAAAGAAAAAATGTCGATCTGTGCATATCTGACCGCTATCAAACGTGACATAATAGGTATGACCGATAGTCCATGGAGCAACCGGGAATCGAACGACGATTGTAAATCCAGTAAAAGTAACTTCTGGTGTCCAACCGCAATCAAATGATGCAACGATACTGTTGACTGTTGCATCTCTGAAACGAATATAAGTACCATTACGAGTCGGACGACCGACAGAACGTGTAGCTGGAAAAGAAAAAAACGATTCTATTTTGTTGCATAATCAATTCTCTATTAACTAACTTTGAATAGAAAATATCGTGTGATTCCGAGCGATAGTACCTAATGGCGATGCAGAACCTTGAACAACCGTTGGTCGGACAAGATCAGGTGAATCAAAACCAACAAGAAATGTGATACACCATTGATCTGATTGAATATATGTATTATCGACAGCTCCAGCACAAAAACCTTGTGGACCTGTCTGATCACTGGTAGGAATTCAGCTAAGAATAATTTGATATGTATCTTCAAAATTCAAATAGTAACTAGACGATTTTTTTAACGTATAAGTCAGATTACCTGAGCCAAGACTGATGATCGGACTTTTAGTCATGCCAATTGGCGTACTGGAAATAAAATCGGCAATATTTTTTTATGTACAATACGATTTAACAATAACATATTCCGTTACGTTACCACCGATTGGTGTACCAATACAAGCTAAAATTAAATTAGAATATACTATGATTGAATCATATTGTTAAGTTTTCATATCACGATTCGGTCGTGCACCAATAATTTCTGGTGGAGTTGTTGATGATGATAAATAAAAATCTTCAATTTGTAGTGCAACGGCAGCATATTTTCCTGATTGTGTAAATGTAAATTTTAATGTACAATTACTTTCAATTAGTACAGCACCCGGTAAGCCATTACATACTCCACGACATTCATCAAAATTGATTTATATTACCAGATGCATTTGACCAACGACATCGAACTATATCAGCGTCTCCGTCCGACATTTGTACGACATGAACATGTGGAGTATTAACGGCTTTGTAAATCACGGGAAGTGTAGTTAAACTCCATCCAGAGTCTGAACCTACAACTAATGTACTAAACCATGCTGATGAATAAAAACTAACACTAAACGTCGAACTCAATGGTAAAGTATACGTAGAGTATCGTTCACTTGAACTAACATCGCCCATGGCACTATAATCGGTACAAAAGGTTGTTGTCGGTGGTCCAACACCATAGGCAGATGGACATGCCGAACCACGACGACATTCTAAAGTACCACCACCACCAATTGGTGATTTATTAGCAATGGTTGCATCACTACAAGGCACATTAGAACGAAGCCATGAATATCGTTGACGAATGAATATTTGAACAGTAGAACCAGATGGAGTCGAATTAAGGGGGCGCCTAAATGTTACACTTGAAATAAGTATCATTACTCGTCAACAGAAAACTTACCATGTAATGGTACCACCATGAAAATGAGCAGCATCAACAATAATCAATAACAAATGCGAAAAAAGAACAAAATCTGTGAATACCATTCTTATTCACGAAAAAAAAAACTATGAAATTTGCATTACACATATGCACATATATACATAGCAGATTTTAATCGTCTTTACTGTAAACTTGTTTAATGATCATCAAAGCTTTTAAACTCTTATACTGCCACCGGTAAGTTTATTAATACGCGACAAGTCATCCTTTTCTCCTTCACACTTCAGTTCGACGCCTATTTTTACGAAATGTTCTCGCAGATCATTTATTTCACAAATAATTGACAACAGTGTTAAAATCACAAAATCGATTGTTTATGTTTAACGGCGGAGTTTATTTAAACGTTTTTTGTGTCTCAATTTCGCTTGCATTTTTGCTGGATCGAATATATTTGTGAATTTTGAAAATGCTGCAAACATTCCCAAACCATGTATCGCAGCCATAGCGCCCATACTAACGACATTTGCAATAATTAATGGTTGTTCACAAGCTTCTTCCTATTTAGACAAGAATCCAATCCATAGAAAAAGTAAACAGAGAAGACACTTACCATTTCTTTAGGGGATAATATATCCACATCAGGCAAAGTTGTTGTAGTTGATGCTGTTGTTTCGGTTGTCGATGTGCCTATAATTATTTAAATAACGATATAGGTATATATTAGTTCGCATTCTATTTTACTTGTTGTCGATGTCGTTGATGTTGTAACAGTTGTTGTAGTTAAAGTTGTCGGAGTTGTTATAACAATGCCAGTTGTTGTCATCTAAATAATATCATCATAGTCAATGAAAATAAAAAGAATTCTAAATAAATTTACTTGAGTGTTTGGAGTTGTTGTTGAAGGTGGTCGTGTTGTCACTGTTCCAGTTGTTGGTGGAGTTGTTGTAGTTGTACCTGGTGATGATAATACTGGATTCCAAATATTGAAAAACCAAAATGAAGGATCAGTAATGGGAGCAGATTCAGGACCACAAAATTCAGTTCCACTTGCCACGCCTATATATCACGAAAAAAGACATAAATAAT
>Ga0209930_1002271_pt1 | contig 23650 bp, 24 predicted proteins | sample ThiBiot_500_biof_2_FD_183948 | JGI IMG/M metagenome (GOLD analysis project Ga0209930, IMG submission 183948) | Wastewater bioreactor microbial communities from Cape Town, South Africa - Thiocy_cont_500_biof (SPAdes) | ecosystem: Engineered > Bioreactor > Thiocyanate-remediating >... | reverse complement strand
CGGGCCCGATTTTAGTCAATGATTCTTATCGACACCCATCATTCAAATACCTTGTCGGCTATGTTGTACAAGATAATATCTTTTGTGAAACATTAACAGTTCGAGAAAATCTAACTTTCTCAGCAAAACTTCGTTTACCCAAAGGTCTATCTCGAGAAGAAATTGATGATCGTGTTTCATCTGTCATCAATGAATTAGCTCTAGAACATTGTGCTGATCAATATATGGGTACAGCACTATTACGAGGTGTATCCGGTGGAGAAAAGAAACGAACTTGTATTGGAATGGAACTTATTCTTTCACCCTCTATTCTCTTTCTTGACGAGCCTACGACAGGTAACCATATAAAGAGAGAGAGAGTTGAACAATTAATTATAGTTGTTTTTTTATATCATTGATAGGATTGGATGCATCCACAGCAGATAGTGTTATAACTTGTTTGAAAGAATTATCTCAACGAGGAAGTAGGTTGTTTATTTCAATAGATTTGTTATCGGATATATTGATTTATAGGAACTATAATTTTCTCGATTCATCAACCTCGTTATTCAATTTTTAAATTATTCGATAGTGTGATGTTTATGTGTAAAGGTCGAAGTCTATTTCATGGTCCAACATGTGGTGTTATTCCTTATTTTGCTGAGCAAGGCTACGAAATTGAAGAACATGATAATCCAGCAGATTTTGTTCTTGATATTTTAATCAACGCAAACCGAAAACCAGACGTACTATCGAAATTGAATGACGCTTATCTCCAATCTACGACACACAAAGAGATATTAACATTAATTGAAAATAAAAATGATTTGAATAGAGATGAAAGATCAGAACGTGAACGTCGTCGATATAAAAACGAATCATCTCATTCAATGTTGACTCAGATTTCGTATATATCAAAGCGAATAATAATCGATGCAATACGTAACCCTCAAGTATTATTTGCGCAAGTAGTTACTTCACTTGCCATTGGTTTATTCGTTGGATGTGTCTTTTATAAATTAGAAAAAACCACGGATCCGGGTATTTATAACCGTATGGGGGCCATATGTTTCGCTATGATCGCTCAATTGTTTACTGGCTTGACATCACTTGAACCTATTATAAAAGATCGAGCACTTTTCATTCATGTAAGTTCTTTTATTTTGAATAAAAATCAATTTTTCACTACGTTATTGTTTAGGAATATGTGAGTGGTTATTACAAAATTTTACCATTCTTTATTTCCAGAGTTATTTGTGACATTCTATTATTACGTATTATACCACCTATGTTATTCTGTATTACTTCTTATTTCATGATGGGTTTCGGAGGAAGTATTAGTCAATTCTTTATATTTCTGTTGACAAACATTGTGGCTAATTTATGCGGATCAGCATTAGGTTTTTGTGTATCGGCAACTATACCGATATTAGGTAAAACAGAATTGTCCATTGATTATTCGTGTGATGAACAAAGTCATTCTAGGCGTGGTTGTTGTTATATCAATTTTTATTTTGGCAGTCATGTGGCTCTTCGCTGGATTTGTTGTTAACATATCAAGTGTTTCTCCTTGGCTTTCATGGTTGCAATGGTTTAGTGCTTTTCGATATGCTTCCAATGTATTGTTGATCAATGAATTCAAAGGTCTGTCTTTCTGTAAAGCTGATATGAGTTCAATGTGTCCAATAACTGGTGAATACGTACTTGACAAACAATCGATAGATTATGCTACTGCATGGGATTTATGGAAATATTTTCTTGGTCTTACATTAATGACGGTGACTTTTCTGACTTTAGCTTTTATTCAACTTTTGTGTGTAAAAAAACGTCAATAGACCTAGATGAATCGACTCTTAATAGACGTTACTTGCCGAGTGATTAAAAAACAGTGGACTTAATGTATTGCGAACATATATTTTGTTTATCAATCGAAGGTTTTCCAATAGAAATAACTGATATCTGTTTCACGCTTGAATTATTTCTCTTTGTCATTCTCTCTCGTTTTGCTACAGGTTACGCTAAAACAGCTATTGACACAACCAGTCCTAGAGATGTGAAAGCTGCCGCTGATGCCTTTGTAAAGTCTCTACCACAAAAATAATCTGGTTAATTTTTATGAAGACCTTTTGCTCGTTAATTTTCTTTTCTTAATCCCATATCTACGAAATCTAAAAAAATTGCAATTCTACAAAAAAAAGAAACCATAAATTTATTCACACAATATCATAAATTTAAAAACTCAAGGTAATTGCAAATAAAAATTGTCAAACTGTACGTAATCCCACGATGATCCAATTCCTACGAATCCAATCGAACTCGATGCATTCAATGAACATTGACCCACTTTCTTTCCATTAATATATGCATCCGAATGATCATTCAAAACAACAAGTGACAATGTGTACCAAATACTTGATTTAATTTCGATCAAACCCGATGCTAATGGATTGCTCAGGTCAATGTTGCCTGATAATTGCCATGACCCATCATTATACGTATTAACACTCAAAACTGTTGCTGGACTTGCACCGATACATCCTCCTTGCGCAATACCAATAGCAACAAATGCTGTTCCATTATTTTCAATCAAAATATCAGCTGTAATATTCAGTGGTTGTGGTTGCTTCCAATTCGAATCACCTAATACTGAATATGGATATTTGCCTTCAGAACACCATCTAATCGGTGTTTCAGTAACCATTTGTCGCATTGTTTTGCCGTGACCACCAGCAGATTCAACAATTTCGAATGAACCTGATTGATCTGAAAAATAAGGTGCTTCACTGAATGTTTGACGACTATCGAAATTATCGGCATATGGTAATGGAAATGGAGTCGATGCTGGTGATTGATATGAACCTTTTGTTCCATTGATTGTTGAAACAGTATAGAGAATTCCAACTGGTAAATTAAGAGTAAACGAACCTTTGTTTGGTTGAATAATACCTTGATAAACAAATGATTTACCGACATCAGTTGTACGAAGATCAGTGAGAAATACATATAATTGTTGAACATGAGCGAATGAATCGTCAAGTTGAAATGTTGCTGTTTGATTTGTTGTAGTATAAGGAACTGAACTTGAATGAGCACAAAGCGAATCTTCTCGTTTCATTGTTTCAACGATGATTGTTAAGTGTTCACCCTTTGGATCAGTTAATGAAACATAACTACCACCATTATCGAGTAAACCAACACCTTGTCCATGTTGAAGAAATGACCATCCGACTTTTGCAAATTGTCCCCAATGTGCAGACACCCAAAGAACTCGACCAATTTCAAAATGACCTGACCATGGTTCAACAGCACGCATCAATCCCACTTCAGGATACGGTAATCGATCGTAATACGAGTTAATCAAAGCCCATGCTATAGTTGCTGTCATATTAGCTCGAACATAATCTTGGTTTAATGCTCGTGCCCAACACAATGAACCAGTATCATATGCAAGCGAGAAATCTTCACTAGACCATTGTGTTTTGTTCAATGCAACGCATGCAGCTGGAATACTTGCGCCGGGATAATGTGCTCCAATTAAATCAACGGCTGATGCCCATTCAGGATCTTTAGCTAAAGACTCACAAAAATCCCACCAAGCATCATGTCCGAGAATCTTAGTTTTCAGGCCAGCAGTCACAATTGCAGCTTTCAATGTAAGTGTATACCATTTATCCCATGCACGTTCATTCCAAATACTAATATAATCAATATCCAAATTATAATATTTCTTGGCACCTAATAACCAATTGACCGTATATCGAACGGTACTATTTGTCCATGGTTTCCCTGTTCCTTCTCCAACCCAACCTGGAAATGCCCAACTAAGAGCATAAAGAATAACATTTGGATTACGCTTTTTGGCTTCAACCATAAGTCTCCATTCATAACCACGTTGATAATTTTCATCATCGGCTGAATGCATATGCGATGCTTCAGTACCATCGGTGGATTGTGAATCACCACCAATTTCAACTTTAAGAATATGGAATGACGCACCGAAACCTGGTAAAAACATGTAATCCATAATTTGACCGTAGTGTTCATCATCATAATCAGCGAGTAAACGTGAACTTGCACCAGCGCTTAAACCACCAATACCATCAAATTTTCGTCCTAAGCCGCCTGTTTTACTAACATTATACGTGAATACTGCATCAGATGTCAGAGAAAGTGTTGCACAAATGATTAGAATAAGTAGTAACATATCTAATTAATTCTAAAATAAGATAAATTGTTTATTATTCATGAGGGTGAAAGAAAAGAAAAATATAATCGAAGAAAAGTAAACGTTTATATTTTAACTAGCTGATTGCAAATGAAAATTATCGAATTGTACAAAATCCCACGATGTACCGATGGCTGCTAAGCCAGTAAAACTTGATGCACTAAGATCACATTGACCAACTATCTCGCCATTAATAAATGCTTCCGAATGATCACTCAAAACGACCAGTGAAATCGTATGCCAACTACCAGGTTTGAGTTCCATGGGACCTGATACCAATGGATTAGTCAATTCAGTGCTACCTGACAGTTGCCATAACCCACCATTGACTGTACTTACACTTAAAACAATGCCTGGGCTTCCATCACCACATCCTCCACGTGTAACACCAACTGCGACGAAAGCAGTACCATTGTTTTCTATTAAAATATCAGCTGTAATATTCAATGGTTGTTTCCAATTCGAATCACCTAATACTGAATATGGATATTTTGCCTCGGTACACCAGCTAATTGGATGTTGAGTAACCATTTGTCGCATGGTTTTACCGTGGCCACCAGAAGCTTCAACTATTTCGAATGAACCTGATTGATCTGAAAAATAAGGTGCTTCACTGAATGTTTGACGACTATCGAAATTATCGGCATATGGTAATGGAAATGGAGTCGATGCTGGTGATTGATATGAACCTTTTGTTCCATTGATTGTTGAAACAGTATAGAGAATTCCAACTGGTAAATTAAGAGTAAACGAACCTTTGTTTGGTTGAATAATACCTTGATAAACAAATGATTTACCGACATCAGTTGTACGAAGATCAGTGAGAAATACATATAATTGTTGAACATGAGCGAATGAATCGTCAAGTTGAAATGTTGCTGTTTGATTTGTTGTAGTATAAGGAACTGAACTTGAATGAGCACAAAGTGAATCTTCTCGTTTCATTGTTTCAACGATGATTGTTAAGTGCTCACCCTTTGGATCAGTTAATGAAACATAACTACCACCATTATCGAGTAAACCAACACCTTGTCCATGTTGAAGAAATGACCATCCAGCTTTCGTAAATTGTCCCCAATGTGCAGACACCCAAAGAACTCGACCAATTTCAAAATGGCCTGACCACGGTTCAACAGCTCGTAATAAACCAGCACCAGTCCATGGTAATCGATCATAGAATGAATTGATTAAATCCCAAGCAATGGTTGCTGTCATATTAGCTCGAACATAATTTTGATTCAATGCTCGTGCCCAACACAATGAACCAGTATCATATGCAAGCGAGAAATCTTCACTAGACCATTGTAGTTTATTGAGAGGTGGGCATTTCGGTGAAATGGATGCACCAGGATAGTGTGCACTAACAACATCAACGGCAGCTGCCCATTCAGCATCGTTCTCTAGATCATTGCAAACATCCCAGCCAGCATCATGACCGACAATTTTTGTTTTGAGACCGGCAGCTGTGATTGCAGCTTTCAATGCTAATGTATACCATTTATCCCAACTTCGTTCGTTCCAGATACCGACATAATCAATATCCAAATTGTAGTATTTCTTTGCACCTAACAACCATTTCAATGTATATTGAACTGTACTATTCGTCCATGGTTTCCCTGTTCCTTCTCCTACCCATCCAGGAAATGCCCAACTGAGTCCATAAAGAGTTATGTTTGGATTACGTTTTTTTGCTTCGACCATAATTTTCCATTCATAACCACGTTGATAGTTCTCATCATCAGCTGAATGCATATGTGATGGTTCTGTGCCATCAGTTGATTGAGCATCACCACCGATTTCAACTTTGAGGATATGTAATGAAGCACCGAAACCTGGTACGAATAAATAATCCATAATTTGACTGTATTGTTGATCATTATAATCAGCAAGTAGGCGTGATACGCAGCCTCCACCGCTCAAACCACCAACACCATCGAGTTTTCGACCAAGTCCTCCTGCCTTACTGACAGGATAAAGAAAAGCACCATTACATGTCGAAATAATAATAACAAGGAAGGTAACCGCTATAAGAGTACAAAACGACTTCATTTTATTAGAAAAAAAAACTATTTCAAAGTCGAATATTTACCATGGTGTTTATCGTTTAAATACTTCAATAAAACAAAAAATAGATAATGTTTCACCTGTATAAGATAAAAACAAGAGGAATGGCCTAAGTGCATGCTTATCTTTATCCGAGATATTCAAATATATTTTCTCTCTATTCGTTCTTTGTTTCTAACCACTGGTTTTCGTTCTGTATGTCTATGTTGTAAGCGCCACCATGCGAAACATAAGCTTTTACCTGCTTGCTTAACAGAAAAAAAATGTTTATCTTTATTCGAGATATCTCATGGTCACACACACAAAGAAGAAACAACATAAAAAAAAATATTTTTAGAATTATAAGCACAGTTTTCCTTTTTTATAGTTTGCAAAATTGACTGGAGTTTTTAGTTGATGTATTATGTTGTTAAAAGAATCCAAATAAAGATAGATTTAGATTTCTATTGCTTTCTATTTAGTCATTCTTTTGATACTTCTATAAAAGCAAAGCAAAGTCAAAAGTATGATCTGTAGGTCATAGTCGCATCTAAATGCAAACGATCTTGCCTGGGCTGTAGTTGGTGCTTTAGTAGTAGTGGTGGTTGGGTTTGTTGTCACTATTGTACTTGCATCATCACGTTTTGGTAATGAGGTCATAATAATAGGTACTGCGATACCACTAGCAATAATGAGTACACAAATAAAGATACAACAACCACGTTTATGGTCTGTAATGCAAGTACAACGAGTTGTACGTTCATTTCTTGATGATTGATTATTATCATTTGAATTAGCAGGATAAATATCATGTGTAGAATGCGTATTTCTGTTTGAAGCAGAACGATTGACGCTAATGTTATTTGATGTAACAATAGGTTGAGTATTGTTGGTATACGGATTTCGATAATTCGATCTGTTAACCGAGAATCTATTATCGACAGATTCATTGTAATTCACATGTGATAAATTAAAACGATTCCTATCTGTCGTAAATCTCGTATGTGAATAATCATACTCATGACGATTACGACGATATCGAGAAGAGCGGGGATGATTGATTGAGCCATCGCTTCCGTAGAATTGTCTTCTGTTGTTGAATCTGTTAAGTGAGAAACTAATAGGTTCAGAATCACGTTGATCACCCATTCCATATTCATCTGTTTCGGTAGAATCACATTCACTACGACGAAAATTCGAAGAATTATATGGTCTTCGTGTATTATAAAGCTGATCATACCGAGAAGAAGAGATATTTCGATTTTCATAGCTCAGATTTACTTGAAATGAATCTGTAAGAAAAGTATTCTGTGAATGTTAGCGAAAGAATAGAAGCGCTTATATTTATTCTGGTAACTTCTTCATTTTTGCTCATTTAAATTCTACTCCTACATGCATATGTGATGTTTGCTATCTTACCTTCGTGTAGAATGTCTTGTATAACTGCAAGATTTTCTTGTTCAATAGGTGGAGTGACCGCAATATTCTGTGGCTCTTGAGTCTATAAAATGTTAGGAATCGCACAAATACTATATAGCAGATTAGCATAACATTTACGGCGAATCGCTGAGTTTGTGTATGATACGTGTCAATGAGCGCTTTAATAGCACGATTCGGACGCAATTCAGATGCCTGCATTCTCATACGTGTCATTGGACTCGTACCATTCTCATTAATCCAACGAGTAATAGCTGAACGTTCATATGTATATCCGTCTTCGGCTATTACTGGATCATTCATGATTTCAAGTGTCATAGGACATTGAAGTTGTTCCAAATCTGAATCTAATGTTATTGGCATCAATTTCGATTTCGGACTAGCTTCAGATAATATGTAGAGGATTTCGTTTGAAATAAAATACTATTAGCTTTCTTAAGAGTATTGAAAATTCTCTGCGCTTTCTGTTTAGTTGGAAAATTGGAATAAAATTTTAACCAACATAAGTAGTTAAAGGGCATCTTTTCTTTTAATACGGGACACTGTACAAAAACATTATACGAATGTTTTCGTTGTTGTTATGTAAATTAGAAAATCCTCCTGAAATTGATAGGCTTAGTTGTGACAATGCGTTAATAAAGTAATGAATTTAGGAAAATTGAAGATGCGTAGTATTGATGTTTTTTATCATCAATATATCTGTTAAGATTTTGATTCCCGGTAGAGGGCAGCACAAACCATCATTCGATGTTTAAACTATGTTTTTTGTGTTTCTACTGAAGTAAAAAAATGAATGATAAAAGAAAAGGCAAGTGTATTTAACTTCGTTTGTTGAATTCAAGAAGCAAACAGTCAACAAATTACATAAAGAAAGATAATAAAGATAAAAACATGTTGGAAAGATTTCATAAAATTACATATAAATATAAAAAAATTTTTATATTATAATCTTTTTCAGAACAACAGCAAATAAGATATAATCCAATGGATGAACCATCAACCACGCAATCCAACACACAACAACAGAATACAGACAATGGCGAATCTTTGCCTTCGTTTATGAATGTACAAAACTTGGTTCCTGATACGGAATACAGTATCTAAAGACTTCTGAATGAAAATGTAATCCACTTCATGTAGTTAGCTATTTATTTTATAAAAATAAAAATAAAAGCACGCTATCGTGTCCGATGTTCGATAAATTCAATGATATGTTTACACCGGGAAACATCGGGATGATTTGAGGAAAATACTGTTTGATAAATAGATGTTGCTCTTTCGAGAAAAATCAAAGCTAGTTGACAATCATGTTTCTTGAAATAAGTTAAACCCATATTGCAATAAGTTTTCGCAATCGATGGATGTTCAGATGGTAGTGATTTTTTGAATATATCCAATGTTCGTTGAAAAAATTCAAGTGCTCGATCACATTGATTTTCAACAAAATAAACATTACCAATATTATTGAATGTATAGCCAATGTCCGTATGTATTTGTGGTAAAACAATTTCTTGAATTTTCAATGCATCGATATAACATTCAATCGCTTGAGTAAATCGATGTTGTTCGAAACAAATCGTACCTAAACTATTCAAACAATTGGCTACGGATTTATTTTGATAGCCAAATAATTCTTTGAATATATTCAATGCTTGAGCATATTTCTTGATTGCTTGATCGAACTCTCCTCTGATTTGATGTATATGAGCCAGATCTTGGATACAATTTGCAAGTCCACGTTGATTTCGTGTCCGACGAAATACTTTCAAAGATGTATTCAACCATTTCGAACTTATCTCTAGTTCACCTTTGGCTTTCTTCACACGTCCTATTTCAGCCCATAAATCACCGATCAATGGGTCATCATCTACAATTCGAATTAACATTTGCTGATAGAATTGTTCAGCTTCATCATATTTTCCTGCATTGTACAATAGTTGACCAAGTGATAGATATCCGTTGACTTCCTTTCGCATATATCCAAAGAGAATTTTCATGTCATAACTATAATTTTCATTCAGTTCCATTCGAACAATAACAATTTCATTTTCTTGATAGACACGAACAAGTCGAGAAACAGTTGCAATTGTAAATAAAATTTCTTGTTCATTTACAAAATGACTATGCAAACTAATATTAGCAAATGGTTTTACTCGATAGGATGAACATGAATCAATATCGATTTCGAATAGAACATGATACAAATCATTGGATTCCGATGAAACAAATAGAAGAGATATTTGACGATCGAGACTTGTCGATAGAAACGAATTCATGGATATGAATTGTCCTTGAGAATTTTTCAAAATTCTCACTTCTTGCTTCGACATCACTTGACCACGATAGACACGTGTTGGCAGTTCATGTTGTTCTCTTTGTAAAACTTTCAATTGTTGATACAAATCATGAATAAAAAATTGAAGTGATCGCATGATTCGAATATCTTGAATTCGTGAGGCTCTATTGAGCATTCGATAGAGAAATGAATGTCGTGTGTAATAATAAAGAGCTTTCTCTGGAACGTAGGATTGTTCAAGTTCTTTGAGAATAGATAATTGTACATGATTATTTTCATATTGTTTTCTACAAAAATTAAAAAATTCCTTTCGATTTGTTTTAGTACAATCATGATGCAGTAAACTATCGATTAATAATTGATAATGGAGAAAACCGCCATCGATATTTGTTGATGAACGTTCTTCAGATAATACCGAATTGTATATACTAATCGATAAAGGTTCAATTGAATATATTTCGATGAGTTCGACTAATTCATTGAAATCGAAAACGACACCTCGGATTTTATTAAATTCAAACGTCCATTCACATTGTTTCGTCTGACAATCCAAACAATAAATATAGATTTCAGTAATTTTTCTTAACGAATGCACATATGGTACAACAGTAAATCCTACATGTTCACTGATAATTAATAAAATATCATCGTCTTCCAATTCAAGAATGAAGGTTTTGCATTCAGCAATACTTTGAAATATTTCAACATGATTAATCAAAGATTGAAGTTTCTTTTTAACATTTTGATTAATCAGATCATCAATCCATACAAGTGACGATGTTTTTAAACCAGTTCGTTTAATTACTGATAGAAAAAGATTATACGATGTCATTTCACATTCTAACATCGATATGTTGGAAAGTAAAATTATTATAGAACATGGTTCTTATCTTTCTGAGAATAATTTTTTTTCAAACAGCTGATATGATGTATATAAGCTAATTCGTACGATTTACATTTACAATCGTTGTATGTCACGTCGTAGAAAAAGCAAAAAAACTATTAGGTTTCATCAATAACTTAATTATGTTCAATACACAAAATCACATCATTTGTTTCTCTTTACAAAAAAGGGGCGTTATTTGTTTTCTTTTTTCGTTGCGACAACGAAGGCCATATTAACAACTTAGAATAGCAACCATAGAGTCTCTTTTCTTATTTAAATAGACCGATAATCGAAATTACTTTGTAAAAGAAAAATTTCGATGGCATACAATCAACACGCACGTAGTGGTGGTGGTGCTGCTGTTATCACTCAACAGCCGAAACAAGCAGGGAACAATCCATTTTATGATTATCATCAACAATGGACCGCTGGTCTTGGCGATTGTTTCAATGATATGGGTCAATGTATAAGCAACAATAGCTCAAAATATAATCCGATTTCTCATATATTGTTTTTAGGTTGTTATGCATATTTTTGTTGGTGCTGTTTCATGAGTTCACTGGCCAAGAGTATTAATGAACCAGCAACGGGGTGTTGCTTTGGTAATGGCATTCTTGGTGCCTATCGTATGAAAGTTCGAACTGTCTTTAAAATTCAAGTAAATTTAAATATTCTATCAGTTTGTTTTTCGATTTTGTTTTGTTATTTGATAAAAAGGGTGATTCATACAATGATGCATGTGCTGTATGCTGTTGTCCGTTCTGCGTTGGTCTTCAATTACGTAATGAATTAACAAATCGTGGTTTTCATTAAAATCAACATTTTCATTTGACAATTGATTTCCTTTTTACTCTCACACTTACGTATCATTTACCATTATTTTTTTTAGATCTCATTGAATAAAACACAAAATTTGAAAAGCTCACTTTATTGTTGACCCGTTTGTGTGCTTAAACACACAATATATCTTCATTACGACCTTGATACAGTCATCTTATCAACAAAAAAAAATATTAGAATAGAGAAAAAAGTCTTTATCTAAATTTCGAACACTTTTTTTTCAAACAAGAAAATGACGAAATTGAAAAAACAAAATTCTTATCTTCACTTAGCCGAGTCATTTCATCGTAGTGTTGCAACAGAATCTCTCACTATAAAAAAGAAGACAAGAATCTATACCACAGTAGTTAGTTCACAAAACAACATAAACAGAATCCGCAATGGCACAATATCAACCACAATACGGTCAGGCTGCTGTTATCATTCAACAACCAGGACAAATGACAAGCGCCCCATTTTGTGATAATGTTCAACAATGGAACGCTGGTCTTTGCGATTGTTTCAGTAATATGGGTGACTGTAAGTAACAATAGCTCAATATAATGCGATTTCATATATTGGTTTTAGGTTGTTATGCACACTTTTGTTGGCCCTGTTTCTTGTGTTCATTGGCCGGAAGTCTTAATGAGTCAAAACTTGGTGCTTGTTGTTTTGGCAATAGTATGCTCCCTATGTACCGTATGAAAGTTCGAACTACTTTTAAAATTCAAGTAAAGTCTCTTTTCTATCACTTGGTTTTTCGACTTTCTTCTTCTATTTACTTGATAAGGGTGATGCATGTAATGACATGTGTACTGCAGCGTGTTGTCCATTCTGCGTTGGTGTTCAATTACGTAACGAATTGACAAGTCGTAACATTGCATAGAAGCAACATCATTTTCGTTGACAATTTATTTGCTTCCCATAATATTGTCTTTTTTCTGTCTCTATTATCTTACAAAATAAAAGATCGAAAAAAACGAAAAAGAAAATTTTATTGAATAGGAATAAGTATAAATGTTTGTGACCTATAATTGACACAAGTTGATTAAGAAATGCAAGCAATTCGTCGTCGTTGTTGTCGATTTTTACAGCAAATATTCGACAGAACGTAGATGAATTGACGACGAAATCGATTTGATACACACATGTAAACATAGAATGGACTCTATAGAGAAAATAAATGAAGATTTTTCTTTTTAAAATTAAAATTCATTCAATTACGGCCTGGTAAACACTCAAAAGACAAATAGTAAATGAAACCATAAATTGTATTTGCGCTGCAGCTACTGGATCTTGATTCAATGATGGAATCATTGAAAATGGATATACAATGGCATTTGGTAGAACAGTAAATACAGAAACGAGGACTTGCACTAAAACCATTGATGTTAATTGTTGATCTAATTGTCGTCGAACAATAGGTACAGTTCGATAGGATATTTGTTGAACATTTCGATAAGCTAAATAACCAAATAGAAATGTTATAGAAATCGGTATGAATCGACCGAGAATAACAAGATTTGCGTATGTTGTATATTGTTCAAATATTGAATTTGTTAATTTACAAATAATTTTATTATCTAATAAAATATGATTATAAAAAATCAAATAAGGAATATGATGAAGAATCCAAAAGAGAATTGTTATAAATACGAGACGATATGCTAATTTAATATTACACCAACGTTGCCATTGTACGCGAGAACATGTCGCAAAATATTGATCGATTGTTGCAAGACAACAACATGTCATCGATGTTAATCCACATACTTGAAGAAAATACAATCGAAATTTACAGTAGAACAATGATGATAGACTCCAATCGATATTCAAATTCGTTGCTAATATACGAGAAGTTGTCGATACAAATAATTGACCGATGTTAACAAGTGATATGATTATTAAATAGAATGCACATGAACTTTGTCGAAATGTTTGAAGACTTGTAAATACAATAATTGTCAATATTCCACCGAGTATACCGCCAATAAATGTTATTAATGAAAAGTATAAAGTTAAGTTTTGTCCAACAGTTGCTAATGTCGAAATTATTGTGTTTGACATTCTATTATTTGTGAATAGAAATGATGAAAAGTTCCTGAGTTTTTTCTTTAATTATAATTAATTATCATGCACTTTTCCTTTTGATCTATTCATTAGAAAAATATTTCGTTCATTCTTTTTAATCTTTTGAAGTCGTCATTGACGTATATGCCGAGTGAATACGCAAGGCTATATTGATCTAATCTTTTCTTAAACATTAGGATTAAAATTCGGTGCGATTCATTCACTTGATAAAATATCAATGGACGATATACACGCAGGTGAAATCGTTATTCCCTGTTCACCTTTCGATGAAACGGTGTCGTTCTTTGTGAATGAATTGAAATTTCAAATTAAAACAATATCTCCTGCTGATGATCCATCGGTAATTGTAGTATTCGGATATGGACTGACTCTTCGATTGGAAAGAAGTAATGATAATAATAATAATAATCAATCGAATCGATTACGTTTATTTGTCAATGAAAATCCAAGAGAAATCATCGCACCGAATGGAACTCGAATTGAGCTCGTTCAATTTTCTGAAGAACCCTGTTTACCATCGATAAAACAATCGTTAGTAATAACGAAACTCAACGATGATGCACAATGGATCAAAGGACGTGCAGGAATGTTCTATCGTGATTTGATTCCCGGCCGGCAAGGAGGTCGTTTTATTGGTTCACACATAAAAATCATCGATGGCGGTCCCGTCAATGATCACGTTCATTATCATAATATTCGTTTTCAAATGATTTATGTTTACCAAGGTTGGGTTCGACTTGTTTACGAAGATCAAGGCGATGAATTCGTTTTACATGCAGGCGATTGTGTTCTTCAGCCTCCTCTCATTCGTCATCGTGTTCTCGAAAGTTCTGCTCAACTTCAAGTCATTGAAATTGCTTGTCCAGCTGTGCACGATACTTTCATCGATCATCAACTGACACTGCCGAATAGAAATCTAAATTTCGATCGAAACTTTCATGGACAATATTTTCTCAAATATCTGGCAAATCAATCGAAAACATCGTCGAAACCATGGCGATTACCTGCGTTTACATATCGAGATATCGGCATTGGTAAAGCAACGAATGGTTTAGCCGGTGCTCGAATTATACAAAATGCCGACGGCAAACAATCTGTTGCGTGCAAACATCAGGCTGAATTTGTTTTTCTTTTTGTTCTCTGCGGACAAATTTCACTTAACCTCGACGAACAAGAAACCATTGAAATTTTAGATCAAGGAGATTCGTTTGTTCTTCCAGAAAATCTTTTCTATTCATTAGAAAATCCATCGAATGATTTACAAATTCTCGAAGTATCTCTTCCCGATACATTCGAATTTATTCTTCGCAATAACAAATAAGAACACAGAAAAGGAAAGAAAGACATATAATCGCACACGTATACACATATATACAGTCATTTGTTGTTTTTTTCTTCTTCGTTCTCCGATAGGGGAGATATAATGTTATAGTGGAGTCACGGGTTGACTTTCTGTTGGCTGTAGTTGATGATACTGGTGTTGTTGCATTTTTTTCTGATAATTTCTTTTGATAAAAACAAACATTATACCGAGAAGAAATAAAATCAATGATGACAATAGAAATGGATAGATTTTCGAATATGTTGGTTGTCTCCATTGCCAACCCCATTGAAAAATCCACGATGAATTTCTCGAGTGATAACATGAATATGTTTCATTGACCTATATTAAGAGTATCGAATAGAGAGACAAACAGAATGTCTTCAAAATCTTACATGATATTTATTTGCTTCAATCCAAGCTAATTTATCTAACCGATAACCATTAAAACCGATTAAATTCTCGTGAATTGTCTTATTGTGATATCGAAGTGAAACATTCCATGATGGATAGAAATTATTTCGAATATATTTAACATCAATCGATTGAATTCGACAAAAAGCAACGGATAATGTTTGACACTTATAGAATTCTTCGGAGGCTATGGAAATAAATAAAATCGAAAGAACAAAACAAATCCAAACGAAGAGATTTATTGATGAATATCGATCGCGAATTAATTTTTGTTTCGATTTAAGAAAATTCGAAGACGAGGGTGGCGATAACGACATATTTTGTCAAATGAAAAGAAAAAAACAAACGCAGTAGGATCGGATGTACGGTCGATGAAAAAGAAAAGAACAGAACAGAACAGAAAAAAACAGATGCCTCGTTTTTATTTACCAGATCGGTTTTCAATATAAAAGAAAAGAAAAGAATAGCAATGTGCCATAATTAAAGATTAATCAATCGTCGACGTCGACATCGTTGAACTGTTGGATCAATGCATTTATTATCACACCATGCTTCATGTTTCAAACAAAGACGACCCCAAATACATTTATGAGTTTTTAAATCGTAGCATTTATCCATACATCGGCCTTGTTCTTTTCCACAGAGAATACCAAAGATGCATTTGTGTGTATCTTTTGAATAACAAATCGAACCACAGTGAGATTCATCTGCCGAACATTTCGGCGTTTCAGCTTGTAAAAAGTTAAGAAGCAGGCAGAATAGAACGAATATGCGTACGAAGAGATAAAAGTTCATCCTTGTCATACGTTATGAAACAAAGTTATGAATGAGCACATCCTACACGTAGATTTTTATACTCGATCAGCTTTTTGTCACGGTCATGCGTCTGAATAAGAAAAGAACAAAAAAAGAATAATGACACCCTCAATTGTGTACATCGAAATGCTTTTAAAAAAATTTTGTTACACTTACTAATGTACTTTTTGCTAAGGTGAAATCAATTACCTGCAGGAGAGGAGACAAATGTTGATGGCATGTCTACTTGATTTAATTTTTGTAAAAAAAAACAACAATAACTGGTTCGTGTTTCATTTTGTCGTTTTGCGAAGACTGAATAGGAATGCCGACGGTTACTGAGCAAGGATTGTTACAGTTGCCTCATCATCAACCAATTTATCAAGTAAAAAAAATTCGACTGAAACATGAGAAGTATTAGTATTTGATACTGTGCTTTTGAGTGTAGCATCAAGAACCATCTGTTATTAAAGTAATCGATTTGAATACATTGAATGCTGTACCAGCGAAGTAAACGAAAAGAGATTCGAACAAATAATAAGTCAACAATTGAAATTTGAATTTGTAGGTCAAGTTTATTGAAAAAAATCGTGATCATTGGTTGTCTAACGGTCTTAGTAGTTGCAGTTGCTGTTGCAGTTCCATTAGTACTAACAGCATCGAGATCAACGACAACTACTACTCGTAAAATACTAGATATTGATATTTCCAAAACGTTTTTTTTTCTATTGCGTCTCTAGTTGACACACCTACGACAACAATCGTTCCGAATACTACCATTACACCATGTCCGGTAGGATATACAGGCACGTTTTGTCAGACACCACTTTGTAATGGCGTTGTTAACGGTTGTGCAAATGGTGGAACTTGTTCTGGTACAATTCAGTGTTTTGTTCTGTTTTCAAGTAAATTAAATTCTGTGTTTGTAGCACCTTCGGTATGCACATGTACAACTGGATGGACTGGACCAACTTGCTCGACTGGTAAACACTGTAAGATATTAGTGCGTATGCATGTATGTTAATTGCTCTAGTAACTGCTGCTGTGTGTCCATGTATCTGTCAAAATGGAGGTACTTGTGCGATGAATAGTACGTGTATGTGTACGAGTCGTTATAGTGGTTCATGTTGTACAGCATTGGTATTCTCTGCCATTCTTTGGACATTCGATGGTCATCTCAATGATTATTATGGTATATTCAATGCTGGTCCTGATAATGGACGAACAGCAACATACATATCACCGGGTTATAATGGCCGTGGCTCGGCGTTAAGTTTAGGTTTGTATGGTGCTGCTCAATCAGTTTCGATTTCGACATTTGTTAGTATTTATCATACAAGTTTTACATTGGAAGCATGGATCTATCCAACAGCATTTAGTTGGACATATGGTGGCAGCCCTGATAATGCTCTATTTGGCCAATGTCAATCAACGACACAAGATCGATGTTTACATATTGTAATGAGAAGTCAACAGTTATATTTTGGTTTCTATGGAGATGATTTGACTGGTGCTACTGTATTTCAAACGAATAGATGGTATCATGTTGCCTATGCTTATGAGCAATCAACACGGCAACAATATACGTATGTAAATGGTTTGAATGATGGACAACGAACAAGTAATCAATATGATGGACAAGCAGGAAATTTTACGAGTAGGATATTTGAAAAGATTGAGTTTTTAAAATCGAATTGTTGAATAAATTTAGTTGGTACATCATCGGCAATTTATGTTCCAAATAATTTCTTTCAAGGTTATTTCGATGAAATGTCTTTAGTTCCATATTGTAAAACAGCAGCACAGATATTGGATGATGCAACACATGTTGTTTATTATAAATTTGATTCCTCGCCAAGTTTTCTAACTGACAGTGGACCGTTACAAATAAGTGGTAATTCAGTTGGTGTATCCGTCGTCACATCACCAGCCAAAGCGAATCAATCTCTCTATTTTCCACTTGGCACTAATTATTTTCAATTTCAAGGTTTAACTTCATTTAGTTATTCGAATTATGCATATTCAATATCAGTATGGATCTATCCATTATCGACAACCAGTGGTACCATAGTTCATGCACATGGTGGTTATACAACGAATGGTGTGGGCTCAACCGGTTGGTGTGTACCTATGCTAGGATTTGGTTCGACTGGTCGTATCTATGCACAATCAACAGTGACAACATCATCACTGATTGTTCTAACTGGACCAATAATAACGTTAAGTAGTTGGACTCATGTTGTTGTTACTTATTCAACGACTAATGGTCTACGTCTTTATATGAATAATGCATTACAAACTTCGAGTTCAGCCTTTTCATTTACTTCATCAGGTTCACCGAATACAATTACATTGGGAAACAGTTTAAATGGTCTCAATAGTACTTATTGTCCACAAGGATCAATTCAACCGGGACAATATTATGGTTATATGGACTCATTTAATTTCTATTCACGAGAATTAACTGCCACTGACGTTAATAGTCTTTTCACTGTACCACAACCTTAATCATATTCTTTATGATGAGTTTCATAGTTAGATACGTACAATACACATTTTTTTTGCTTTCTTTCGTAATAAAAATCATTCTCTGATCTTAATACTACTAGTACCATCTTTTGAATACTTAGATGATTTGATTCAGCTTAGCTTATTATTTGGCTAGTTTTTAGTCTAATACTTGTTTTTTTCCCTATTTTATTTATTTGTATATCGATCGTTTTCTCATTAATAATGGGCGCTTTTCCCACAACACATATAGCAAATGCTTGCGATCGTCCAATTTGGGCAAAGTGTGACACCGATCGAAAACATGCACTTACTTTTGGTTTTAATGCTATAGGTGTACAAGCAAATTTAGATAATAGTACGTCTGGTCAACTGGTTGAATCAGGTTTAACAAAAATTAATCCTGGACGATATTTAGGTTTCAAACCGATGATCGGTATATTTGGTGCCAATTGGTTTAATCGAACTACTGTTTATATAACAATTTATTACGAAGATAAAGATGGTACACAAAAATTAATATGCGGCGGATTTCCAAAGGCATCAAATGAAAGTGTGATTGTAGCAGCAGATTATACTCTTAGAGTAACAAAAATGGGATACTTGTGGACTGATTCTACTGGAACGAAGCACAATGATGCTAGTAATGAACAGGTATCCAATTCATCATGGAGTACTCTATTTACATTGAATAACACCGCCGCTCCGATCTTAGGAATTTATTCGCTTTCTACAACTGTTTGTTTGATTTTATTCTATCTTAAATATAAAAATAAACTATGAATGATGTAACAACGTTCGCGTACATAAGATCTTTTACTTTGTCGCCTCAAATAGCAACACACTATTTAGAAATTTCCGAGAAAAATATTGCATACGACCAGTATTTAGTATTAAATTTCTCTAATTTTTTCAGATTAAATTATACGTGTTATGAATGTACGCACCTATATTTTCATTCTCATTCTTCTTGGTACATTTATTTGAAAGGACTTTTAACAACATAAAAATGAAGAAAAAAAAAGTTTTTTTTTTATTGTACCATTCGGTTAGTGGTAGGTCCAATTGATCCACTTGTCAATGGCATTACTTGACTTGCTCGATAGCCTTTATTTAATTTGCATATAAGCAATTTGAAAGTTAATCGAACATCTTTTGACATACATAAATAAATATAAAATGCAGGTACATTACTAAAATAATAACACATACGACCAATTTGTACAACGACACTGTCAGCTGCAGCCCAAACAGCAGATTTTTCCCAACCAGTTGTAATCGTCGAATATATAAATTGAGTGACATAAGGAAGAAATGCAATTACTGTTACCAGTACTTCAATTATATTCATACGTGTAAGTTGTTGTTCTAATCGTTCTGATCGACGAAGAACTCGTAGATTTTTAATATTTAAATAACTACCTGTACCAAATACAGCCAACCATACTAATGGTACAAGTAGAATAAGAACAGGTGTAGCAAAATATGTTGTATAATTAGTAAGCGTCTTTGATGTGGCGATACATTGCCATACACCTCTGGATAGAACGATATCATTTAGAATAAAATTTGGAATACTATGTAGAGCCCAAAATATAATATTGATTACAATAAGAATACGAGCTCGTTTGGGTGTACTCCATAGACGAGATGAGGCTTGTCGTGATGTCGATGCCCATCGATCGAAAGCTGCCAAACATTTGAAATACAATGAAGATCGAGAACAACAAAGTAAAGTAAAGTTGCGTATTCCACATCCAATTGCATGAAATGAAAGCACAGGTATTTGAAAACCATTCATTAACATTTGTGACATAAGACCAAAACCAAGATTGATAACATCAACTGATGATTGAGCGAGAATATATTGAGCGATTGATGTTTTAAAAAATCTTGAACGTGAAAATATAATTAGATTAGCTGCTGCTCCAAAAAGACCAAATGCAATAAAAACTATACTGACACTAATAGTCAACCATCTTGAAACTGAAGTAAGAACATCTGATAAAGACATCTGTGCTGTCAAAAATTAATATTTTCATAACCTTATATACGTATACGTATATCCGGATTATCTTTTTTGATATGTGTCAAGAAAAAAAGAGTATAATCTGATATTTTGTCAAGACTAACCTATTTACATTTTAAAACATAATTAGAAAATTAATATACTACGTCAACAAAATAGAATGTCAAATGAATCAAATCATAAAGGTATTTTCAGTAAAGGAAATTAATTTTTTTTTAAAAGATACACAAAAAAACATTTTAGTTATTCTCTCTGCTGGTAATTAGGGACATTTCATGTTCTTGTTCTGTGACATTCTTCTCCGTTATTAAGTACCATTTTTGAATCGGAAGATTTTGTAAACGTTTTATCATTCTTAACGACAATATAAGCCATAAACTTCCAAGAACAATACATATAATTACTGCAATTATATACGCATAATTTTTCGGTAACCAGCTTGCAAGATAGAGAATGATCGATGAATTTAATGCACCACCTAAATTACCAATCGTCACAAGAAATGTCATGTAAGTACCACCAATACGTGGCTCACTAATCGATGCATAGAAACCAACTTGAGCTGCCGTTCGTAAAGCAACCGCAAATTCGCTACAAATAAGCACTACAATTAACAATGGATAATAATAATTTGACCTGATCATCTGAGAAGTGTAATAAACATAGACAGCAATGGGTATTGACGTCAGCAAACACAATATATACGATCGAATGACCCATAGCAAAGGCGTTTCTGTATGTCGGATTAATAACGGTGCAATAAGTGAAACAAGAGTGACGGGAATATTAACGAGAGCTAAATTAGCTTGCGATACGCCTTCACTGAAATGAAAATAAGCATTGCATTGTTTACTAATTGAATCTTTAGTTACGTTATCAATGTGACACGTGTCATAAATTGAATCGCGACTAATCCAATTGGTGAAAGAAGTGAAATTAAAATCAATTGTCGAATACAAGTTTTTTTCAATAGTTTCCACATTGAAATGTAAGTTTCACCTAATGAAAGTTTGGTTATATCTTCACTTTCTTTTTTCTCATGAAAAAATATGGCAATGGATATTGTAACAATAAAACAAGCTACACCTGTCCAACGTATGAATTGTTCGAATGAGAATAGACCTGATGTTTGATGAGGTAATGACAGAGGTGTACGAATATATTTGTTAGTAAAATTCGCCGATTCAAATATGAGAAGAAATGAAAAACCAAGTAAACGACCTATTGTTTGACCTAATTGTTGTGCCGTTGATGCCCATTGAGGATTTGTCGAAGTAAATAAAGTTATAGCTAAACCATCGACACAAATATCTTGACTTGCAACGAGAAAAATAGCAACAAAAAAAATCATACTAAGTAAAACAATACGACCGGTATTGATAAATGATTCAACATAAAATGATAGTAATATAAAAATTGCAGCTAAACTTAATTGAATAGGCATAAGCCATGATTTACGTCTGCCAAAACGAACACTATAAATAGCATCGATTAATGGTGCCCACAAAAGTTTAAATGAAAATGGATAATAAACGAAATTAAATGTTGTTTGATCTTTCCATGTCGCACCATGAGTACTTAAAAATATGGGCATACTAGTTATAATTCCAAGGCTAAGACCTTGTAACAGATAGAGAATGAGAATGAGACATATGCTTAATAGTGATGTTTGCGAATGAGGCATTATTTAAAATCTATAAATGACAAAAAGAAAACGAACATTATTCGCAATATTATGTTTATTTTATTCACTTTCATATAAATTGAATTGATTTTAAAAAATCAAAGAAAATTTGGCTTGTTGCAGATGCACGATTAATTGATAATAGGCGCGTGTATATATATATGCGTGGTACTTGTAACATCTGGACACATACACATTACGCGTGTGCGCCATCGTTTAATAGTCAAGATAATTTTTATCGTGGCAAAAAAAAACTAAATCAGATGCTTTGTTGAAATTTTGTAACTCTTGCGTAGTTTCGAAGTCATATCAAGTGACGGGGCACTATATTTTATAAATTCGGTAGACATAATGCTTCAGATAGAAATGACAATTCATTATTTTTGCCGTGCCGTGAATCCATTCTTATGAAAACAACAATGGTGAAAGCATTGACGTCACTTCATCGTCAACAATACACTGTAGAAAAATAGGTTACTTTATAAAATCTATAGCTTCTTTTATTTTTGTTTCTTCAATGTCTGAATAGAAATTCTGTTGATTTGCAAAATCCTGAGAGAGCTAGAGTCACATCATTCTATATGCCCAGCAATGAAGATAATGAACTTGAATGTTCAATTACATTTGTAGGGTTATTTTTGTTTTATTTATATAAGATTTATGTGCAGTCTAAATAAACATAGAAACAGTAGAATATTAAAGTTAAATAGACACACTAGAAAACACACCCAAAACAGAAACCTAAAATTGTTTATCGTTTTCACATAGATTTTTTTCGATCTTTTGCTATATCAAAAAATTAGACTTCGGCTCGCCACTAATTAATATATGTAAGCTAAAGAAACCGTAATAATATATGTCGATCATATAAAAGTCAGTCAATAATCCAAGTCTCTATTTCATTTTAAATTTACAATGGCAACTCTAAACAATATTCCACGGTGTTCTTTAAAGGTTAAGTCACGTATTAAGGTTAAGAATGTTTCTCGACAAGAATTTCGACAAATACTGAATACATCAGTAAGTTAATTCATGAGCAATATGTCATCTGAATATGTTTGTAGACACCGAGCACTTCAACTTCAACAAGTAATCAATATCAAAATACATTGAAAAAGTCAAA
>Ga0209930_1002270_pt1 | contig 23651 bp, 24 predicted proteins | sample ThiBiot_500_biof_2_FD_183948 | JGI IMG/M metagenome (GOLD analysis project Ga0209930, IMG submission 183948) | Wastewater bioreactor microbial communities from Cape Town, South Africa - Thiocy_cont_500_biof (SPAdes) | ecosystem: Engineered > Bioreactor > Thiocyanate-remediating >... | reverse complement strand
CAGTAGTGTCTGATTTGAAAGTTGAATTCAATTGAAATTTCAATTTTCAACTTTCAACTTTAGCTTCAATTGAATTCAATTTTCAAATTGGACATGTATGGCCCCAACGGGCGCTAAGCCTATGGGACATGATGATGATGATGACAATTGACAGGTGTTGAACCAAATTCAGCTAGTATTGTTCAAATCAATCCACCTGATTTTGTAGCGAAAATATGGGTTGATATTTCTAACGTTGATGGTATTACACCTGATTCCAAAGCATTCTTTTACAATTCTACACATCATCAATATTTCGTAACACTTACATTAGGTTTCAATGATGTACTTGTTGGTGTTGATGTAAAGAATCGAAAAGTAATAAATCACATTTCAAATTCGAATTTACCATCATTTCTATGCTACGATAATCATACAAATGCTTTTTATGGTATGCAACGTTTTACCGGCAAACGTGGTTGTCAGCTCGTACGTTTCAATCCTTACAATGGTTCATCGATTGTTTTATCTGAAGATTTCAATGAATATGAACCATCAGCTGGAAACTGTTATGGAGGATATTATTTTACAATGCTTATTCTCGATAGTAAAACACAAAATATCGTTACTTTTGACTTAAATAATATAATGGAAAAGTAATTGCAAATAAGCAAGGAGCTGAATATTTCGATTCTCTGGCATTTATTCCAATTTAGTTTTGATTTTGTACTAGAATAAAAAACTGACCAACGAACGAATAGTAACATTAATACATGATATCATATATGAAAAAGAAAAGAATACAGAGCATATATTTCGTTTGATAACGTTCCTTTTTACACACGTGGTCGTACACAAAAATAAAAACCCAATCATCTTCTTATAGAACTACGATTTAAATAGTCAAGATTTGTCTATAAGTTTAATGAATAGTGTACACTTAAATGATGTTTGTGTTTCATTCGAACGAATGGCACCGGTTACAACACAAAGTCATAAATTAGCACTTGTTATTGGCATTAATAAATATCTTAAAAAATCTCAATTACGCCATTGTGTTAATGATGCAGATGATGTAGCAAAACAGTTGGAAAGTATTAATTTTAATGTCTTCAAAACCATTGATTGTGAATATAAAACATTTAATCAAGCGATTGATCAATTTATTCAAGCAATAAAACCAGCTGATTTAGTTCTATTTTACTTTGCTGGCCATGGTTGTGAAGTTGAAGGCGAAAATTACTTATTACCTGCGGATTATAAATATCATGGTGCAAAGGATGAACGAGAACGTATTAAAGAAAATTGTATCAACGTACAAACTAAATTATCTGAAATCGAGGATCAAAATCCGGATTCTATAATAATGATATTAGATTGTTGTCGAAGTTATGTAACAACTCGTTCAATGAATATTTCAAAAGATGGACTAGCAGGTATGAAAGGACCATCTGAATCGTTGATTGCATTCTCGTGTGGATCTAATCAAGTTGCACTAGATGATACACGAAATGATCGAAATGGAATATTTACAGAATATTTATTAAAATATTTCACAGCACCTGATCAAGATATTGAAACTATACTCACAAATGTTGGCAACGACATGAAATTAGGACGTTATCATTTACCATGGCGTAGTACATGTTTTACGAAAAAAGTCTATTTAGTTGAACAAAGTAATGACATATTTTTATACATGAACACGTAATTATGTCTTTCTCTTTTTATAGTACGATCTTATAAAAAGAATGGTGTTATTATCGCAGGACAGAATCAACAAGGTAATGGACTACATCAACTATCTTTTCCATCTGGTGTGTGTGTTGATGATGCTCGAACCGTTTATATTACTGAATGGAATAATCATCGTGTAGTTGCATGGAAATTCGGTTCAAAAAGTGGTCAGATCGTTGCAGGTGGTAATGGGTCAGGAAATCAAATGAATCAATTAACTTATCCCACAGATATAATCATCGACAAAAATAAAACACATCTTATTATTTGTGATCATGGAAATAAACGTGTAGTAAGATGGCCACTCAACGGTAGTAGAGTTGGAGAAATACTAATTCCAAATATAGCTTGTAATGGATTGGCAATGGATAATCAAGGTTTTCTTTACGTTTCTGATATTGCACAAAGCTGTGTTATACGATGGAACACGAACATCGATGCATCTTCAAGAACAATAGTGGCCGGTGGTAATGGAAAAGGTAGTAATCTCAATCAACTCAATGATCCTTATTATGTATTTGTTGATCGCAATAATTCAATATACATATCAGACAATAAAAATCATCGCATAGTAAAATGGGATGCAAATGCTAAACAAGGTGTTATTGTAGCAGGTGGTCAAGGTCAAGGAAACCTGTCTTCACAATTATCAGATCCATTAGGCGTCATTGTTGATCGATGTGGAGCAATTTATGTAGCTGATGCAGGAAATTCTAGAGTAATGCGTTGGTGCAAAAATGACAAACAAGGAAGTATTATTATTGGTGAAGATCAGCAAGATAAACCATTGAGACGTCCTAATGGTTTGTCATTCGATCGATATGATAGTCTCTATGTAGTTGAAGAATTTAATCACAAAGTACAAAGATTTGACATTGTTTCGAAATAGCTATACCGATGATATCTTTACAATGAATATATTTTTAGAAATAAACAGAAAACAAATGATTATATCAACAAGTTTGTAAGAAAATTTCAACATAATCAGTACCATAGTTAGCAACAATAATGCCTAACATATTATTATGATCCATATCTCCAATAGCAATAGATCTTGGTCTCACATTGTAACCAAGCGAATATGATTGTGGTATTGAAAATAAGCCGTTTCCTAATCCGTAGAAAATAAGTATTTCATTACTACCAAAATTCGTAACGATAATATCGAAATAATTATCCTTATTTAAACCATCAACAGTAACTGAAGATGGTTGAGAACGAATACCAGTAAAATAATCAACTAGAATACGAACAGTTCCATTTCCGTAATTGGCTACAATAATATCTAATTGAGTATCATTATTCAGATCGGTAACTTGAATCATAGAAGGACGTGAATGGAATCACCACTGAAATCATACCAATGGCAAGAGAATGTGGTCCATATAGTCATATTCAACTGGTGTCTTAGTCAATAGTTCGAAGTATAAATGAGACGTAAATAAACGAAATGAAAATCATTGCAACAGCTAACAGAACAGATAAACTTCGAATTGTTGCAGTTCGATACTTTGACCAAAATGGTTGATCTCTAACAAAATTGTATAGAAAAATGGAAACCTGTTTTATATACTTTTATTTCTCTGATTATAATGATTGTTCAGTTTGGAGAGGTTTCACTGTATAAGCATGAGTATTAGCGCCATCTACTCGACATATTTACTAATACAAAAGTAAATAAACAAAATCGATGTTTCTATTAAAAATAAAGTTTGGACATGCACAACTGCAGATATTTGTACTTGATCGATAAATAGAGAATATCGAAATGTATTTTAATTGGTCATTGTCAAATGACAAATGATGGTAGAAGTAATTGTCCTATGGCTGTTCATGTGACCGTTAACATTCATTTTCTTTTTCGTGATCAATATGTGAACACAAAAATTTCTCGTTTTTTTTAAATTTCAGATCAAAATGGAGCCTGATTTCGAACGTCGTCTCATTCGATCTCTCTCAGGTCAATCCTCACTGTCCTCGTCTCCATTCTCGTCAACGTCCTCATCTCCGTCTCCAATAAAACACAGTGATCGTTTCATCCCACTGCGAAGTCTCTCTCAGCCATCGGCCTTTTTCATCGATCAAGAACAAATCCACAGAGGTCCTTCGATCGACAAAAAATCGTCTCGCGATCCAACGTCACTCACAAACACCAACGGAACCTCATCGAGCAACGGCACAACAACAAGCTCAACCACCACAACAGTCGCTGCCGATCGAACCAAAGACATTCTCACCTATCAAGCTCTCCTGCAAAACGAAATGTTCGGCTCACAGATCGACAGTTTGTACGACGAATATCACATGAATAGTTCCTATTCAAACGGAAACAGTAATCATTCGCATACAACTGTCGCTCAAAATCCAACGGCGACCAATGATCCGACGATGAACGCTCAACTTGCAACGACGAACCTAATCGGACAACATTTTACAACGTCGATATCAGGAATCAATGTAAAACTCAAAAATTGTTCGTTTTTTTTTCTTGTATTGTTTTTGTTTTGTCTGTAGGGAATTCTTTGTCAATCATCTCAACAACGTTTGCTCTACACGAATACGAATTCGAATCTGCTGAGAACACGTGATCCCAACACGATTTTTCGTTATTCAGCTCGTCGAAACACGGACGATCTTCATTATTCTCCTTATTCTCTTTCTCCATTATCTCCTGCATCCATTCGTCTTCTCCGTTCGCCTCGAAAACAACTTCGTAAAATCCCGAAAACTCCATTCAAAGTTCTCGATGCACCCGAACTCCAAGACGATTTCTACTTAAATCTCGTCGATTGGTCCTCAACAAACATCCTCGCCGTCGGTCTCAACGCCTCAGTCTACCTTTGGAACGCAAACACGAGTAATGTCACGCGTCTTTGCGATCTACAGACTGAATCTGACACAGTGACGAGCGTGGCGTGGAGTGACCGTGGCCAATACGTCGCCGTGGGGACGCACAAAGGCATCGTACAGATCTGGGACGCTGCAGCCAATCGAAAGACAGTTTCATTTCCTCGGCACACGGCTCGAGTCGGTGCGTTGGCATGGAATGATCATTGTATATATTCGGGGTCACGCGATCGATTTATTCTACAGAATGACACGCGGTCGAATAAACAGGAGAGGAAATTGGCGGGACATCGACAGGAAGTTTGCGGATTGAAATGGTCGCCCGATCGGCAGCTCTTGGCGAGCGGAGGCAATGATAATCGATTGCTGGTTTGGAATCAATCGTGTATCAATCCGATTCAGATTTATACCGATCATACAGCGGCTGTCAAGGCGATTGCCTGGAGTCCGCATCAACAAGGACTTTTGGCGAGTGGCGGAGGAACAGCTGATCGATATATTCGATTTTGGAATACACTTACTGGACAAAGTTTGCAATGTATTGACACAGGCTCTCAAGTATGCAATTTGGCTTGGTCAAAACATTCGAATGAACTTGTTTCGACTCATGGATATTCGCAAAATCAGATTGTCGTTTGGAAATATCCGTCGATGCTACAATTGGCTCGTTTGACAGGACATACATTTCGTGTTTTGTATTTAGCTGTTTCACCTGACGGCGAATCGATTGTCACTGGTGCTGGAGATGAAACTTTGAGATTTTGGAATGTATTTACTAAATGTCGTGCCAACAAAGAATCCGACAGTGTACTTAATTTATTTAACAAAATTCGATGATCATTAAATATTCTTTTAGTTTTTTTTTCTTCTTCTTTTAACATTATCTATGTGTGTCAGTAATATCAGTGTCACAACAGTCCTATGTTTACTTTATTTAATATAACTGTTTTCATGTTGTCTTGTAGTTTGGTTTTGTTTTTGTTCTGTTTTCTGTATAGATCATGATCGAAGTGTTTCTTCTTTTTTTCTCTTTGTTTTTCAATTTTATGTTGAACTTTTCTTTGAGAATTCGAATAAATCTTTAAGAGAAGTATTTCAAAGCAAAAAAAAATACACTATCTTTATCGGATAATCGAACGGATTTGATTTACGCGGAATGATAAATCACTTTTTCATAGGAACTCGATGAATTCAAGTTCGTTGCCGAGCCACATCGATAACCACCGTTGCCATTTGTATGCCAACATAAACGTTTATTTGAATTTATTCCTGAAATATCACAGATACTACGTTGAACACTATCACTACCATCAGCAAAACCCCATGAATACGATGTCGAATAATACCAAGCAACACCATTGGCAACGTGTTTGCACGTTGTTGTCGAATAGCAATTGTAGAGAACATCGTTTCGATGACCCATTGCGGCGACAATGAACATCGTTGAACTCATACGACAGCCCAATAATAAATATCTTTTGTTGCATGAACTTTGAATTGATGAAAGAGTTGATGATGACATCGGTGTGGAATAGGATGCCCTGTAACAAGATGTCCAACTGCTTGGTAATGACGATGCGTAGAAATTTTGTCGAACACCAGAGAAAGGCAATGCTAACAAAACAATTTTCTAAGAGAATATCTTTTGATTTACTTCTTACCGGTGGTTGTTGTTGCTGTACCGGATGCTGAATATGAAAAACAATTACGTCATTAGATTATTCAATTGTCAAGTTACCTGATACAGTTATATATGTACCCTTTCCTATGATCATTGACGCAACTTATCAAAACAAAAAAAGCAATGTTTTTTTACTGATTATTATTTCAAATTGAATACCTCTTGTTGTTTTATCATCCGATTGACTACTTAATTTAGTAGTTACAATCGATGTAGCGATGATTCCTATCAGAACAGCTGCAATACCAGCAACAATTACGATTTTAACAATTGGAAGCATTTGTTTTTCTTTTCAAACAGAAATAAAATGTCGATCAATATGTTTCTCGCTTAAATTTAAAGAACAAGAAAGAAAAACAAAAACCTTATAAAATTATTACAAGAGTTGCTAAGAAAACTATGCCATTCGTTTCGACCAACAATGATGTGTAATTATTTATTTGATTTGTTTTTTTTTCTTTCGAATAAAATTTGATCTGACAAATGATGTTGCATGTTTATCTTATCAATATGTGGTCGATCTCTCTGATTTTTCAAATATCAAAAATGAATTCAATCATTTGATAAACATTTTTCATGGATATTATTGTGTCGTTATTATCTTGTGTATATCAAAGCGATTTTACCAAATGTTAATGCGTTTTGATCTCGAGAAAACTCGCGATCTTTCCGATATTCGGTCGGTTTGGACGCGACCTCCGAACAACATATTGTCGTTCGGCGTCTATTACGTTCCAGATTAATTCTTCTTCTTTGTTGTTATTCCCATTCGATGGTTACGCTGAGGATATTAATGGATAGAACAGAAGAAAAAAAAAAGAAATATCAGCAAGGATATTTTCTCTTTTTTCTTCTTCTTCTTCTTCTGATAGATAGATCTCTATAAGGACGGTAATTGTATCTTCAGACAACGAAGAAGAAGAAAATTTATCGCTTTCTATCGTTCTATTTTCCTACGTTATTATACGCAATACAAAAAAACATAACCGACGATTTATATCACGCGCAACTAAACTCTCAATATGCCAGGAGCTTCACGAAGAGTTCGTCGATTAGAAAAAGAAGCCATTCTACGTTCAAAAGTATTTCGAATAAAACAAAATCACACATCTAATTTACTTCTTTCGAATAGAATTATGAATATACACGAGAAATCTCGGATAGTTTTCTCTCGAAATTAGATTTAAATGTCGAAGATGAAGAAGATACCGAAAGACATCGACGTCATATTAAAACACGGCCAATTCGACAAATTCAACGAGAAGTTGATTATCCCGTTGAATCTTTAGATAAAATCACCGAACGAATTCAACAAGAAATCAAACGACGACAATTAGCAAATGCAAATCCACCTTCAACTTCAACTTCAACTTCAACAACAAGTTCGAGTTTATAATCATTTTCAAATCAAAACATTCTCTCTTTTGTTTTCTTAGCACGAAGCTATCAATCATCATCAACAACAACAACAGATGATCGTACAAAACGTGACAGTGGTCTCACTGGAAAATATACAACTAGTAAACATACTAGTGGAAGCAAATTCTATTAAAAACAAAAACTCTTTCAAACAATTAGCTTTTTGTGTGTGAGACCTTCTTCATCTTCTTCTATGAGCACAGCAAAAGTCTTTTTTTCTACTCTTAGTATTCTAAATATAATCATTTTCTTCAAAAAATTAAAGTAATTTCTAACGCTCATACATATTGAACTTTGTGCTCGACCAATAAAATCTTAACTGGTGAATATCAAAGAAAAACATTTCTCCGTGCGTCATTCGTAGTCTCAATTAAGAAATAATTTAAGTAAGGAAACTAACCTTGATCATTGGAGATGAAGATTGGAATGTGTGTTGGCACAAAACTCGACCTACATATCATTCGATGAGAATTTCTTTGTGAATATGATACACATCGACAAAACGAGACTTATTTGAATGGAGAGTCGAGCATATGTCTAACATTTGATTTACAACATGTTTGAGAGAAAACCAGAGACAAACAAGTCCAGACAACGAGGGGGATATTTATCATTTTCATTTCGTCTTCTTAACGAATAAGTTCGTACGAGTTGATATATCGACAATCAATGAAACAATGCGAACATTAATCTTAGTAAGACATAGATTTAAATACTACTACGACCTTCGTTCTCCTAATTGAATACAAAAAAATGGAAAGACGTTGCTTTTAACATGCACTTTTTCGCTCTCAAAATAAACATATTCGACGAAATTTATTCTTTTTTTTTTGTTCTTAAATAAAAAAATCAAATCAATAGTTGTGTGTGTGTGCTGATCGATTTTTGTTAGTTATTTTTCTTATCAATTTACAAATATAAGAGAGAACAAGAGTAGAGGAGAGAGAGAGAGAGAGACAGAGAAAGAAGACGCACAGTAGACTTCGTGACAGAGTCATTCAATAAGGATTCTTTTTCGGCATCTGTTATTTATCTCAGAAATTTTATCTTCATTCATCAAAATCTTATTCATATATATATATTTGCACATCTTCGTCAACTGGTTAGTAGTACTTCCAAACCACGTTTTTCTCCTTTTGTATCTCACATCGTTAAATTGGTTAAACAGTACGTATTCCAAGGTCATACGAGAATGATTCTCTCTTCGAAAGTGTCAAGGTAGTCGAATGAACCTCGAAAGATTCTATCTGCTCGAATTCATTGTCTTGTAAATGAGAGCAAATGTAACAGTTAGTAATAATAATAATAATAATAAAACGATGAGTACGTGAAGAAATGTGAGGAAAAGAACGCGAGAGAGAATAGATTGAAATGATTACAAGTTTCTTTTTTTCTTTCTTTTTTTTTCTTTTTGATACATGAAGAGGTCATAGTTACAGATAGTTTGATTGTTCTCATTCTTAGATCTTGACTTTCGTCTTATAATCGAACATGGCTTCATCGAGTGATGGAACTGCTGAAAGAAAAATGCCTCGTATGTCGAACAAAAAAAGCCAGCGAACGAAAAGGATTTGCTTTTTGATTTCGAAGGTGTTCCATCGACGGACAATCACGCTCGATTTAATCTGTCTCCCGTGCCGAGTATCGACGATGATGATGTCGACGATCACAATCGATCGTTTACAAGACGAAGCTATCCGAATATTGAAGAAGATGAAAGCGGCGAAGAAGTCGATCTCAATGACGATGATATCGGCGCTGGAACAACGACAGTAACAATGTTTGATCACGATCAAGAGATCAGCAGTCCATTGCCGAATGGCAGTGGTTGGAAAATCGATTTCATTTGTTCGATTTGATTTGATTTGATGTTTGTTTAGTGACAAGCGTGGCGTATGTCATTCGAAAGCATTATGAAAATTTCGAAACAATCGATTGGCTCAAAGATCTAATGAGAAATCGGATTCGACATCGAAATATTCGAGCACAACGAAAGCAAAGTTGGAAGAAAGCATTTGCGTTTTGGTTCGATACGTGGAGCGGATGGATTTGCGTTCTTTTCGTTGGCGTATCAGCTGGTAAACATTCGAATTTGTTTGTTTGTTTTTTTATTTTTCATTTTTGTTTTGAGGTCTTGTTGCTGGTTTTGTTGATATCGGAGCGAAATGGATGAGCCATTGGCGATCAGGTGTTTGCACAGCTGCATTTTGGCTCAATCGCGAGCAATGTTGTTGGGGTTCACGCGATGTGGAATTCGATAGTGTACATAACGAACTTTGCGCACAAGTGAGTCATTTCAAAATTCAATTTTGAAAACTATTTTTATTCGATTGCAGTGGAAAACTTGGTCAGACATCGTCAGCATCGATCCACTTTCGGCAAATGCTTGGTTTTTTCAATATTTTATGTTTGTATTTTGGTCTGTTTTATATGCTACTTTTATTGTTGTACTTGTTGTTGGTTCTGCACCGTATGCAAGTGGATCAGGTATTCCGGAAATCAAGACAATTCTCTCCGGGTTTATTATGTATGGTTATTTGGGAAAATGGACGTTTATTATCAAAAGTATTGGCATGATCTTTGCGACAAGTGCTGGACTTATTGTCGGCAAAGAAGGTCCATTTGTACATATATCTTGTTGTTGTGGAAATTTATTTTCGAGTAAAAGAAAAGAAAATCAAATCGATTTTTTGTAATTATTGTTTTTTGTTTAGAATTGTTTCCTAAATACGGAAATAATGAAGCTCGTAAACGTGAGATTCTTTCGGCAGCAGCTGCAACCGGTGTGTCCGTTGCATTTGGCGCGCCGATCGGTGGAATTCTGTTTAGTTTAGAAGAGATTAGTTATTATTTTCCGTATAAAACTCTTTGGCGAACGTTTTTCTGTTGTATGATTGGTGCTCTTGTCGTTCGAATGATAAATCCGTACGGAAACGGACATGAAATTCAATTTCCAGTCGAATATAATGTTCCTTGGGCAACATTCGAAGTCATTCCATTTATGGGCTTGGGCGCTTTAGGCGGCCTTTGGGGAACTTTATTCATAAAATCGAATATTCGTTGGTTGAAATACAAAAAGAAAACTCAAATTGGTCAATATCCACGTGCTGAAGTCATTATTTTGACAATTATAACCGCAGTTCTCTGTTATCCAAATCAATATCTAAGATTAACAATGCCCGAGTTGATCAAACGATTGGTTGGACAATGTCATGTCGATGATCATATGGATCTATGGTTTCGATTCAATTTTTTTGTTTTATTTTTCAATTTGAATTTTTTGTAGTGATTATGAACGAGACAAACCAATTGGCACGGCAACAGCGAAACTCTACGCTGCATTAGCCGGCTCAGGTCTTCATCGTGCAATTTGGCAATTATTCTGGGCATTGATCGTTCAAATCACTTTGATTATCTTCACAATCGGCACCAAAGTCCCGTCAGGTCTCATCGTTCCAAGTATCTCGATCGGTGCTATCGCCGGTCGACTAATCGGCGTGATCACCGAGCAAATCGTTTACAAAAACCAACACGTCGCTCTCCTTCGACGCGAATGCGGTGTTTCCAACGAACACTGCGTCACACCCGGTCTCTACGCCGTTCTCGGCGCTTGCGCATTCCTCGGCGGTGTCAGTCGAATGACGGTCTCGCTCGTTGTGATTATGAGCGAAGTCACCGGTGGATTGTCTTACATTGTCCCGCTGATGATCACAGCATTGATGGCTAAGTGGGTGGGCGATGTTTTTGGCGAGGGAATTTATGAGGAAAATGTGAAACTGAGTGGCTATCCGTATTTAGGCAATCGAGAGAGCTTTAAGTTTTCGTTGAAAGCTGGAGAAGCGATTCGAGCGAATCGTTCTGGAGAAAATCTGCCGCTCGCTTGTCTAACGCAAACGGGAATGACGATTGCGCAGATCGATTCGTTGGTTAGGAATTATCCGCATTCGATTTATCCGGTGATTATTAGTGAAGATTTCCCGTGCATCGTCGGGCAAATTCAACGACGAGATCTTTTAGCGGTTTTGAAATCGAGAAAAATGCAATTAGACCTCTCGGAAACGACGAAACCGTTGTTAAATCGAAAGGTTTCAGTTGTTTCGATGTCGAATCTGCTGAATCGATCGGGTCAACCGTCGTCTTTAGGCATGCGACGAGCGTCTTTAGCTCTGCAAGCATCGAGAGTCTTACAGTTACATAAACTCGTCGATCAAGCGCCGATTATTGTCACCGATCACACGTCGATGGAAGCCGTCGTCGACATGTTTAGAAAACTCGGCTGTCGACAAATTTTTGTCACGAAAAATGGGTAAATTTCTCTTTTGTTTCTTTGGAATTCTAGTTTGTGGTTTTTAGACATCTTCAAGGAATGTTAACACGCAAAGATATCATTCGATTGATGCACGAAGCGACTGTTTCGAAGAAATTCAAAAATTAGACTTTAGATAGTCTTTTAGGAAATAAAATAAAAGTCAAATCGAGTTGCAATTTCGTTTATTTTATTGTTAAGAAGACGAAAAAAAAGCGATATACACGCACACAAAAAAAAAAGGTTAATTCCAATTAACTCGACGACGACCATGAAACTAAAAATGAATTTGTTTGAGGGTTTTCATTTGAAAAATTCGATTTACTTTCGGTTCGACAGTTGTAGCTGAGAGAACGGCCTTTTGCTTTTGTTTTAATTGATCTAATTGTTTTCGATCTTCTCGTTCTACTGCGTCTTGTCGTTCGAATTCAGCTCGAGATTGAGCTCGTTCTTGGTGAACGATCGAAATCTACAATTCAAAATTCTTCAAATCGAACAAAAAACAAAACAAAACGCTGAGACTTGTCTTTGCAAATCTTGTTTTTTCTCTTCTCTTTGTCTCGCTTGTTTCTGTTTTTCCATGAGATCATATTGTCGAGCTTGTTCCATATCGTCGAGCAACGCTTGTTGTCTCTCGTAGGTTTCCTGTTGTTGCTCTTTGAGAGCCCGTAGTTTGCCCATAACTTGTTCTTGACGTTCATCGAGAACTTGTCTCATGAGTTTCTCTCTCAGATCTTTTTCTCGGTCCCATTCTTGTTCACGACGAGCCCATTCTCGCGCTGCTTCTTCCCTGAAAATGAGAAAAAAAATGAAATTTTTGAGTTCTCATTGAATAATTTGGATTTACTGAAACATGGCGTCGAGTTCGAATTCTTTTTCTTTTTCGAGTTTCATTTGATGTTGAAATTCTTTGAGCATGTGCAGCGCATCTCGACGCAATTGTTCACGTTGTTCGGATTGTTCGATTCGACTTTCTTCGTCGGCACGAGCGATCGACGCGAGAATTTCCATATCCAATTCCTAAGAAAACAACTCAAATATATCAATCGATTGATCTAAAAAAAAACCGAACTAATTGCTCTTGGATTTCTTTGGCTCGTTTGTGTAATTTGGCTTTATGTTGACGTAAAAGTTGTCGACTAAAAAGATGTTTTTCAACGAAAAAATTCTCAATTTCGAAATGAACAAACCCGTAATCTTGTTGAACATAACGTTTTTCGATTTGTTTTCGTTGTTCATCGAATTGATCCAATTGCCATTGTTCTCGTAGAAGACGTTCTTCTTCTTGTTTCAGTATTTCCGCCTAAATCAAATTTCTTTTGTGTAAAATCTGACCCTTATGCTAATAAGCTTATTCTTTGTGAGACTTTACTTCTTCATCTTTTTGTTTAAGTTCTTCCATTTGTTCCTGTAAAATGAATTTTAAATCATCGATTCGTCGTTTTCTTTCGTCTTGTTCTTCTCGTTCGAATCTCATTTGTTGATCCAATCGTTCTTGTAATTCTTGTTGATATTTCAAATTCTCATCTTCTTCTTCTTGTTGAACTAAACGTTTTTGATTGACCTGTTCGGACCAATATTCTGGTTGGCGATTTTCTAATTTTTGTTGTTCAATCGAACGTAGATCGGGATCATTTGCAATCCAATGTTCATGAAGTTTTTCATTGGCAATGATTTGTCGTTCTTTTTCTCGAGCTGAACGAAGTGATTCGGCGCGAGCTTTCATTTCCGGAACAGTTTCACGTGATGCTTGTCGAATCGATGTTAATTCGTTCTGATATTGAGTTTTTTCGGTTTCGAGAAGAGCAGCTAAACAATTTCGACGATATTCAAGACGATTTTGTTTCTCTTCTTTTTCCTGTTGAACCCGATGAGCATTGTTACTCTTGACAACTGATGTTGGCGCAGTCCAATGATTGTGAACTGAATTATGACGATTTTGTGCTTTGAAATAATTGGCTGTATCAGCCCATTGAGCTCTACGACAAATAAACGAAGAAGAAATTGAATTTGTTTCGTTGGAAAATTTTTACTTTTTTTCAGCTTCAATTTCTTGTTTTCGTTGAATAATTTGTAGGGGAGTTGAGAGGTGTTTAGTCGCATAATGCGAATGTAATGTTGGAAGGACCATTTTTGAAACAGTAGAAAGAGATTGTCGGATCAATTGAACAAACTACGACCAAAGCCATCATGTTCTATTCATCTATGGTTTTAACCTTCATCAATTTTATTTCATTTATTTATTCAAAGTAAAATTTATTCAAATTTCCATTTAAATTATTTTCATTTTCAATAAGAAGAATCAATCGAAATAAATCTTTTCATTAAATCAATAGATGACACTAGTTTATCTCAATGATTGAACTTATATATTTCTCCTTCTATTCATTAACCCAGAATCATTCAGGAGATCATATCTGTTCGAGTTAACAATTACGATTCGTCCACATCAGTAAAGAAAGGAAATAAATAGCAACATTATGAAAAAATACAGATAGTCCTATCAATCGTTCTGGATACATACATCTCTACCTATAAATCGATAACAGTTCTACTATCTCGTTAATTACAAAATGGGTATTTACAACGAGCCCAAATTTACAAATGAAATTTACAATGATCTGTGTATGGTATGTTGAAATATGTCAAGAGTATGATAGCAGGTAATGTTTATTCATTATTTTATGTTATTAATTGAAGTTTCTTTTATTATTAGCTGCAACGACAAATAATTCGCATTAAGAAATGCTGTCTTATTATTTGTGACATTTCGTGACCCTCAAGAAAAAAATGAAATAATAAATGAAACAGTCAAAAAGATAAAGCTTCTTGTATTTCGCATTTTTCTCAACTTTTTTGCCACTAGAAAACAAAATTTTCTCCCTATTCTCTCAAACCACTCGGCCAACTGGACTGTAATTTTTTTTCCAGGTATTTCGAGTAACTTTAGAATGTCTTGTTTCTATGGTGAGAAGGACAAAAAAGACGCAACCCAATTTAAGTCCAGTTGATGTAAAAAGAATCTATCAAAAAATAATTTCAATTGTGAATTTGTGAGAGAAAAACTTGAGGATCTTGAAGTCTCAAAAACTCATAGAAGCTGACTTCGAAGAAAATTATGCCTAAGATAACATTTGTTGTGCTCGTCGAGATTTACAATCTCTGAAACTTTCATGCATTTCTATCGTATCATTTGTTGGAAACTTCGGAAAAAAGAATCTCCTTGAGAAATACATGAGAAAACAATTGAACTCATTTCCCATACACACTTTCGTATTCAAATCAGTTCGTTTTCATAGAAATTCGAAATCATTCAAGGCACCATCTGGTTTAATCGAAGATTTATTCACAACATACGAAAAAACGAAAAAAAGAAAAAGAAAAGAAAAGAAAAAAAAAGCGAATAGATCTATCATATTTTCGTTGCATTTGTAAACAATTCTAATTCAATTGACATATCAATAATAATAAAACCACAAACAAAACACTTGAAAAACGAAAATGTTAAAATCGTCGTTGTTCTTTGCTATTTGAGTCAAATGAGTAGTTCAAAGATTTCTGTTGTTGATCATATTCGTATTTCAATTGAGCTAATAAATGTTCATCATCTGGTTTATTCACATAAGTCGAAAGATAACTAAATAATTTTCTAATTAATTGATCATTTTTCTTCAATTGTTTGACTTGATTATGTTCGTTGAGTTTGTTCAATCTTAACTGTTCATAAACAAATTTGAGCAGATCTTCGTATTCGTATTCGATTTCATTTGACAACCGCTGAGATTTCTCACAAGTCGACACTTTCGTTTGAAGTTCGTCAATAGTCAACCGACACGAGGCAATTTCTCGTCGAAGTTGATTGATAATTTCGTTGTCATTCGAATTGCTCGTCGTCGGTGAATAAAACGGCGTCAACAGATTGATTCGTTCGCCGAGTAGAACGCTCGATTGCCGTTCGAAATCTTTCAACGTAATTCGGCCATCTACAAATCAAAGAAAGAAAATGTCAAATTTGTTTTTTTTTGTGTTTTCGGATTTTTACCGGGATTTGTCAGGGTTAATTGTTCGATGAAATGAATTTCCTTTTTCTTGTCCTGAGGAAAGAGATTTGGCGATGTTTTCTTGAGTAAATCGACGAGATCGATGATTTTAAAATTGGAATTGAGCAGCGCTTGAAGCGCGTCGAACGAGATGTTGAGTCGTTCGGCTGGCGCCGGTGTTGGCTGATGTTTTCGCGAGGATTTTCTCAGTCGAATTTGATCGGTCGTTTGATTGATTCGTTGTCGATGATGATTTTCTTCATCATCGTCGGTTGATTTGTCTTCGTACAAGAGCTTTTGAAATTCAGTTGACGACAACGAAGGAGAAAAGTGTTTGACGCGAAGTCGAACTTGATTTGTCGACGCTGCTGAACGGAGAATGTTCACGGCTTGTTCGCGATTCACGCCGACGACGGACTCGTCGTTGATCGAGAGAATCTGATCGCCAACCTTTGGAGAAAAAAAAATGAGTGGAATTTAGGTGTTTGTTGAAGATAAATTCGTAATTACTTTTAATCGGCCTTCTTTCTGTGCGAGACCATCGTCGAGGATTTGTTTGATAAAAACGCCTGATTTGCCCGTGGCACGTTTGGCTCCTAAGATGCGAATTCCCAGTCCATTTCGACTGTTCGAATAGACGATAAATTCTTCGGTAGTTGTCATTGATCGACTGGCATTCAAAAGAGACACGTTCGGTGGGAGGAATACGAGCGCATAGCTCTCTGATCAAAGCAAAACTATGCTAATTTCAACCTTGCATAATGCATACACGCAAAAACAACAGAAGAACAAGAACAAAAAATGGTCGATCGATGTTTGAATAATCGAAAATCATTTATTGAGATTTCTATAGGACAAAAAAGACGCACAATCAAATTGCTAATCAACGTCGATGGCGACGTCTATTGACTTGTTGTTTGTTGTTTGTTGTTTGTTCGTTGTTTTTCTCGTCGACGATTGGATGAGACTTTGTGTTGGATTGATTGGGAATGATGAGTCATTTGTTAAACTAACTCAGTACCGAAACCCACACACATACATTGCTAAGACAGGATTTCAATTGCGTATTTACGTTTAGTTGAATATTTCGAAGAATGTCGTCGGTTATCGTACGTTCAAATTGATTTACAAAACGAATTAAATCTCATTTTGTGTTTGTTTTTTGGGTTAATAGGACAAATATAAACGAAAGAAAAAAGAAAATCAAGCGGCGAATAATCAGAACAATCCGTCGACGGATGTTGGAGTCATTCGAATTGGACATTATATTCTCAATGAAACTTTAGGAACGGGCAGTTTCGGCAAAGTCAAAAGTTTGTTTTCGAATTGAGCTTTTAAGTTGAGAATTGCGAGTTTGTTTTGACTTGTTTGAATAGAAGCTTATCATCAATTAACAAGACACACAGTTGCAATTAAGATCGTCAATCGAACGAAAATCAAACAATTAGATGTCGTCGGCAAAATCCGAAGAGAAATTCAAAATCTTCGACTTTTTCGTCATCCACATATTATCAAACTGTAAAATCATTTGAATACGAGTCCGATTTGCATGACTAATTTTTCTGTTTTCGTTAGATATCAAGTTATTAGCACGCCAACTGATATTTTTATGGTGATGGAATATGTTTCCGGAGGCGAATTGTTCGATTATATTGTTAAAAAAGGAAAAGTACGAGTGTTAAAACCCTCACGGGGATCGTCGTCTATCATTGTTTTATTTGGTTTTAGTTGACTGAAGCTGAAGCTCGTCCATTTTTCCAACAGATCATTTCCGGTGTTGATTACTGTCATCGACACATGGTGGTGAGTTTGAGACTAACCGAGTTCGTCTTTGATTTTATTTCGAGTTTGTTTTCAGGTTCATCGAGATTTGAAGTTCGTTGGTTTGTTTATTCGTTTTTCTGTTGAGTAAATTCGTTTTTTCAGACCGGAAAATCTTCTCCTTGACGATGCATCGCATGTTAAAATCGCAGATTTCGGTAAATTAGCGAAACGAGACGATTTTGAACACGCTTTTTGTTTGTTAAGGTTTGTCGAATATGATGAAAGACGGGGAATTATTGAAAACTTCGTGTGGTTCACCGAATTACGCCGCTCCGGAGGTCGTTTCCGGCGAGTAAGTTGTCTCTCGAATTGAGATTCAACGAAAGTTGTTCTTTTCAGACTTTATGCAGGTCAAGAAGTTGACATTTGGAGTTGCGGTGTGATTCTCTATGCTTTACTAACCGGAACTGTATGTCGAACGGTTGATTTCTGTCGTTGAATTCGATTGAATTTGTTTAGTTGCCATTCGATGACGATAATGTTCAAGTTCTTTTCAAGAAAATTCGATGTAAATTTATTCAAAAAAATATTGTTTTTTTGCAAGACTTTCCGATGTTTTTTTTTCAGCTGGAATTTTTCCGATTCCTGATTATTTGAATAAATCGGTGGTTGATTTACTCCAACGGATGTTAACCGTCGATCCGGTTCGTCGTGCGACGATCAAAGAAATCAGGTTTGACTTTTTGCCCGTTTCAAATTCAACTAAATCTTTCGTTCAGAGAACACGAGTGGTTCAAAGTGAATTTGCCGGATTATTTGTTTCCTCGATCGTGCGAAGAAGGAACGAATATCATCGATCTCGATGCAATTCAAGAAGTTTGCGAGGTAAATTCGACGTTCGTTGAGAAAGAAAATGAAAAAAAATGAGTTCGAATAGAAATTCGGCGTGACGGAAACCGAAGTTCAAGACGCGTTAATGATCAACGATCCGCATGATCAATTAGTAATCGCTTATCATTTGATTATCGACAATCGACGAATTTGGAACGAAGGTTCGGTTTGTTTTTTCGAAATTGAAAAGAAAAATCAATTGTTTTTTCAGCTCGAAAAGAGGAAATCGCGGATTTTTTCGCAGCATCAAGTCCGCCGCACGCGTCGTTTATTTCAACAGCTGTAAGTAGTCGAGTTCTTCGACAGAGAGAAAAGAATCAGTTTTTTTCTTGCTTGAATCAACGTTTTCGAACTAAAATTAACCCTAAACCGTTCTAGTCAAATTCATCTTCGGGACGTTCTCCGTCGCCACTTGTGAGTTGTCATTTGATTCTCTGCGTGTTGTGTGTCTCGTTTTCACTGTAACAACGACCTATTTGTCCTTTGCTTTGCCTAGTTCCAAAAACCGGTCTACTTAACACAGGTTGTATAGCCTTTTTCGCCGGGTTATTGGGCCAGATTTTATCATTCTAAATCAAGCACCACACTCTTTTGATTTCTTTGCTTTGTTTACAGAGCGATTTTCTTCAATCGAGTTTCATTTTTGTTCGATTTTGTTGTTTAGAAGTCTTTACCAGTGCGACCGGCACATCCGGAGAAAATGCCAGGTAAAGACATTTCGAGTTGGATGGAGAAAGGAGATTTGCAATTTGATATTTTAGCTTTGAAAGATTTCAGTGTGACTTTGGATCCACTGAATGCGGCCAATCAAACTCAATCAGGTTCCAACAGTCGAAAATCATCGGGCTCAGCAACTTCGACTACCAATGCAGCGTCCTTAAAAAAAGCCAAATGGCATTTAGGCATTCGTTCGCAATCGAAACCTCAAGATATTATGAACGAAGTGTTCAAAGCAATGAAAGAATTAGGATTAGTAAGCGTCGAATTCCTTCAATTGTCATTTCTTTTAAAGCAAAATTCGGTTTTAGGAATGGAAATTTTGTAATAATAGTATGTACACTCTTCGAGCAAGACGGAAAGTGACGAATACAAATCGATATGTAAGTAAAAGAGGAGCGAAAAAAAATGCACTGGCCGGGAATCGGACCCGGGTCGCCCGCGTGGCAAGCGAGCATTCTACCACTGAACCACCAGTGCTTGTTTAGAATCACTCGACTAACCGAGAAAATCAGAAATCTTTTTACTAAAACGAATGTATCGTTTAGGTTAAATTGGGTCTGCAATTGTATCAAGTCGATCATCGATCGTATTTGTTGGATTTCAGAAATTTAAATGCCAATTCCGATGGTCAATCGAACTGTTTTCTCGAAGATAATGAAACCGAAAACGCCAAAACAACAGGCGACTCGGGAGACAATGAAAATACATTGGTCTCGTCAACAAATGAACCGGTTTCTGAAGTCATGGAGTTCTTTGAAGTAGCTGCAAGTCTTATTCGAACATTGGCACCTGATCCAGGATCAAAACCAGCTCCAACAGCGACACCAGTTACAGCCACAGCTAATTAAAAACATTTCTTTTTCGTTTGGCGTGTAAATAATTACAATTCTCCCGGCTCTATTCTGTAGTCTTATTTTTTTTTTCGTAATCAGTCTAACCATTGTCTCTCTTTTTTTTTTGTTTTCGTATTTTCCGAGCGAAAAATAAATTCAATAATACTAACATACATATTCAAGAGAAAAGTTCATTCAATTTGTCAATAAAAAAAAAAGAAAAAAAACTCGTTCATGGATTCGTTTGACTCGAACTATTCTGCGGAAAGACAAACCACGGTGGAAAATAATGTTCATGCAAACAATTCTGAAAGCCAACTGGATAATTGAGATCATGAATAACATCTCCTCCAGCTAACCAAGCGGCCCACCAACCGTAACTACCGGCAGTCACGATCGTGTGATCACAAAGTGCTAAAGCTGCTAGATCGTCGCCTGAGAAAAACCCGTCCGGAGTTATGAAAACATCGGTTTGATCGCCGAGAGTCTTTTTTGCGTACGGTTTATCATCGCTGGCGATTAAAAACCGAACGTTGATGTACTTTCGACGGTAGTGATTCATTGATGAAGTTAAATACTCGAGACTTGTGTCGATTTTAAAGAACGTGAGGAAATCACCTCGACGAATGTGAATTGCTATCCATGTCACTGGAATTAACGGAGATGGTGGATCAGTTAACAGACTTTTCAAATATCGATGAGTCACCGTGTCTTTAGTTGAGTTTTTTAAGTCTAATGAAACATTCCAAACAGCTAAAACAAAAGAAGAAGAAAAAAACTTGTTGTTTCGATTGATTTTTGTCTTTCACCTTGAAGAAGTTGATCAACTAGAGGCACAACATTTCGAATAGCTGCTTGATTAAATTGAAATAAATGCGAGATTTCATCTTTATACTTGATAAAATATCCAAAAGCTTGATAAAACCCGATCATTTCGTATTTAGTTAGATTTTCTTTCAAAGGAATCCGAACTAAATCGTTGAAGAATGTACACGAACTGTATCGTTTGACGATTCCGGTTTGATTGACCACTCGATCGTCGGTGATCAAATGAATCGGCGTTTCATTTAAATGAACGAGAAAGATCGAGCGTAGGTCTCGAATAATCCAAGGAGCAACATAGAGATGACATTGATGAAGCCGTGCGAGACCATAAGCACTGGCGAACAAGAACATACGATTGCCAATTGCGCCGTCGACTGTTCGAATGATGATCAAACAAGTCGACGGCGGTTGAGCTTTGTTGATGATTTGTTCGACAAATTCGGGAACGATTTTTTTGTTTTGATTGAACGAATAAATGTGTCTGACTGAGGTTTCACTTTGAAAGAAGCCCGTTCGATTGTCAATTAGATATTGATGAACATGTTTCCGATATTTGTCGGAGAGAAGAACATTGTAAATTATGAATAGAACGATAGTTAAAGAAAATATGAACACGATGAGTTTTGTTGGCCGAACTTTTAACTGAAAATAATGTAAAATATTCGTAGATGTTGAGGAATACCAGTGGTTTTTCATCGTTTCGACTGATTTTTTTGCTCGTAAAACAAAAAAAATGTTGTTGTTCTTCTCTTCAATCGAACGATGGCATAATTTTCATATAAATTTCTTTTTCAGTCATCTCTCCTTGAAGAAGCAGAAGAAAAAAGAGAACAGTTTCTTTTTCTATTCTTTGTACACAAAGTTGTTACTAGGAAAGAAAAACTACACATGAGAATTTCTTTTGTTTGTCATTCGTTTCGAACGAAAAAAGAAAAAGAAAACAACAAATAATTTGCTTTATGCATGACTGACTCAGGCACCACAGCGTATTCGTTTTCTCGATGAAGGTAAAAAAATAATCAACACAATGATTGAAGTCGTATTTATACGCCGATACAAACGTGTATTCTCAAGTTACAAATCAGTAATTAACCTTGATGTCGAGAAAAACGACAACAAGTGATCTTTCGTCGTCGGATTTCAACGATGAAACTTCGTCGATTGATTCACCGAAGAGAAAATCAGCATCGAAACGATCGGGCAAAAAAGAATCGATTAAGAATTATGTTGCCAATTTATTGACAAAACAAGAAACGAACGAGGAACCGTCGATTGATTTAGCACAAACACAAATTAAAGTCGACACTCAACCGAAATTTCATCGAGATTATGAAAATCGTTCAGCGTTTAGACAATATCAAGCTCAACGCAATTCGAGCAGTGACGAAGAAACAAAAACAAACGCACAAACCGAACATGTAAACGGAAATCAAGTGAACTATTTTGTTTTATTTTATTTATTTTTAGGTAAGTGACACCGAAGAATCATCAGCAGATTTCAATCTTGATCCAAATCCAATACATCAAGTTCAAGAGAGTCAAGAGAAAGTTTACACACAGAAAGTTTATCTACGTCAATTACAACCGCCAACACCTCAGCCAGTTGAAATTCAAGTCAACGAAGTTTACATTAAACCACAAACTGAAAAACCACCAATACATGTTCATGTCGGACAAAGAGAACCTCGAACACCATCGCCGATTGTTATTAAAACAGCACCACCACCACCGCCACCACAATCCGACTCAAATCAACCTATTGTCTATAATAAATATGTTCCACAACCAAAACAACCACCACAACAGGTTCGTTTTTCAGTTAGATTTTAGTTGAAATATGATATTTGAATCTTTTCTACGTTCTAGATTATTATTCATCGTTATCCGGATTTACCACCAAAACCACGTATGTCGAATATTCAATTGCTCCTATATTCTTCATTGAGTTTTCTTTTGTTTTAAAGGTCCAATTGTTGTTGAACAATGGTTACCTTATAAACCAGCTCCTAAACGTATTATAAAACATTCATTACCGCCTGAAGCTACTCAAACGCCTCCAGTACCTCATAATCTTATTATTTCGTATTCGAAACCACGTGCGGTTATTGAAGTCGAACTTGTTCGTTTGCCTGTTGTCAAAATCGATCCGCAAGCATACGAACAAATGAGTGCCGACGGTCAACAACAACAACAACAACAACTTCTTCCAACAAATCAATCAAATCAACAAACAAATAATATCGATTGGCGAATTTAGTTTTTATTTTCGACATAAATAAAAAAAAAGAAAGACATCTAAAGATTAGTTTTTTAAATAACTGACGATTTCGAGGAAATTTCACTAAACAAGCAGAGACATCTCTTAAAGGGGAAAACGTGATTCCGATCAAATAAATCGACTTATATTTCAGCAGAAAGATGAATTTCAAAACACGTAACCTCTAAAGTTGCCATTTAGCGTCTTTTCATGTAAACAACTATATGGAAAATGCCATCGAGGATACCGATTATGTGGAGAAACATCGACGAAACCACTTATTAACAATTTTATCCATTTGGAGTCCAAAAATCAATCAATTGAACATCAATCTTCATTTTCTTCTATTATT
>Ga0209930_1002264_pt1 | contig 23715 bp, 34 predicted proteins | sample ThiBiot_500_biof_2_FD_183948 | JGI IMG/M metagenome (GOLD analysis project Ga0209930, IMG submission 183948) | Wastewater bioreactor microbial communities from Cape Town, South Africa - Thiocy_cont_500_biof (SPAdes) | ecosystem: Engineered > Bioreactor > Thiocyanate-remediating >... | reverse complement strand
GATTGATTGATTGATTGATTGATTGATTGATTGATTGATTGATTGATTGATTGATTGATTGATTGATTGATTGATTGATTGATTGATTGATTGATTGATTGATTGATTGATTCGATTCGATTCGATTGATTGACGTACAGGGTATTAAGCTTTACGAGAGAACCAATCGATGATGGAATGGTACCACTCAGCTGATTGTTGTAAAGAAACCTGATCGAATACATGTGTTGGTAAAACGAATCATCAACTCATTCGTCGCTGTACTCACCGTGATGATTGTTGTTTATGATGTCGTTGATTGATTGGTTGATTGACGTACACGGTGTGAAGGCGCACGAGAGAGCCAATTGATGATGGAATGGTGCCATTCAGTCGATTTTTGTTGAGCTGCCTGTTTGAAGATATGTGAAAGAGATGGTGCGTGTTGGTGTGTTGGTAAAACCCATAAACTACTTATCCATTGTTATGTACTCGATGGCAACTGTTGCGATTGGTTGACTGAAACGTACAATGACTCAAGGTTCACGAGAGATCCAATCGATGATGGAATGGCGCCATTGAGTTGATTGCCGCTGAGAGACCTGTTTGAATATACGAGTATTGGTGTGTGTTGGTAAGCCAATCATCAGCTCATTCACTGGTGTATGCGTGTGTGTGTGTGTGTGCGCACAAGGCGGTGATTGTTGTGCTTTGATATCGTTAATTAAATGATTGTACTTGACGTACAAGTACTGAAGCTTTGCGAGAGAGCCAATCGATGATGGAATGGTACCACTCAGTTGATTGAACCAGATATAACTATTCGAAGACAGGTATAATATGGTGGGCATTAGTATATTGGTAAACCAATCATCGACTCATTCACTGTCAATGTGCTAGTGTGATAATCTGATAACTTGATGTCGTTGATTGATCGACGTACAAGGTGCGAAGGCGCACAAGAGATTCTATCGATGATGGAATGGTGCCATTCAATTGATTGTTGTAGAGAAACCTGATTGGAGACGCGTGTTGTGAATAATCGATCATCAACTCATTCATAAATTCGATGTTTCGTTGTGTGTGTGAGAGAGAGAGAGAGAGAGAGATTGATTTGATTGGTTATGCTTGACGTACAAGTAACGAAGGTTCACGAGGGAGCCAATCGATGATGGAATGGCGCCACTCAGTTGATTGTTATGGAGATCTCTGTTGAACACACGAGGAACATGGTACTGGTGAGTGTGCTCGCGGATGGGAGATATTCAAAAGAAACACGTACAAGCGAGTGACGACAGAAGCCGTTGAATCGCACGTCACTCCAAACCAATGATTGGAACATGGATCACCAATAAGCCAGTTGTTGTTGTTTTTCCACTGAGGGCCATTGGTGGAGCTGTAAAGGTCGACAAGAGCTTGCCCTGTGATACACACAGACACACAGACACAGACACAGACACAGACACAGACACACACACACACACACACACACACACACACACACACACACACACACACACACACACACACACACACACACACACACACACACACACACACACACACACACACACAATCACAAACACAAACAACCTTCAGCTATGCGATAGCTACGAGGATAGAATCAAAGAATTAAGGACCGAGCGTACTTTGCGCCGTGGGGACAAGAGGAATGGGACACGCCCACTGGGATCGCATGCTGTATTTCGTTCATGCCAGCGTTAGAAAGACCCTGGGTCATGATGTTTCGTGGAAGGGGGACTCACCTAATGGTATAGATGCACGTCGGGGAAACGGACTCGACGATGGAATCGATCACTCCATCACCTGTGGTGTTGTCGCAATGGATGTTGAGGATGCTCTTGCAAATGTTATCTCCAGGGTACGTGCCGCCGCTGCCGCTCGGGTACGTGATGCTCACGCCTTGAACACCGCCGGCTGTGGATGTGTAGATATGTGGAGAGATTGTTTGGTCAACGTCGGACAAATACCTATGTGAGCCATACGCGCGTATGGATGAGACGAAGGCGTTGGTCGTGGTGGCGTACGATAGTCAGTCCAGGTGGCTTTGGAAGCATCGCCGCCGCCGTATACAGCTTTGGTAGTGACTTGACAGACGCCGTTGGAAGCCATGCCCGAACACTTGGTTGTCACAGTCTGGCCGCAAACATTGCTGAATGAAGAAATCGCAAGGAGGCACAAGGCATGAGAGTGGTTAGAGTTGATAGGCTGATATAGGTCGATAGGAGGAGCGTACACATAGAAGGTCGATCCATCGGTAATAACAAAGTCCGTCTCACCCTTTGCAGGGTTGCGCCACATGTTGGACAAGTCATACTATAGGTATCGTATCGTTCGTTGCGATACATCAACAGCGTCAGCCGTCCAGCAGTACGACAAGTAATAATCAAGCCGCACACCACAACGCCACCGTGGTGGTATACCGAACTGACCTTCAAAGATGACTTGGCCGTGTAGGTACATGGGAAGGGAGGAGGATCTGCCACCACCACCACCACCACATCGACTATCACCAGCGTAGCCGCGAGTATCACGACGGAAAGGTGCAAGAGTTGCATGTCGAAGCAACGCGTGCGTGATAGGCTGGTAAGTCTTATATAGTATGCTCTTTGAACCTGGCGTGCGGTAATGGTAAGGGAAGAGAGAGAGAGAGGGAGAAACGCGAGAGCACCAACGCGCGACCACGGAAAGGATCGCGCGTGACCGACCTTGCCTCTATATATATTTCTATCTCTCTCCCCTTTTCCCGCAGGCACAGCCACCACCATAACAATTATCGACGATATGCGCCTCGCGTTGCCTCGTGCTGGCAAGCGTGCCGTGGTACTATTGGCCCTTGTCGCCGTACTGTTTCTGGTTTTGGTGTGGTCGTTGCTCTACTCCCAGCATTACGATTCGAACCAACCACCAAGGATGGAAGTGCGAGCTGCGACAGAGCGCGGCAACCTATCGATAGCGCGGCTAGCGACCATGCGCTCATCGGCTGCCTCGACACACAAACATCCCGTGATTGTAGACATCTCCATCGACGCACGACGGCACACGATCGCCATCGTCAACACGAAGCACAATGTATGGGTCGACGATCGACCAGCCGGCACTCTACACTCGATCGAATGGCGCTGCGAGTCACAGCTCGAGCCTCGTCGCAGGGCGAGTGCCTTCTTCGAGTTTATCGAGACCCACGGCCACACGGCGGTGCTCGACTTTGGCAACGTGTTCGCCGAGGGCGAGCAAGTGCGAGTGCGCTGCGATGCGCTCGCACGCGGAGGAGACTACGGCATCGCGACGTTGCGCCGCGGTATCCTCGCTCGAAGCGATAATGACACCGAGCCCGATGTAGCGCCCGTGCGCGCTCGGATGTGCGCGACGCTTTTTGTGCGCGACGAGATGGACAATCCATTCTGGCTGTTGAATTGGCTGGCATGGCACGCGCAAGGAGCTGACGTGGGCGTCGAGCACACGCTCGTGTACATTAACCGCGAGGATGCGTTGGACGAGCAAGTACTCGCCGGTTGGCGCGACGAATTGGTATCGTCGATCACAAGCAAAGTCACGCTGGTGCCGCTGTGGCTCCTAGCTACCGGCGAGGCCCCGCCTGACTTTGCTGATCAGCAGGCGCAGAACATGCACGCTCTCTACTCGGCCAAGAGCCACTGCCGCTGGCTGCTGGCGACCGACATTGACGAGTTCGTCGTGTCGACGCAGCCGCTCCTCCAAGTGCTCGAGCGAGAGCACTGCGGCGCGTTCGCTGTCTCCATACCGTCCCACCTGGTCGACTCTGAAGGCATTTTGGACCCGCTCCCGCAGTATGGCGACGAGCGCAAGGGAAAGCCGATACTACGTCCCGACCTGATCACCGGCTTCTCGGTACACATGGCGACCGATTCGGTTATCTACACGGGCGCTGCAGCAGCGCGCAGCGAGATCGACAACGATCTGCACGAGAACCTATCGCCACAAGTCGTCGTGCTGGCGCACTTTCGGCGCACGACGTTGCGTCTCTTGAGACCTCCGGAGCAGCAGCAGCAGCAGCAGCAGCAGCAAGCTCACGACGGCCCCAAGAATGCCGCGCTGCGGTATGTGAGGCGGCAGCTCTGCCAACGCGCAAGTCCAAGCCCTGTAGCAGCCGATCCTGGATCGGACTTGTGCGCACAAGTATAATGTGATCTGATTGATATCACAAAGCATTTCTTCGAGCCGTGTGCAACGGTCATCAATCATCACGAGTAGCACCCCAGTACATCTTTGCAAGCGACTGTCATTCTTTCTGCATCGTATTCTCGTTGGTGATAATTATAATTATAATAAATGGCATTGGATTGGCGCACAAGGTCGTAAGATTCATGCAAGAGCCAAGCGATGATGGAATGGTAATGAGATGGAGTGACACTGAGGTATATTGTCACTGCCATACCGGTATCCTTGTGCGAGTTAACACTGGTACCACCGTATTGTACGGTGGTACGTTGTATTCTTCTTCTTCTTTATAATTGTTCACATGTGCTTTACAATCTCGGTGGTCAAAGGAGTCGCGATTGTGTTCATTCAGTGGCCGCTGCCTTGAGTAACGACAAGGACGTGATAATCAGTTAATTAGGCGAGAGTCCTCCGAGATCAAGGACTCGGGTTGGGTCTTTCGCTTGTTGCAGCAGCAGCAACACAAGAAGATTACAAGTGCTATGAGAACCGCGAACGCCACGAGGACACCAATTACGATCGCCTTGGTACGCGCCGTGGTGGGGTCCATGCAAGCACCATGCTTGCAGATTTCTGAGGAGCTACAGCAAGAGTCGCCGCAAACGCTGCCATCAGGACAGCAGCTCCCTCCGGTTTGGCATGTATTTCCAGCTTGGCAGCAGCTAACGCCTTCGCAACATGTTGAACCTTCGCTACAGCACAGGCCCTTGGAAGAGCCAGGCTTTCGGCAGCACCTTCCTTTGCTGCAACACGCTTCGAACCCGGTTGGCAGTACACAGCATTCGTCGGATGCGTTCGAACAACACTTTTGTCCGCAGCAAGTATTGTCGCCAGGGCAGCATTTCCCACCGCAGCAAGCTCCGGTGGAACAGCATTGGCCACTGCAACAAGGTTGGCCTTTCGGACAACAAACGCCGTTGCAACACTCCCCAGCACAGCACTTACCATTGCAGCAACTCTCGGAACTGGTGCAACAGATGCCATTGCAACATGGACCCAAGCAACAATTGCCATTGCAACAGGTTTGCTGTGAACTACAGCACCATTTTGAGCAGCAAGTCGAGCCATTTGGACAACAACCTACCGGGTCGCAACAGTGATATCCTGCTTGACAGCAGTCGTTTGCGCAGCACGTACCGCTGCTAATGCAACAAGGGTACTTTCCCGAGTTGCAACATTGGTATCCTTCCCTACAGCAACCGCCTTGACACGCGATGCCACAAGAAGCAGGCGAGCTCGAGCAACAAAGGCTTTGCGGCGTTTGCTTGCAGCACTTGGCAGAAGATCCTCCAGAAGCTGGGCAGCAAAAGTACCCGTTGTCGCACTTCCTAACGTTACCACAAGAGGCAGCGGTACTAAAGGTCTCAAGCATCACGCTCAAAATGTCGTATCGAGTGCCATGAGGATCAGAGTTGGCTAAGCCAGGCACAACCAAGGAACGCCCATCTTCGATGGCCTCGCTACTGGAAAGAGAAACAAGGACGCCAAGCAAACAAACCAAAGAAATCGCCACAGCACGACTCAGGGTTGTCCCTCTCTTCGAAAATATGACAAGGCTCTCATCAAAGAATGGCCTGTGTTCCATTGTACAACACTGAATGTGGTGGTGGCTACTTTCCACAATAATCTATGTCCAACACTATCTCGTTGCGTAACGAGATAGTGTAAATATCGTGGATAGGTTGCTTGATTGGTGGTTGATGGTCGATTGGTTGATTGGTCGGTCTCGGTTGCCTCGAGTAAGGTGGAAATCAGAACACGGAGAGATAGGTATGGTGGGCAATGGGAGATGAGGGGAATGGATATTCGGCTGCGAGCAATCTCAAGCTGGCGCCTTGGAGGGAGGAGAACGTTGATTAAGGTTTGTCATGAGCTCAAATCAATCCTTGCCTATCAGCGAGAAGATATTTTATCGACATCGAAATGCGTATAGCGCTTCTAAGCTATCTATGCAATACTCTCTTTCCTTTATAACGTCATCAGTTTATCAAACTGCTGAGCTCGTTGGGGGGTTGAGACTGTTTAGGACGACACATACAACATGACAGTATCACTGCGGCAAGAACGAGAAGTGCTCCGATAACGAACACCACGATGACTTTCGTCAAGCGGCCTTCGATCACGCACTTTCCGTGCTTACATACTTGCTCCTCCGAGCAACAGTGACTCTGACAAACGGAGTTATTGGGGCAGCAAGCGCCATCCAAGCATGTCTCATCTGACGTGCAGCAGTTGGTCACTCCGCAAACCGATGCCGTGGGGCAGCATGATTTTCCAAGGCAAGTCTCTGTACTGGAGCAGCACGCCTGTCCATTGCAACAAGTTGTGTTGGCAGCACAGCAGCGAGCAATGCTGCTTGGGGGTCCATCGTGTGATTGACAACAGCTCTCTCCTGAGGAACAACAAACGCTTTCGCCACAGCAGCTTTGCGTAGAGGAGCAGCACTTTCCGCTACAATGGCGATCGAGTGCGCAACATTGCTCATTATTCAAGCACTCACCTGCAGCACAACACGTGGTCCCACAACATACTTGCCCGGAGCCACAACAAGAGCCGTTGCAACAGGGCCCTGAGGCACAACAAACCTCTCGGCAACTATGGTCTGGAGTACAACACTTTCCGTTGATGCAATTATCCCCCCAGGCACAACAAACGCCGTTGCAGCATTTGCCTGCACAACACTCGGCACCGCAACATTGTCCCCCAAGACAACAAGTTTTGCCTTCGCAACAGGTGCTCCCTGCTACGCAACACAAGTTTTCGCCGCAACACAAGTCCTTGCAGCAGTGGGAGCCGCAAGAGTGAGTACCGATTGGACAACAAGCTTTCAACGAACACCATGATCCAGCAGGACAACAGCCTTCAAGGGCAAGGCAGCAACTCATCTTTTCGTAACAGCAGCTGATGCCGCAAACGCTACCACAGATGGCGGCAATGTTGGTACCACAGCACTTGAAGTTGGAAGTTTGCTGACAACACCGCGCATTGATTCCGCCCGAAGGAGGACAACACGTATAACCATTGGCACACTTGGAAGTTCCGCCGCAAGACGCACTCCGAGGCGCCAACAGCGAGAGAAGTGCAACCTCCCCGGTGGCGCTGGAATACGGGATATGAGCGACTACTGGGATGCCTGGAGTTGGCGCGATCGCTTGTATGCAGGTCGAAACCGGGAAGGTAATGATCACCGAGATGCACAAGGTGGCGACGATGCAGTGTACTCTCGTACGAGCATTATTTGGTGCAAAGTACGCCATGATCAACAAGGCGAGTAATAGCGTTGATCAAGATCGTTAGTAAAGGAAGGAATGACGGACAGAGAGAGAGAGAGAGAGAGAGAGAGAGAGAGAGAGAGAAGAAGAGGAGGAAAAGACACAGCGCTGCCGGTCCAACATTCGGAGGTCTTGCGGCACTCGATCATATCCCGCGGCTTCGTCTTGCCACGGCAGCGTTTCTGTCTCTGTCAGTGTCACTCCATCTGGAGATGTATGCACCTGCTACACGGGTCCATGCATGCGTTGCTCGTACCCTTGATAGTGCTCAGCTTGCGCTGTTCAGCTAGGCGCTATTCACTTCTGCAATAAATAGCGGCTGTCTTGCAACTGTGACGTATCGATCACCGCCACCTCGTGCGTAGAACTCATTTCGCTGTGTCCCTGCTCTACCCGCTCACACATGCCCACACGCTTCCTCAACCCAACGGAGCCAGCGAGGAGTACGACCATAGCAATGCATATGGTAGCGCTGCATTATCTGACCTCCATTCTACCAGTCACTACGGGACGGCCTTGAGCTTTTGGCGTTTGGGTTATTCCAATTTGTTGATCGCTGCTCAAGTAACCCCCAAGTTTTCGCCAATCAAGAGTGGCACAAGCCAAAGGGGAGGGTGAGTGTTGTTACTGGACGCTACTCATCAGTGGCGCGGCTTCTCCCTTCTTGGATCGCCGCCAAATCCACACCGCGAGTACGGCGGAGCAAACAATGACGATGATGGCAATGGCGCCGATCACACCAGCGCCGATCATCCAACAGCTCGTACACTTGCTACTGATGCAGGGAGCACAAACGCCCGAAGCGCACCATTGTGGGAGAGGGCAGGTCTGGTAACGTTTGCGATGTCAGTCGGTGTCTCTTGCAATTCGAGCAGCAAGTACATACGAACGAGTTGTGACTGAGATCTACGTCATAAAATCTTTGAGACTGCTCCTGCAAGAAAGGAGGGAGAGGACTCTCGAGGCTATTATACTGCAAATACCTGAAGATTTGGTTAGAATTTTGCAGAAGTAGAATAGCTGCGGAAGAGGTTGGTAGAGGATGTACAAGTAGCGCAATTTGCCGAGAGAGCCAAGTGAGGATGGAATGGTACCATTCAGTCGATTATGGTCGAGGTACCTATTTCATGTACATGATCACTTATGGGTACCGCGCAAAAATGTAGCTTGCAGGAGCGCGGTCGCTGGATTGACCACTACGTACAGCTTTTGAAGTTTCTCGAGCCAGCCAATCTCGGAAGGAATGGTCCCGCTCAGTTGGTTGCTTGAGAAGTTTCTATGTAATTCATTTATCACAGCCATCATCGACTATGAGCATGTATCTGATCATTGTTAGGGTGCCATGTTGGATTAACGCACAAAGACGTAAGGTTGACGAGCGAGCCGATCGACGATGAAATGGTGCCGCTCAGTTGATTGAGTTGGAGGCCCCTGTTCAGTATCAGAGCAATTGTAAATTGATTATGTGCCTTTGCTGGCGATGATCCAAGTACTTCATCCCGGAATAATTGACGTACACCACCTGAAGGTTCCCGAGAGAGCCGATCGATGATGGAATGGTCCCGCTCAGTTGATTGCTGGAGAAGTTTCTATGTAATTCATTTATCACAACCACCATCGACTATGAGCATGTATCTGATTATTGCTAGTCGTGTCATACAAATATCCAAGATTCTCGAGAGAGCCAATCGATGATGGAATGGTGCCACTCAGTTGATTGTTGCCGAGAACCCTGTTCATCATCGTCATCATCATCAACAACAGCGAAAATGCTGCTCATTGCTGATGAGCTGACGTACAAGTTAAACAGGTTCCCGAGAAGGCGGATGGATGCTGAAATTGTACCGCTCAGGTGATTGCTGCTGAGACTCCTGTTGAATCATCCCGAACAGTATCGCCATGTGAGTGTGGTGTTGGTGCTTCGTTCCGTTGGTACTGGTGACGATATACTGTTGATGGTAGTACATTGACGTACAAGGTATAGAGATTCCCGAGAGACCCAATCGACGATGGAATAGTACCGCTCAATTGATTGCCGTCGAGGCGTCTGTTCACAATCGTCGGTAACAAGCGTCGTCTTGTATAGAACTTGATGATGGAATTAGATTGACGTACAAGGTATAGAGATTCACGAGAGAGCCAATCGACGATGGAATGGTGCCGCTCAGTTGATTGTTGTAGAGGCCCCTGCTCACAATCGTCGGTAACAAGCGTCGTCTAGTGTAGAGCTTGATGATGGAATTAGATTGACGTACAACAGACTAAGATTTATGAGAGAACCAATCGATGATGATATGGTGCCATTCAATTGATTGTTATGGAGGCTCCTGTTCAGTATCATCACCGACAAGTATCGTGGTTATATTCAGCTTGTTGTTGTTGGTGATGATTGGAGAATATCTGTGGATGGCATTGGATTGACGTACATCTGCTGAAGATTCACGAGAGAGCCAATCGATGATGGAATGGTGCCACTCAGTTGATTGCTGCTAAAAAGGCTATTAATGTCATCGTCAACGTCAACAAGTATCGAATGTGTGAGTGAGTGAGTGAGTGAGTGAGTGAGTGAGTGAGTGAGTGAGTGAGTGAGTGAGTGAGTGAGTGAGTGAGTGAGTGAGTGAGTGAGTGAGTGAGTGAGTGAGTGAGTGAGTGAGTGAGTGAGTCAGTGAGTGAGTATCGATTGTTATTGATAAGATATTCCATGTGACTGGAGAATGAATATTGTGAATTTCATGTTGGATTGACGTACATGTGCTTGAGATTCACGAGAGAGCCAATCGATGGTGGAATGGTTCCACTCAGTTGATTGCTAAGGAGCTGCCTGTTCAATCATATCATCACCAACAGCAAGTATCGAGTGTGTGAGTATTGTGTCGTGAAGATTGGAGAATGAAGTAATAATTCCGAAGACGAAACGAAGTGGAGTTGAGGGTACTCCCCCGCTTTAAAGGGGGTTCACACTACACAGCAGCAGGGGCATGTGTACAAGCCGAGAGCTTGTATACGTACAGGTCAACGATAGTGCTACCCGAGCAACCAACACCATACCATTTGTTAATGCAAGGATCGCCATTGAGCCAGTTGGTTATCTCTCTCCACTCGTAACCATTCGTGGCGTAGAACAAGTCCACGAGGGCTTGACCTGCTCGTCGCGGTCCACAAGGGTCGATATCACACGTGCAAACTTCACGGCGAAAAAGCGACTGTCTTACGTACGTTGCGCAGCTGGCACGTTCGCGCTGAGAGCCAGGGCCACCGTGCAAAGAACAACAGCCAACACCACCGCAACGTGGCGAGCAGGACCAAGACGTCGATACCGCGCTGACACCATAGTGGCCGACACGGTTAGTTACAAGGCAAGGACAACACGAGCCGCAAACTCCTGCTCTCGCCTGAGGAAATCGGCGGGCGGTGTCCAACACGACGAAAGTTCCTCAGGCGCAGAGGAGGCACTTTCGTCGCTGCCCTCTGTCCAACGGAGCAGCTTACGTTGATGCATAGAGGAATGATGAGCTTATTTGAGCTTTCCATTGATCTCGATAGTACAACCACAGGCTTGTGAGAGTATTATTAAGCCTACCGTTGGTATATGATCCTCTGGTCCTTCAAAAGCAAACCGAGCTTGAGATCTTACTACACGACATGGTGGCATTTGGGTGGCAAGCTCCTCCATGCCCCAAAAGTTGGGCGAGTACTGCGCCCGCTCTCGCTCATGCTGTGTATCTCGTGGTATACTCGCTTGTATCAATCCAGAAAAATTCAATTCGCTCAGTATCTCAAGTATACGATCATTCTCATCGAATAGCATGCACAGAAGATTCATTGGAAGCGGCTGGCAAGCACACGGCAGTAATCTCGCTTGATATGTAGTGATTGCGGTTGCCGAGCGAGAGTGAGTGAGCTTTGTTGAGATCCAGTTCGATGGGAACGCCCACTACATTGGCAATTGCCACCACAACCATCGCACCTAATTGTTCTTGATGCCCGAGACTGTCTGGTTCGTTGGCTCGATGGTGTGGATTAGCGCGTTCGGTTGGTCGGTGCGATGGGTCGGGTTGCTCGCATGACACCAGAAGAGTGCGCACGTTGTTCCTGGCTGTTGGCATCACTCTGAAGGTCGAGCACCTCGATAACGCAACTTGAATGATCTCTCAGACTGGTGGAATGGTTATCATCCTTACTCTGATATCATCGCCTGCAGTGGGAGCAGCAGCAACGAGATAAATACGTATCGGCGACTAATAATACATATACGTGTACATGGTGCACAAAGTAAACTGCGGCCACAACAGCGATGGATGAGATCCGCACAACGTACAAGGAATGGGATTTTTTGTGATCGCTGCTTCATACCGTGCCCGAAGCAATTTGTTTCGTTGGTTCATGGCAACACACAGAAGCACACGAATGGGACCGGGTACATATTACGATCAATTCTACCATCAAACCAACTCTGATGCCTCCAAACCACTCCAAACTCACCATAATGATGATTGCTAAAGAATATCATGACGTTCGAATTTTTGGTACCTTGAATCGACCGTACACAAAGAGGCTGATGCTCGAGACTCGGTGCGTATCGTCGTCGTACTGCTCTCCAACTGCTCCGTATGTTCACATCCTCCACGATAAATTGTTGCTCATCAGAAGCAAGAAGACGATGCAACTAAAACACGATATTCTCAGAGTTGGTGCTGATGATTGTTGTTGTCGCAATGAATGATTGGAAGTCAGGCTGCGATATCGACGTACTACCGCTACTCGAGGTTGATCATGGAGCTCTTGATCGATCATGGGAAGGTATTCTTTCGAGATGTACCTTGTCGTTGCAGTCGTGCAGTTGTTGGTGCGCCGATCAGAAGCAGGCTGGTGGTTGAGCTTGACAGCCATCGGCACATTGGCAGCTGCCAAGTCGTCGCGCTCTTCCTTGGTATCCATTCGCAGCTCCGAGAAATGATAAAGTGCATCAATGCTCGAACGGCTCAATACTGGAGAGTTCAACAACACCAAGCAACGAGTCAGCGAGTGGCAACAAGAGCACACAAGGGAATACAGTACTCATACAGTGCATGTTCCATATCACTCGTGCATGTGCGCAGCTCGTCGTTCTTGATATCGGCCAACCCGAAATGCAATATCGCCGATGTAGTTGCGCTCGATCAAGGAGAAGCAATGGAATATCACTGCAATACTCCCACCACCACCACCAACAATATGAGGCGTTATTGTCCGGAGAGCAAGTGGATACGTTGCTCACAAGCACGAGAGAGCCCAACAAACGAACAACAAGCACACATTCATCGATGGCTCCCACGAATCTTGGATCGAATGCACGAGTCGCAAACATACACGGCGGCCCTCGTTGTTGTGGTTGTAAACAGCAACAATCGACCCAGATGTGCGTGCAGGCAGCAGCAGAAGAGGGTATCGAGAGCCCACACGCCTCAAGCAAGGCAACCAAGCTCCCTCCCAGATATCGTGCAATCATCAACAACCGATCAATGACATTCACACGTGAGAGTACGCTGACCGAGGTCGCCAGTGAGCGTTGCGGTGAGAGATACTTCATCATCATTGGGCGATGAGCCTCTCGAAGGTCGCAAGTATTTCCTTCGAGACTGCGAGAGACTGAACACAAGCAAAGCGAGCTTTAGATTTACTACAGGAGATGGTGGCATTTGGATAGCAAGCCCCATCATGCCTCTATGGTTAGGGTTGATATGCTGTTTTGCAGATATGCTGTGTGTATCTCGTGATTTACTTGCTTGTGTCAATCCAAATCGCTCAGTATCTCACGTATACGATCAGGGCAATCGAATAGCATGAGTAGAAGATTCATTGGAGCTGATTGGCAATCACACGGCAATTATCTTCCTTCATCCATAGGCTGTCCTTGCTGCCGAGATTGTTGAGCTTTGTTGATACTGATCGATGGGAAGACCCGCACCACATTGGTAATTGCGATCACCACTGCCATCGCTGTTTGTTGTGCTTGGATCTTGATTTTCGCGGCTGCAAGGAGATATAGCTATCATTGGTTGACTGTGCAAATGCCCCTCTTGGACTGGGCCTCGTCTCCGACGCAGCTGTCCTTTTGACCACTCAATGATGGCAGTTGGCGAGGTTGACCGACGACCGAAGAGAACACTGCGCGAGGAGCGTCATCGCCGGCCTTGGTCGAACCGTGCGCTCGCTGCCGCATCCTAGTAGCACCGAATCGAGAAGCGATCTCATGGTTCGCTCAAGAACAGAGGAATTGAACTCCAATACAGCTCATTAGTTGGAATGACCTGTGGGCAACGTTGCACGCGTGGATGTATTCATGAATGAGGAGCGGACATTCATGAGACGTGACTTAGGCACGAGAGAGGGATTCGACCAGCTCGCGAACCTCCGTCAGCTCCGCGATCAACTGAGTCAGCTCACGCCGTCTCTGCGAGGTCTCACTGTCCTCCACAAAGATCCCCGCCACCGAGAACGCTTGCGGCAGATCGTTGCGAAACTGATCGATGGCTCCGATTGTAGCTTCGTTCTGAAGCATTCGCGCAAGCTTGGTGGTTGCTCGCTGGAGGTTGTTCTCTTGGTTGGTCGCTTCGAGCGCGGCTGTCGTCCCCTCGAATCTTCTTCGAATGTTGTCCGGAGTGCACACTCGAGCACGAGCTCGGTCGACCGAGCGCTGCAACATGGTACCGATCTCGCTTCCGAGCTTGTGGAATCGGTGCAGCGCCATCGGCAGCTTTCGGTGGCTGCGCAAGTCGGTCGAAACGATAGACGAGATGCCGGGATTTGTGCGCGCCAGACAGTCGCGCAACCAGTTCTCGGCAGCGGCCTTGTTCACGTTCCATGCGCGCGTCGCGTTCAACGACTCTCCATCGATGCTCGGCGCTGTCTGACTGCCTACGGACTCGGTTGGTGCCCTGTAGGTCGAGAGCGATGCCGTCGGGAACAGCGACGAAAACGAGTCCAACTTGGGAGATTGCGCCACAGGCGTGGACTTTGGCGTGAAGCTGAACGATGCCGGCTTGAGGTTGACTTCGCCAACCGAGAACGTGGACTGCAAGCGTATCACACAAATGAGCGAGTGGCTGCAGTGTGAAGAACCAAGCGTCATCTCGTACCTTTGGTTGAGTGGCTGCGTTCGACAATGCGTCCAGGCCGGATATCGGCACTGCGACTCCTCCGTATTCCTCATCGTCATCATCGTCGTCTTCATCATTACCGGCGGTTGCTAGCGGTTGTTGCGGAGGAAAGGTCGGCCATTGTTGAGCAGCGACCTCGGGATGTGAGACGGCTCGCTCAAACAACTGCACTGCCTCGGTCAGAGCTGCTTGAGGCAGCCCGGCATCGGTCGGGCTCATGCCGAGACTCCCAAGCAACAGCTTCTGAGCTGAGATCTGTGCGTTGATCTCCCGCACGGCAAGCGGCGCCCAGGTCTTGCTCGTGTAGTCGCACAGCAGCTCGACAATGCGCGTCATCAGGGCGGCATTTCCGCATCGTTGTCGAAGCCTGACTGGCATCGTGCTGAATGCAGCCTCCTCGACAGCGGCAGACTCAGCGAGAGAGACCTCTGGGCCGCTGGCGGTGTCTCGATTCGCGACTGCGACGTATCCGTGAGGCAGGTGGATACAGTCGTCGCGAGTTCCAGCCAGTTTTCCGTGGAGCTCTTCTATCGGGAACGCTTTTGCGATCGTGTCTGTGGATCACCAGCAAATCATCAATCAGACGTGCGCACACGGATGAATGCTTGACACAATCAAGATTGGTTCGTACACTTGTCGGCCTTAGTCAGCACTCCTAAGGTCATCGATTCCTTACCGTATTGCTGAACGAGCAAACCGGCAGAGGAGCAATTGATTCGTTGATAGGCTGGAACAACCATCAAGATCTACAAACGTGCTCGAGAGTCAGCGGATAGATGGACTGTAGTGAGGAAAATTGCTCAAGCACCAGTGGAGCCTTCATACCAAAGAATGAGGAGCCTTGATGTACTTGACAGCGAGAGCCTTGGTTCGTTCGCTCATGTCGTCGGGCTCGCCTTGCCTTCGGCCTTCAACGATGCCAGGGAGATCGAGGAGCGTCAGGTCGGGCACTTGCTGACCGATGATGGCAATGTTCAGCACATCATCGATCACGCCTCGGACATCTGTGCTTCAGTCCATTCGTACAATGTGTGCGTTAGTCATTCGGTAATCCACGAGCCAATATCGAGGCTGAGGCGTGTGACGACGGACCTCCGTTGTGACGTCTGACCTCGTCGTCCATGGTGGGCTTCACCTTCTCGCGAACGTCGGCGGCTCCGAAAAAGCCGTACTCGATCACCTCGCCAGTGCTGCGCTTCGACGACACCAGGCAGTAGCAGTCGTTCGAGACGAACGGCACCTTCTTCGTCGTGCAAAACTCCCGCATCTCCTGGTCGGACTTGTGGATCATCTCGAACTGGATCGGCATTCGAGTACAGATTCCCTCGCTGCGTGGAAAGAACTCACACATCGAGAGGCGCTCGAGCACCGAGCTCTTGCCCGACGACTCTTCACCCAAAACGATGATCTGTGGGAAGACCAGCTTGAGTCCTGACAAGCAACTGCGTTGCTTGATGTTGTCCAGCGTCTGGATCAGCGGCCCTGCCTTGGCCGACAAAGCGTCGACGATCGAGGTCGCACGCGTTCCTTCCAGCAACAACCTCGTGCTGCTTGATGCTGGCGACGACTCGCGACTGCGACTGCTTGCTGGAACGAGCGCACCGCTGCTCGCAGAGCTCGAAAACGGCGAGCGGGGCCCCGCGGATGAAGCTGACGTAGTACTGCTCGAGGGCGAGGGTCGAGACATGGTGGCGAGCTGGAGGAGAGCGGAGGCAGCGAGAGCACAGCGTCTAACATCAAGCAACGCGAGCTTAACGCGGGTATCATTACTACCCGAGATGGTGGCATTTTGGGTAGCAACCAGCCCACGCTCGCGTAGCTGCTTCTCCGCCTCTGCGTGTTGCTCTCGCTGATGGGGCAGGGTCGTGGTTTGCTTGCTTGTATCAATCCAGAAAATCCAAATCGCTCAGTATCTCACGTATACGATCAGGGTAATCGAATAGCGCGAGTAGAAGATTCATTGGAGGTGATTGGCAATCACACGGCAATTAACTCGCTATGTTTTGCTTGGCGAGGACGACGAAGGGGACGACGAAGAGGACGTTGGCGAGGACTACGAAGAGGACGAGGATGGCGATGGTAGTGTCTCTGACCTGAGCGACCACGAGGTATATAGAGATTTGAGCCATTCCTACGGCAAGCACTGATGTCATGCAAGTTCGTCGCATATGCTGCAAGCCAATAGCGCCATCAAAAAGAAGCAATACTATCTGAGGTTCGGTTCGACGAGTTGCATCGTGGGCGATCCAACGATCGTTGATGAGCAAGGTGGCATCATCATCAGCTCCCAAGGGCACAGTGCATACCAGTATCCCAGCGAGTGCGGCAGAGGAACAGAGAAACGATACGGAAGGAAAGGTACAACACTGTCTCTTGTCGCTCTTCTGCTCCCTCCTCTGTGCTGCTGCTGCTGCGTCTCGGGTTCTGTTCTTGTCCTCGTCATGAATTCACAACAAGATATTGATGCTCTCGGACAGCAGCTGTATAGTGCAGCCATGTGAGGAGACCAAGAACAAGCTGCTCTCGCTCTCGACCAAGGCGCCAACATCGACTGGCGCAACCCTGCCGAATTCCACAACACCCCACTGCATATCGCTGCGCAAAGGGGGCACGAATCAGTCGTTCGATTGCTTCTCGAGCGACGAGCCGACACCACAGTTCTTTCGGTGTGTGCTTAGTGTGCTTAGTGTGCTTAGTGCTTAGTGTGTGTGTGTACAGGACCTTGCGGTTATGTCGCTATGAATATTCGTCTGACTCCTTGCTTCCAGGTAGGTCGTATTCGAGGCAAATCAGCAGAACAGCTTGCCAAAACACCAGAGATTGCTCGATTGATTCGAGAGCAAGGTATCGTATCTATCTATCTATCTATCGCGTGTCTGTCTACTTCTTCCTTGCCTTTCCATTATGTCGTGATGCTAGTAGTTTTTAACTCTGTGGCGTAAAGGGACGCTTGATCACAGCGGAAGCGTGTAGGTAGAGCGAGAGGGGGCACGAGCGAGACAGAGTAAGAGACGCGGTAATGAGGGGGGAAGGTGAAGGTGGGAGTGTAGCCTGCCTTCCCTTTAGTCAGGTGGTCTTATAAAGGCGTTAGTCATGGTAATAGAACGGTAACACTACGTTCCTTGGTTATCAACCAGTACTGGTTACAGAATAGTACTGCACCATGAACAAGGTATCCTGATCGATACGTCACACTCACTCACCACGAACTCCCTCGTCCACCAAGAACGACATGCTCGCATCGCTGCGGAAGAGTCCCTCCGCCGTGAGCAAGAGCAATACCAAGCCTTGGATCAAGCTCGAAACGCCGACACTCAACGACTTCAATCCTTGGAACGAGAACTCCACCAAGAACGACAAGCTCGCATCGCTGTGGAAGAGTCCCTCCGCCGTGAGCGAACTCAAACTACTTCTGGTGCGCCAGAGAGATATACTCTATCTGTGTGATGCTCTTGCCTCGTGATCTCTCTCTCTCTCTCTCTCTCTCTCTCTCTCTCTCTCTCTTTCGTTCGTTCTCTCCACTGAAACAAGTTGTTGGCTTGGGCTGGATTGCTTTGTCAATTAAGAAATCGACACTCGATGGATGATTCCACTCGATCACTTGGCCATCGACGAGAGCTCGCATCTCGGAGTAGGAGCTCTCGGCGAAGTGAAGCGAGCCATATGGAACAACTCGACTCCCGTCGCAGTCAAGCAATTGTTCTTCATGTCCACCGATCCAGCAGCTCTTCGGGCCATGGGAGGAGCTCTCGACACCACGAGTCGAGAGGCAGTGCTTCGAGGCTTCATCAAGGAGTGCTCGATCAACTCGTCGATCCGACATCCGAACATTGTCATGTTCCTCGGAGTGGGGGCCGATCGATCATCGAACGACGAGCCTCGATTCTTGGTGCTCGAGCTCATGGAAGGAGGGTCTCTCCATGACGAGATCTATCCTCGAGGAGTGAGCCCTCGGGAAGGAGCACCAATGACACTCGATCGAATCGCATCGATCTTGCTCGATGTGAGTCGAGCACTGGTTTACTTGCATCACTCTCGCACGCCACCGATCTTGCATCTGGACCTCAAGCCCAAGAATGTGTTGATCGATGGATCGGGACGAGCAAAGATTGGAGATCTCGGCGAGGCTCATGTGATTCGGTCCACTCGTCGAGCCACTCGCACTCTCTCGACCTTTGGCATTGGGACGCCAGATTACATGGCTCCCGAGATGGCGATCGAACGAGCAGACCGAGGAAGGGCGGCGGACATGTTCTCTCTCGGAGTGATGGCATGCGAGATGTCATCAGGTCGGCTTCCCAATCCAGGAGCGCAGCGTGTGAACGAGGGCGTGTTGCGAACAATCTGCGAGATTGGCGAGAGGCAGAGACGAGAGGCCGACATGAGGGCGATGCGACACTCGGAGATTCGAGAGCTTGTGGATCACTTGATCGTCGACGAGGAAGATCGACGATGGGATGCGAGACAAGTGCAAGCGTTCGTCGAGTCGATCGTTCAACGACGTGGACTTCGAGCTCGGGGTGTGTGTGCGAGCTCTTCCTGGCCTTCTCGTTGTTGATGTTATATCTATGTTTGTTACAACTGATTGAGAGAGTTTGTGGTTGTTGCAGGACTGGCAGCCAGTCCAAGAGGTCGCGGAGGTAGCCGAGGAGGAGCGGCGTATGGAGGCCGAGGAGGCGGACGTGCCGCTCTGACGGTACCAGCGGCACCAGCGGCACCAGCGGCACCAGCGGCACCAGCGGCACCGAAGGGAGAGCAGTGGCGCGCCATGTTCCCATACGACCCAGAGGAGAACGACGAGCTCAGGCTGCGCGAGGGAGACATTCTCACGATCCTCGAGAAGGCTGGTGACTGGTGGAAGGCGTCGCTCAACGGCAAGACCGGCCTCGCACCTGCCAACTACCTGGCGCCTGCGTGAACCTGAACGAGCTCGACTCTCGACCATATGGTCTTGACTGCCTGATCGATTTTGGCACGCGCTCATGTCGGTCTGGTCTCCTGAATGAACTCTGTGTGATTGAAGATCAATCACGATAAGTTCTCATCACTGCTTGCCAGACTATTTGGCTTATTAGGGATGGGAGGAGAAGCAAGCACCTCGTATACGCGTACTACCCCACGCGATGATTTATTGACTCTGATTATAAGTGCTATGGCAGCCACCTCAATAGAGGATAATGATGAATGAATCAATAATGAACGTCGCTCTATCTCTATCATCGTCGTCTGTCAAGCACATAACGAACAACAATGCGAGAATTTCAAGGCGCTTTCCGCAGGGTGATGCATACTCTCTGGTAACGTCAAAGGCGAGGAGGTGATTGCTTTGAGCTCAGCCTGCGACAAAAGTAATGAACGAAGGAAGGAGGTCTTCAGACACGAGCGAGAGCGATCGTCTCGCTCATTCGTTGCATCTCCTGCTCTGCCCTCTAACTTATTTATCATCCTCCAATATGGCGTCCAGTAGTATCAATGATTTCAAGCAAGCAGTGAGACAACGGAAGGCGTCACATCACATTCCGCAAGAAAGTCACAAAGCCGCACTCACTACCACACACTGCCGTGCATCGCAAGGCCACCAGCGCCATCTCTCTCCTTCCATTGTAACCTCTGTGCTGCTCGTACCTCCTGAACCCACACCTCCCAATCGACAACGATCCACCGGTGACTCGGTATGCGAACTCGAGTGAGAAGAGTGCTACGACGTCTGCGCTCATCCCCTCAAGGACGGTACTTGAAACTCTTTTTGTCTCGTGTCTGTCTGTCTGTCTGTCTGAAGCCATACCCCACCGAAACCTTAACATGCCCTGTTGCTGTTCCGGGCCTGCTGCTGGGGCCTGCTGCTGCCTGCTGCTCGGGCCTGCTGCTGCCTGCTGCTGCTGGGGCGTGATGCTTGGGGCTGCTGCTGCCTACTGCCTGCTGCCAGTTGCCTGTTGCCTGTTGTAGGGTGCCGCCGCTGCTGGTGTTTGGCGGTGTAGGCCAGGCTGCTTGGCGCCGTTGGTTCTGGCTGGCCTCAGGCACCAAAGACACGATAACGGGGACTTTCAATCCAAGCAAGCGGCCTTCTAGAATGCCTTGTGCACGTGTCCGAGCTTCCCAGCCCAGGAAGGAAGAGGACTGTGGAAAGAGGTACCAAGACAGGCTGCGGAAGCAGCCATCGCCTGCAAGACTGCAACAAGAGAGAGATAAAGACAGGCTGCGGAAGCAGCCGCCACCTGCAAGACTGCAACAAGAGAGAGAGAGATAAAGACAGGCTGCGGAAGCAGCCATCGCCTGCAAGACTGCAACAAGAGAGAAATGATGGTAGGCTGCGGAAGCAGCCATCGCCTGCAAGACTGCAACAAGAGAGCGATGATGGCTGCGGAAGCAACCATCACCTGCATGGCCGCAGCAGCTCTTGAACATAGGCAGCCAGCGCGGTGGGCTGCTCCGAGCCAATGCGAATACCACGGCCCCGTTGTACATGAGTCGTTCCTTGAGGGGTATCGAAGCGTAAGCTTCCATTCTAGTATTGATACGGGGCTTTCTATTATCGCACCCTCAAACACAGCCTCTCAGCCCGAGCTGCCGCTACTTATGTTCCAGAGCTGCTGCGGTCATGCAGGTGATGGCTGCTTCCGCAGCGTGCCTTTATACCTATCCATACAGTCTTCCTTCAATGTAGGCGACCCTGGTAGCTCGAGCACATGCTCAAGGAATTCTAGAAGACGGCTTGCTTGGGCCTTGAATGGTTCCTCTGAGGTTCGCCAGCACCAACTACGCCAAGTACCAGCACAGGCAGCAGCAACTGGGTTGGTTAAGGTTTTGTTGGAGTATACGAGACTAACAGAGTTTCAGGTACCCTCCATGAGGGGACAAACGGCAATCAGTCCTTCTTGGCAGAGGTACAAAGCTGAGTCTCCACAAACAGCCGCGCCTCCAGAGTGGCTTGCGCAAGTTTTATTCAGGTAGACGACCAACAAACTTTATTGGAGTGTGTGTGTGTGTGCGCGCGCGTCTGTGTCTGTGTGTTTGGGAGAGAGTCAGCGCCAAGACTGAGCTTTCCGGTCTAGAAGAACTTGGGAGGCGGGGCTGTGCCCACCATCTCCGTAAACTTGCCGAATCGAACTTGGACCTCCTGACATGCAAGGCGCAGCTCCGCAAGCAAAGGAGTTTCACCAACTTGGCTCAGAATCTGAACTGCTTGTCCAGCGACGTCGTACGACCGCTGGTCGTTCACGAAGCGTTCTCGGATGTTGTGAGGCATCACATAGCCGGTAGCGTAGCTGGAGACCAGATACGCCGCCTGCAGGAACGACCGAATCTCGGGCTCTTGCCCGAATGGTGCCGAAAACGTCAACATCACCAGTCGATCAATCTCAACCTTGAGATCGATCAAGCATGAGAGATCGGCCGTAGTGCACGATGGGAACTCGAGGCCAGCAACCTGCGAACCGAACTTGGTACGCAGTAGGAAGTGGAGCTTTCGCAACACTTCGACGATGGCCACAGCTTGCGTGGAGATCTCCACACGGACAATGACCGCAGTGAGTGACAGCGACATGACGAAGCTTGGGCTGAGGAAGGACAGCAAGGAAAGGGAAAAATAACAAGACGCGCGCGCGCTAAACACTTTTATAAGTTGCGCCCCGAGCGCGGTACTGCTTTTTGCCCATTTTGAGAAGCCCTCGTTTGCGCGACTGTCTGCAATGGCGAGCTCGGTATTTGTTGCAAAAGAATAAAAGGAATAAGAGCAGGCGGTTGCCCGTTTACCTTACATTGCTACACCTTCCCAACGACGTAGTCGATCGATCTAAGATGTTGCGCCTCGTTGTGTGGCTCATCGGCCTTGCATGTGTGGCATTGATGGTAAACGCCAGCAATCCTACCTATTACTTGCTCTCAAGCGTCGATGTCACGCCACCGTCCGCCCCTCGCCTTGGCTCTTGTGCGACCCTACCTCAAACGGCAGTCCTCACTCGGTCGGGCACCGGTTCTTCGAACAGCACAGTGGAGTTTACAACAATGTCCTTATCCACTGGAACAGCAATTGTAGATTCCACAACAGGGACAGTGGATGCCTCGGGCAACCTGTTTCTTTCTAAAGACCTGTTGGGTGGAATTACCACCTCCTGCAACGGTATGTCATCCAATGCAACGCTGTAAGCTGCCGCTTGAGAACGCTTCTGAGACGCCTCCCGGTCGTAGGGTGGGTCGCGTATGGCTTGCTGAGTCTGCGCTGTTCGTCCGTAAGCTCCAACGACATACATCTCTCTTGCGAGTACCTGTATACCGTTGATGCGCTCGGTGAAGCCCCTGAAGTCCGCCCTTCCTTGTTGGTACTACTACTCGCGAGTATGGCAACTCTTGCGATGCTGTGGTGAGGCGAGTGTGCCCCGATAATAAAGTACCTCAATTACATTGAGGTATGGTTACGCAAGTCACCGACAGAAGTGAGTTTTTGGTCATGGTGATGATGATGATGATGAGAGAGAGAGAGAGAGAGAGAGAGAGAGAGAGAGAGAGAGAGAGAGAGGAGGCGACGAGGTGAGTGAAACAGGAGGGTAGAAGAGGGCTCTGAGTATCTGGGTTCAGAGGCCATCCTTTAAGAGCGCTGGTTGAATCGAAGGACTTGAGGTTGTTCTGGATGGTGTCTTGCGAAAGACTTGAGGTTGTTCTTGATACTATCTCAAGTCGGGTTGCGAGGAGCGAGGAGGCAGATAAGCTTCCGTATCCCCAAAACAAGTGATTATATGTAACGTATCTGAGGCTTCCCGCCATGCGGCAGCAACGTACTCCCTTCCCGCCAAAAGGCCTGATAAAAGAGCCACGCCACAGCGAGGCAAGACAGTCTTCTACACCACCTCCCACGCCTCGTGTCTTCTCCACTCATCGTGTACTCGGGCATCCCGTCTATACCGTTGGTCTACAACGGTATAGTTGTTACACTGGTGGACTCACGGAACGAGTGCACATGAGTAGACAACGCACACCACAGCATTCATCCCCCACCACCATGCATCGCCAACCAGTGGAAGACACAGCATACCCGAACTCGTCCGGGCAGAACCTCGAGAAGCAGTTCTCTCTACTGAAAAAGCATGTCGCCGCAATGCAACCACCCG
>Ga0209930_1002262_pt1 | contig 23738 bp, 20 predicted proteins | sample ThiBiot_500_biof_2_FD_183948 | JGI IMG/M metagenome (GOLD analysis project Ga0209930, IMG submission 183948) | Wastewater bioreactor microbial communities from Cape Town, South Africa - Thiocy_cont_500_biof (SPAdes) | ecosystem: Engineered > Bioreactor > Thiocyanate-remediating >... | reverse complement strand
CATACTCTGACGATGAAGTTGAAAGCATTTATTACAAAAATAACCATCACAACCTATGCAATGCATAGATGCTGACGGTTTATTGCATGTCGAACACTTTCGTGATGAAGCCATGTAGAATAAAACAACACAAAAAAATGAATTTTTATCTTCAATTTACATGCTCTTGACCGACACGTGTAGATAAGACAAAGTCAACATTATTCACTAAATACATTCGCAGATATTCGTAGGCCAAAGAACAAAACGTAAACAGTATATATTTTTTGTTCATCATTACTGTTATTTGAAATAAGAAAGATTCTTTCATATCAGCTGATCTGATACAATTTACTAGCAGATGTAATCAAACAATATGTTCGTGTTTTTTTTCTGTCTGTCAATCAAGAAGAAAAATATGAATGATTTATTTCGATACATATGTGTGTGATAGAAGATTACAATAAGTTGAATCGAATTGAATGTTTTTTTGTGTCTGTACAGTGAACGAAAAAAAAAGCAACATATATAGATTTTTGTGTTTCAAGTCTATTTGGGAGAAAGATCATTGCGCGAACTGAGAAGCCAAACTAAAGGAAAAGAAAGCAGATGTTCAAATAATAAAAAGATAAGAAATTAATTAACTAACCGAAATGTTTTAATAAACACATCGATTTGCACATTTTGGTAGTGAATCCTCTTCGCTTGAATGCGAATGTTGTTTTGCACATGATGAATTGATAGCCGAATTCATGAGAACTAATGAATTGTTACAACTATCCATGGATATATTTGGTGTTTGTAAAGTATTGATCAAACGATCGATACTGCTTGTTGTCATTGATTGAATGACAGCTGCAGGATTTGAACTGTCTTCTTCATTATATGCCGAATTTGTTAAAGTTAAAATTGGATCAAGAAGAAGACTGATTTCATCATCTTCTTGATCGTTATTATTAGATAATGTTGGAGTGTTTGGTAATGGTAAAGGCGGTGTATTGGGAATTGAGGAAAGAAACGATGGATCGCCAAAAATCATCGATGACGCTGCTACTATTGGATTGACATCCAAATTTTGATTTTGATTTTCCTCCTCATTGAGTAATAAACATTCTGCTAAATGTTGTTCCATGATGGATTCCAATTCACTTTTACGTTGTTCTAATTGTTGAACAAGCTTGATGAGACGTTTATTCTGAGTCAGTTCGTTGGTATGTTGAACCTCGAGATTTTGTAGGACATTCTCACGTTTTTCTCGACATTTTGTCGCAGCCACACGATTACGTTCACGTCGGTCTCGACGTTTTTCTTCTTCTTCACCATCTTCTAAAATCTCGTATTTCGATCGTCGACCCGTAAACAATGTTTTTGACGGTTGTTTTCGCGGATTAACCGTGATCGGACCATATCTATAAATGTCAATCCACAGAAAAAGTAAATATCTCCAAGCCCAACCCAACAAACTTGTACTATTACCTTACACGACCTTTGGGCAATATTTGAACGGGACCGTCAGTTTGTCCTACAACGGGTGTACTCGAAATAGGTTTAGGTTTTATTTGCGCTTTTGTTTTAGTTGCAACTGTCGGTTGTAAAGTTGAATCAACGAGATAATTATAAACCGAGTCGACACTTTCGAACTGCGAATACATTCTTTTTTCACTTCAAACTGAAACAAAAAAACAACAACGCAGATAAAATAAGTTTGCTTTTCTGCAGCTGGTTTTTTCCCAGCGAATCGAACGCAAGACAACAACAACAACAACAAAAATAACGCTTGATTAAGTTTTGTCTCTATCGTCTGCCGAAAGAAAAAACAATTTTTTATGATCAACGAATGACGTCATCTTGCTAGTGCAGTACAAAACTATCTGTACTCTCGTGCTTAACTTACCGGGGCAATGTGAAATAATAATAATAGGTAGATTTTTTTTATTTAATAAAAATAGATAAAGCTTATCAAGTTGTTTTTCTCTAACGAATTTCGACACACGGCCGTTTACCACTCCAGCAAAATAGTTTATGATGATGACTAAGACTTGCTTCTCTCTATTTCTCTCGTTTTTTTTCTGACGTCATTCGATATACATAGAGGGAGAGCAAAAAAACAACAAACGAGAGCGAGAAAGAGAAAAAGAATCGTTTGAGATGTCAGGTTCGTGTTTTAATGAGATTAGAAGAAGAAATTCAATGTTTTTTTTTATTGTCAATCTACATTTCTGTCAGGATATGATTTTACACGAATACGAACACAAAAAAAAAGAAATGAAGGGTTTAGTTTTATATAATGTCTGAATTCCATGTTGAAATCGCTGAATTTAATGAGTTTTGTCGTAGGTACCAGCGCCTTTGTAATTGCCAACATAGCCTGTATTGTTAGCAGCATCGGTACGGCCGTCTTTGCCTTTACCTTTTCCGTCATCATCAAAACGTTCTTTGTGTGCACCTGTATATTGGCTTGTATCAGTCATACGACCGGTGATGTTTTTATTTGCTGTGCCCTACGAAGGAAATTTATTCATGAAATTGTTTTTGTTTTTTCGTTTTCTTACTGTAACATTAGCTAAACTTGGACCACCTCCCGAGTTCAATTGTTGGACAAGTTGATCAGCTGATACTTTTTTCGATTCAGCAATTTGATCGACAAGTTGTTTGAAACCATTTAATTCAAAAGTTTTTCTATTTTAAAAAACAAAAACAATCTTATTTTTCTTTGATTTCAAATTGAAAATTTCACGGGCTTACATTCCCTTGGCATACGTTCCTCCACTTGTTAATTTGCCAAGTACACGCGCAATATCATTGTCGAGCAATTGCGTCGAATATTTCGAATCGACGACACCTGTATCTTTCATTAATTTTTGAATGTTCTTCGAATCGAGTCGAATCTCTTTGTCTTTTAATTGAGCATCAGTTTTACCGAAACGTGAATATTCATCAAAGACTTTCTTCAATCCCGAAGCTCCACCCGATGCCATTGTACGTCAGTTATGTAGTATAAAAAAAGAAATGTTCTCTCGTTGCTTCAAGTTTTGCAAATGGCATTGATTCGTTTCAAGAGAATAATGACGGTTGGGTTGTCAAGGAGATTGACGAACGTTTACATCGATTTATACTAAGAAAAGAGAAGAAAAAGGAAAGAAGTCTTGCCCATACGCTTCGTTTCAGCTAGTTGATTGTCGTCGATATGATTCACTTTTCTTTTTATATTTTATATTTTATATTTTAAAGAGTTATTTCTCCTTCGGTTTCTTTTTTTCTCTTCTCGAGATAGAGTATCGAGTGCGAATACGTGTGAAAGTCAACAATCTTCGGCAGCACCCACTTTTGCGTCGAGAAAAAAAAACTCACAGCATTTTTTTTCTCAATCGAACTTTTATTTTATTTTGTTTTTATCGCCTCAGAGATTTAATAGGATTGTTTAACAGACGATTGTAAACTTGATATGATTAAAAATAGAACTCGATAGGCTCGATATCTGTCGCCATCTATGCAAATCGATATTTATTCTCGAATGAAAAGTTCGATTTTAAATCGAAAACATATTTGAAAAAATAAATTTCGAATGAATATTTGGTTTGGATTTGAATTTGACTCGTGTCTTGAACGTTGTTTATTGGCTAATCAAACGTGAATAAAATTTATTTGCTTGCTTGTCGAAAAAAATGAAATTGCTCAGTGAAATCAACATTAGGAAAAACGTCATCAATATATTTTATTTTCTTTTTTCATAGAAAAAAATGACGAGACTTGTCAGAAGGAATTATCCAAACCATCAAACATGTCAAAGCATTTCGAGATAAATCTTTAACTTTAATTGTCTTGCTCGCGTTTGCCCTGTAATCATAAGATTATTCGTCGTTTTTATTCTTCCTCTGTCAATGTTACATCAAAAGACAATTCGAACTGACGGATTATTTACATGCCTTAGGTAAAAAAATACTTCGATTATCAACAATTGTAATGTAAATAATGCCTTTGAGATATGGAACTGATACAGGAAACAGTCGACGCAACTATCATATTATCATGATTAGAAAAACCAGTTTCGCAAATCAGAGATTGAGTTCAAGTGTTAATTTTTATTTTATTCATTGTCACCGCCTATTCCGAGATTCTTCGATCATCTATAATAATTATCAAGTCCTTGCAGTTTCTATTGCGTCGTGCAATGTTTGAGGTCTTTTGTCCGCAAATCAGTTCGTCGAAGAGAACAGAACAAAGAACGTAGTGCAAGTTGCTCGGTTTTTTCTTCTTCTTTCGAGTCAAATCGACGACAAGCCTTGCCGGAGATGCACGTCATCTCAACAAATCAAGCAATTTCTCTTTTTCCGAATCGATAAAACTGAAAATTTTCTCCTTTTGCTTCAAAATTCGAGCAAATGACGAAAGACAATAGTCACCTGGTAGCAGCGAAGAAAAGAAAGAAAAAGAAAAATCGACGAGAACACAAGGGAAAAAATAGAAAGTAACAGCAGCTAACGATCGATGCGTTTCGGTAGCACTTGTTTCTCGCTGTCTTTCTCTCGCGTTTTTTTTCATTCTTTGTTGCGTTTTATCGACTTAGTAAGTAGGACTGACTAGCAAAATACGAAATGTAAGAATCAGATTGTTATTTGAGAAAGGAAAAGATATTTTCAAATAAAACATATGGTTCGCCTTTTTCTTTTTCTTCTTATTCGTGTTTCCTTTTGCTTTTTACAAACTATCATATTAATTCAACATCCGTTTGTTTGTAATTTATTTAAAGTTAAATAGTAGAAACATATTCAAACGATAAGAATAACAAACAGTAATTTCATATTGAAAGGAAATCTGAGTCGAGTAGTAGCCGATGTGTCGAAAAAGAAATGCGAACGAGCGCGAGAATGGTCCTTGTTCTTGTTTGCTTGTCGTCTTCCGTTTTCACATTCTCTCTTCCTCGTGATCGTGATAATGTATTTTTTTTTGAAAAGAAGACGAAGAAGAAGAAGAAGAAGAAAAAAACCGGAGTAGAAGGAGATGAATAAGGAGCAAGAATCGAGGAGAGGAAGAAAAACGCGTCGGTTGGAGAAGTATCTCAATAAAAATATTGACATAGAGATAGAGAAAAAGAAATATTGACGACACCATCTCACAATTGCATTTAGTCTTGACCGAACAGATGGCAATTTGAAGGATATTTCTCTCTCGAATAAAGATTTTCATGTTCCACTAGTCACGTTTTTTGCTTCGTAAGTTTTTGTTGGCTAAAAAAAACACACACCGAATGATAACGATGACGTAGTCAGTTTTGTTATCAATGTTTTAGATGATTTGGATGGTTTTTCATAATCATCGTCGTCGTCGACGTTGTTTTTAAAATTTCTTCTCATTAATTCGTCGATATTTCCTTGCCTCAACTCTCCAAATGGATTCATCGCCTGAAATTGATGATAAAATCGATGAAACTGATCATACAACGAACGATACCAATGACGATACATCCGAACCCTCGTCCTCTCTTCCTCCTACAACGATTAATCTAAATCCCACTAACATGATTACTGCCGAAGCGTCATTCTCCGAAGCCACATCAGCTGATATACCAGTCGGAGCCACACGTTCATCGGTGGCACGTATACTTGTCAAGCACGGGCAAATATTTCGTGTACAAGTTGATAATGAAGTCAAAGAAGTGCATGGTAAGATAGAGTTTATTTTTTACCCATTGAGTATTTATTATGTGTACGATGCATCTTTCACTTTGTATTTGTGCGATCGAATAACATGACGAAGAGAAAAAAAAACTAACTAATTGAATTTCATGTTCGACGATTATTAAAAGAAAATAAAAACAAGAAACAACTAGGTCATCCCAGGTCGTACCAACGAATATCCGAAATATCAGACGTCTAGTTAATATACACAGGGGCGTATCTAAAGTGACAATTGACAAGATCTTTACATTTGATTAGTAAATAGATAAAGATGATTGTGATATCTATCAGTTTTCTTTTTTTTTTATTGCTATTTGAGTTAATCAATAAGATGAACTTTCTTATTTTGATAAGAAACGAATGGGTGTGATGGTCAGCTGAATGAATAGATACGTGTGTGTGTGTGTGTGCTTTTTCTTCGTTTCTTTTCTCTTGATTGCAACTAACGAATGTTTTCGCGAAAACAAATATCATCTTTAGATTGCTCGACTAACACAAACGATGCTCGCTTATGTTTATTTTCATACATTATATACGATGTTAAACGAGAGAGAAGAGAAAGAATACTAGTGGAGACAAATATGAACGAATAGGAGCAATGGCAGCAATCGAGTTCCGTTGTTGGTCGTATGTATATGCAAATGTACATTCGTTGTCGCTGCTCGTTCTACAGTTATTCTAATTATATGTACAGAGAACAGAACAGAACAGAAAAAGAAAAAGAAAAGAAAGAAAGAAAAAATGAGAGAAAAGAATGTCTAACGAGTACACATAAATTCATGCAGTAATTGTATGGACAACTACGACCTATGGCCGAGACGCACATACGCAAAGAACATCATCTTGTCAAAAGATAGTCGTCATTTTGATTGTCAATAATAATAATAATAATCGTAATTGTTCTCGTCGCTGAAATAAATATTTTATTCATCATGTATGAAATGAGTTTCCATCCAGCAGCGTCATCCTGTTCGTCGAATGCATCTTCACCGGATTCTCTCAAACACCAACGTCTACTGATCACTGCAACGCCATCGCCGCCTCTCCCTTCGAATGTCTCTCATCAATATTTTCCACAACAGTATCTATTCGATCATTCGCGTTTCGTTCTCAATAAGACTAATAGTACTAATAGTAATTCGAATGGCAGTAGTGAAATTCACTCGTCATCATCGTCAACGACTTCCAGTTACGATCAATTACATGCGTGGTTCGTTGCACAGACGTCTGCGCAACCGCCACCACTACCACAACAGCAACCGCAGAGTATGTTCTTAGTTAGGATAGTTTTTATTTTTCTTTGGATTTCTTATGAATCATTATGATAATATTGTACCCGAATGATCTCGAGACAGAGACGTGCAATTATGATGGATGTATGTGGCGTGTGTTTGACGTTGACGATTTGACCACAAGAAAAAGAACATCTTGCAAAGAGAAAAGAAAGATGGAGATAAGGACAAAGAAATACTCGACTCATCATTGTATCACTGATCGATCTATCTTCACGCGTTATACACGAGCCTGGAAAGAGCGAGAAAGAAGCTAAGAGGAAGAAGAAATATTTGCTGTTCGAACTGACGTCATGATATTACTCATCGATATCGTCATTCGCCCACGATCTCGACCATTCATGACGTTATAACTCCTGCTTTTTCTCCTACTACTTATCTTAAACTGTATAATGTCGCTGACCTTTTCTTAGGCTTCTCCACCTTGAACAAGACGAGAAAAAAGAAAGAAGAAGAAACGAAAAAATTTGACAAATTTTCTTTTTCCCTTCTTCTAATCGTTCTTCTATACGTGCATATTGTGTATTAGATCGATTACGAAGTATATACCTCCCCGATCACATTTTTATTTCGGATTCGACAAGAACGATAAAGACGACGAAGAAGAATAAAACACGCATATATACACACACACCACACCCGAAATTCTTCATTGATTTTTCAGGTCCAGCTACTGTGAGAATGATCTCAGAAAATGGGCCCACATATCCATTGCCTTTACATTTACCGCCTGGACATATGGTTCAACAAGTTCTAGACGAGAATGGTGTGGTAACACATGTAATTATGACACAACCAGGACCGCCTCTACCGCCTCCACCTCCACCTCATCATCATATGGTAAGTATTCAAAAATTAATGCGTATTTCATTAACAATTCCTCTGTGACAATTAGCATACCGGTTATTCTGCGACACCATATAATGGACTCTACGGTCATCCACATCAATATCATAATGCTAGTGTATACGGACCCTATCCAGCTGATCCCTTAGCTTATCCTCCACGTTCTGCATCTAATCATACACCTTCAAATTCATCATCATCATCATCAGCAACAACAACTAATCGTATGAAAAAAAAACAAAAGAAGATTGAAAATCGAAATTTTCGATTTCTGTATTTTCATTCGTAGCATCTCATGGTTTACTTCATCTACCAGAAAGTAATGGTTCATCCACAACGGTAACTGGAGGAAGCAATACATCTATTCCAAATACGTCGACTAATTCAACTCCTTCACAACAACGTCGTTCACCTGTATATAATAACACGAATTCATCTACAACTGCCGGTTCAAGCGGAGGAGCAACATCAAATAGTAGAAATTTAAATAATAGTGGAGGACACAAACGACGTATACCACCAACTCATTCAAATAACAATTCATATGTAAATAATACGAGTTTAAATGGTTCACATAAATCACAACAACAGCAACATGCTCATCAACATTATCCATCATATTATTCGGAAATTGTTCTTCAGTCGAATACTGAACCGGTTGATCAAGTTGCTGCAGCAGTTGAATTTGATAAAGAAAGACAAACAATTGAACAAAGTCTATCGAATTTATCACCACCTATTGTAAGATTTCTCATTGATAATATGATTGACTTCGATTTCGAATCTAGGTTCAAGATATCGAAAGTCGAAGTGCTCTTGTGCGTATTCAGGCTCCACATTCGCCAGCTCAATCGGAGTATTCAATTGATTTTACAAATCTTACTTACGAATTATTATTGTCAGATAAAGGCAAAGATGCCAAATACAAACAAGTTTACAGGTAATTCGAATAAACTCGATTCAATCAATCATTTATTTACTTTTTTTAGCGGTGATGCAAATGAAATAACATTGAAAGACCTTAAACCAGCGACTGAATATCATTTAAAGTATTTGAATATTTTGTGTCGAAATGCATTTTCGATGCCGTTTTGTTTCAGAGTTTGTGCGTGTATCGATTCATGTAAAGGTGAATATACGAATCCGACTCCATTTACAACTGAACAATGTGAACCTGATCAACCATCACAACCGAAATTACTCGGTAGTCGATTGAAAAATGCGTTGACTTTGAAATGGACAGCAACGCCTGATAATGGTTCGAAGATTTTAAATTATATTCTCGAATATGACGAAGTAAATTTCGATAAAAAAAACAACAACAACTAATTTCGATCGTTGATCGTTTTTTGCAGGGCAAAGGTCGAGAATTTATTGAAATTTATCGTGGTACAAAAAAACAATTTCTCGTGAATAAATTAACTCCAGCTACTTTCTACGCTTTTCGATTAGCTGCTGAGAACAGTATTGGACGAAGGTAATCAAACAAAGAAATCCGATTGATTTCGATTGTTTGGCCTTTTTTGTTCTAGTGAATTTAGTGAACCAATTCTATTCAGTACGTTAGGTACGATACCTCCTGAACCTGATCCTCCGATGTTAGTCGATCGAGGTGTTAAACATTTAACATTAATGTGGACAAAACGGCCAGCTGATGAAACATTTTCGTTACAAATGAAAGATGAAGCGAGTTATTTTCGAAATAAATACACAGGATCTTTATTAACCTATACAGTGACTGATTTGCATCGAAATACCGAATATAAATTTCGAGTAAATAGAGAATATTTCATGATAGAACGAACAAAAAAAAACGAAGCGTTTGTTTTTAGTTAGCAGCACATAATCAAGAAGGACAAAGTAATTATTCTCAAGAGGCAATATTTCGAACATCACCGGATCGACCTGATCCACCAACAAAACCAAGAATTAAAGGACACATTCAAGCTACGCAATGTCGAATTGTTTGGGATCCACCGCGAGACAATGGTGGCGAAGAAATCACTCAATATCATCTCGAATTAGAAGAATCGAAAGGTTTTCATATGATTTACACGGGTGTAGAAACCGAATATCTTCTTGAGCAATTAATACCTGGTCATCTCTATTCTCTTCGTGTGTTTTGTTCGAGTATCGGTGGCGAAAGTGATCCATCGGACGTGACACAAATCAAAACTCTCGCTGTACCACCAGCATCTTGTCATCCACCGAAAATCTCCGGCAAACCCAAAGCCAATTCGTTACATCTTCGTTGGGCAAATCCTGACTATGACGGTGGTTCGCCAGTCATTGAATTCGAAGTTCAAATCATCAATCCTGATAATTCATCGCGTATTGTCTATCGTGGACGGGATTTGGATTGTGTTGTTGCTGGTCTATTTCCCGGTCGACCATATCTTTTTCAAGTTCGAGCATTTAATCGAGCAGGAGTACGACGAAGAACATCTTTGTTTTTCTTTTTTTTTATTTCTATTTTTTTTTCGCGCTTAGGCTGGAGCATGGTCGGAATATTTAGACGTTATCTCTGGTCCCGGTGTTCCCGAAGCTCCACGAAATCTAACTGTTGAATGTCGAACGCCGAATAGTGCGTTAATTAATTGGGAAGAAGGTGTGAACAATGGTGCAAGTATAACTGAATATCGTCTCGAATGGTCACGAAAAGAAAATGAATCATTCATGCAACTCTATTGTGGAATAAATAATAATTTCGAAGCTAAAGGTTTAACACCAGTGACACATTATTTCTTTCGTGTTCAAGTAAACGATTGAAATCTCTATGCAAAAGAGAAAAAAAAACACTGATTTCGATTTTCCTAGGCAGTGAATGCGGCTGGTCCAAGTCCGTATAGTATGTTAGCATCTTGTGTTACTCCAGCTGGACCTCCATCAACAGTGACTTCGGTTAAAGTCTCGCCGAAATCAACAACAATGACAATCACTTGGAAAGAACCGGCAAATAATGGTTCGCCTATAACGGGCTATTACATTGATATTGGTGAAAAAGAATTCATTTTCGTTAGTCCAGATTTAACTGAATACATAATCGATGAAGTTCTACCTGATACAATCTATAAAATTCGCGTACGAGCTGTAAATACCATCGGTCAAGGTTCGTTTTCGTCGACAGTTAAATGTCAAACAAAGTCTCTTCCACCTGATCCGCCTCAACTCGAATGTGTAACATCGACATGTAATTCGATAAAACTCAAATGGATAACACTCAATCATCAACTTCCATCATCAACCAACAATCAAACCGATTCATCATCGAATCGTGCTCTCACGTATATCATCGAAATGCAAGGCAGAGACGGCAATTTCAATTCGATTTATACGGGCACAACATCATCGCATAAAATCAATAAACTTCAAGAGAATACATCGTATCATTTTCGAATTTGTGCGAAGAACGATGCCGGTGTTGGACCATGGTCGGACATTTCGACATTTACCACCAGTAAAGCGCCGCCGAATGCGCTCAAAGCACCGACAATAACCGAAATAACATCGACATCATGTGTCTTCAATTGGCAAGCGCATAAATCACTAGGCAAAGATCCGATTAGTTACATTCTTCAGTTGCAAATCTATCGAAAAGAAAATGATTATACAGAAATTTATAATGGCGAATTGACATCGTATCGAGCGATGAATTTAGAATCCGGTGTTGAATATCGAGCACGTGTTTGTGCAATACGAACAACCGATGAAGGTTTATTATTGAATAGTCCATTTAGTCCTCCGACGCAATTCGTTCTACCGCGACCGGAAGATCTCGCTGCTGCGCTGTTAGCATCGAAAAATTCCGATCATCGTCTAGGCAATTCTGATAATCATCAGCAAGTATCATTCCTTTCGCGATCTCGTTCGAGTATCTATCGAAAATTGAAATCATTGAATCTATTCGAAAATCGAACATTAACTGATCAACAATGGGCATTTGTTATTTCGGTTGGTTTTGCTCTATTAGCGATATTTATTGCTATTTTTGCTAATGTTATCTATACAAAATATAATCATGATTCGTCAATATCAAATGATCAGACATTATCATCATCATCAACTACTTCTTCTTCTTCTTCCGGACTTAAGCAATAACAGTGAAATGATAATTCAATCATTTTCATTCGTTTTTCCTCTTTCCTTTTCTTCTTATTCTCTGTATGGGTTTCATTGAGTTGTTTTTATCTGTTGTTCTCTTTTGCACTGTTAAATGTTCTTGATTGGCCAATGGTTACTGGTTATTAAGGAGAAAAAACCATACACATTTCTTTCTTTCTTTCTTTCTTTTCATTTATCTGTTTTATTATTATGATTATTGACATTCATGCACAATATGAATATATATTTAAAAACAACACTTCCCCTTAAGAACTTTTCTTTTTCTGTTCTGTGCATATAGGCACGCAGTTACTGCGATTAACAATTTTATTTTTACTTGTTGTTTCCCCTCGTTTCATTTTTTTTTCTGTTCTTGTTTTTTTTCTCGCGCTCTGATTGAATGTTGTTAAGTCTGTGAAGCAAGTGAAGGAGAATTACAGACACAGAATATATTGATAGAAAAAAAACAACAACCACAACTTAATTTATACGTATATTTATTTCATGAAAGAAAAGAAACTTTATTGATTAAGCGTGTTTTGTTTTTGTTGAAATAATTTCCAGAGGATATTTGCTGCATTGGCAAGATCACTTGTCTCAATCGAACCGTTGTCATTGGCGTCTAATTGATCGAAAAGATATTTCGAAACGATTTTAGCAGCTATGCCGGTTATACCATATTGTTGTAATAATAATTGTAAATCATCGTTTGTTATTCGACCATCGTTATTTTTATCTAAGATTTTAAACATTTGAGCAGGATTATTGAATGTATCGGATATGCCGTTGATGTCTGCATCGGCTGGAAGAGCATTTAGTGCTGCTTGTTCTGAAGCCATTTCAATATCAATGGTCTAGTTTGTTTCTCTTTTTTTCGAATATATATATTGTATAATTATACGTGAAAGTAAATATTTATTTAGTCGAAATGATTCATATAAAATGTTATTCATATTTTTCTTTTAATCACTAATTACCTGTCATTGATATTGTATTTACATGTGATAGTTTCATTTTCAAATACGGACGACGAAAAATCATTAATGAAAAAGAAATCAAGCGTAAAAAAGAACGTATGACTCAATGTAAATCATCAATACTGTTTTATATATCCGTTTCGACTACACACGATGGCAAGTTATCTTGTCACGCATATTCCAATAGCACCGCAAAAAGCCGTTAAACTTAGTAGTGCATATCAACATCAGGATTCGGCTGAATCGTTAATCAATCGACAGAATTCAGCGTCGCAATCAAGTGTAAAAAGTTTGACAGATTCAAATGCATCGTCAAGCGATGACAGTTCAGGTAGCGATACTGAAAGTTCGTCACAAACTCGAGGAAGTGATGCATCAATTATGACGGAAGTCTATGTGAAATTTAATGAAAACGAAGCTGAATTTTTTGCTTATAGTCCATCGAAAGTATCTTCGCCGAAGAACGAACGAAAACGTGATCGAATTCGTTCGAAATTTAATCGAAAATTTCAAGAATTAAGAAGCAATTCATCGACATCCGATACGGACAGTAGCGAGTGGAACGAAACTTTGGCTAAGAGTTTAATCGCAATGCATAATGATCTTCAAGATATTCTCACTGGATTCGAACAAATCGAAGAAACAATGTCGAATACATCCGAATCGGAATCACACATAACAAATCTATCATTTCGTGAACGTCAACGACAAAAACTCGAAATGATTCGCATGACAAATATGCTGAATCCACCGAATTTACTGACTTGTAATGTTAATGAAACGGTCTACCCATATGCGGATATAATCGAACCGAAAAACTCGAATTTAACTCGAATGTTTAATCGAAATGATAGTGAAACACTTGTTATTAATCATAAACCACATCGACATCGAAAATTACGCTATCGAATACAACGAAATATGATTAAAATGAAAGATAATATCGATAAATTAAAATACGATGTTTACGGTAGAGAATTATCGCAGTCAATCGATGATTATTCACCGGTAAATCTACAAAATTATCGATATCGATTAGAAAATACGATCGATAAAGTTCGAAAACAAATCGACGAATACGATCGAATCAATGCATCGAAAGGAAATTCACGAAAGAGTATTAGTCAAATTATTGATTCAACGAAATCAGTCGATCATGTTGCTCAAGAACAAATGGACGATTATCGATCAAAACTTCGACAGACAGTAAAATTCGCTTCTCATTAAACTCAAAATTCGATTTCATCTTTAGAAAAACTCTGATCGAACATCGAAAAGTGCGCTTATTTCATCGCCCTACGTTCCACGTCGAATGGGACTCAAACAAATTCCGAAGAAATCCTCCGAAGAAGTTCTGCCAATCGATCCACGTTTTAACCCAACGACATTCGTCGATCTTGTCAAAGATTCCGAAGATTTCTTTGGAAATAGTCAACCGTTTTGGCGTCGACCGCTCGAAACTCGATTGTCGATTGTATTGCCATTGGAACGATCGGAACCTGATGACGTTATTCTTCCGCTACGTTTAGGTTTTTGGACTCGTGTCGTAATGGCGTTTAAAAAACGACAAAAAGAATTACGAAATCAAATCGAACTTGACAATTGTGATGAATTTTTCGATTGTCGAACGTCGTTATCAAACAGCAAATCACAAACGCAAACATCGCCCGATGATGATGATGAGAGTTGTTTTATTTAAGAATCGATTTTCTTTTTCAATTTCGTTTTTCATCTTATCAGTTGTCGATTTAGTTTATCGAAGTAAATAAGCGCAAAAAAAAGACCAGATTAGAAAGAAAATATTTAGTCGTATAATAATACAAACTGATCTTTGATCTGTTTTTGTTTAGAGAGAATCTTGTTGAAATTTTTCTTTCAAAAGATCAAGTAAATCTTTTGTATAATGTCAATGTATACAACACGTCATTTGACGACTATTTAGAACGAGAAAAAAAAGTCCAATGGATTTATTCAAAGATAAATTAGACGTATTTATTAAGTAAATACAGATATATATGTGAAAACATTTTTTTTCTTTATTTTTCAAAGTTGAATATGTGCACGTGCAACCTATGGATGACAACTTCTCAAATAACTCACTCATGTCTCCGCTTTTTTTCTCTCTCCTTCTTTTCTTTATCCGTGCTCGATAAAAGTAATTATTGGCGCAACAAACTTTTGATAAAAAATAAACAGAATACGAGGATTTATGGAATATGCGCGTGCGCTCTTACACATTCGAAATTTGATCATAGTCGTCATCGACGGATTATACTTCTCTTCATCATTCGTATTCTTAACTCAAAATATTTAAATGACGATGATGATGAAGGAGAGAGCGAGAGGGAGTAAACACACACGCGCATACATAAGCATACGCATAGGAGAGACACCATCTGCCTTTTTCAAACAGCATCAGAATACAAGAGAAAAAGGAGAACAATTTACACAAAGCTTTATCAAACAGAGAGAAGAAGAAAAAAGTGGATATTTCAACAAAATTTTTTTTTTGTTGAATTAGTAAAGAAGAAGAAAAAAAATCGAGAGAGAGAGAGAGAATAAGAGGAAAAGAGATATCGTTCTTTTTCGAATGTGTATCGACTGAAGTGACAGTATTATCAAATAGAGAGAAAAAAAACGAAGCTATTCAATCAATAATGTAAGTTCGTTGATAATTACCGGCTTGATTTGTCATCAGAATTTATAACTAATAAAAAAAACATTAAACAAGTCGTTTTTCCCTTTTTAAACTTTGATTATTTTATGTAAACATCATTTTTTTTCTCCCTTTTTGCCTTGTTTACTAAGTACACTCAACAATTATCGTTTTTTTCTTCTTCTTCAAGAGTTTGTTTACTCATCGTTTATTGCTTGTTCTCTTTTCTTTTTAACACCTTATTCACGTTAATTCAAAATTTCGTTAGATGATGTTTATTAGCAATTGTTCAATATTTACTTATACAAACATTGACAGATCTGTCTATTAGCATTACCGTTTTAAATTGTCTCGTCATTTTCCTCCACGCATTCTCTCTCTGCACGGTTTTTTCGCTTATTTCATAGAGACATTTATTATTCAAAAATTTTGCATGCTTTGAAATCGATCTTCAGATGAAAAGAGAGGTAAACATACATGTATATATATACACACACACATCGATAGAGACCAGTGCGAGAGTCTTACTTCGAAGTAGTGGTAGTAGTAGAATGAAGAAAAAAAACGTCGGTTTTTGTTTGCTAAAGTAAGTAAACAAAACACACGCTTGAATATAATAAAATAAATATATGTAATATACTCGTATACGAGCAGAAGTGCTTCGAAATGAGAGTATAAGAGAGACGAAGAAGAAGAAGAAAAAACTCGAACGACTCGAACATATAAATAGATTTCAATTGATTAAATCCTACTCTAGATTATAATGATAACTCACGACGACGATGGAAACGATAATGGTAATGGTGTACTTGATTTAAGTGTTAAAAAATCATTACCAAATTTACTTTCACCACCATCATCAACAGCCTCATCATCCTCATCGTCCTCATTGTCGGTTTTACCGACTGTTGGCAAACGAATGTTGGAAACAAATTCAACCAGCAAAGTTCAATCGTCAAGTAAACGTCCATTACGTTTTCAATGTAAATATTGCGATTACAAAGCACCATCAACATCACTCATGCAGAATCATATCTATCGTCATACGGACTTAACACCTTATGCATGCGCCTATTGTGGACATAAATCAACGACAAAATCAACAATTATGGTACATATCGAACTTTGCCATCCGAATATGGAAGTAAAAATCATCGAAAATCGTGTTCGAGAACAAGATTTCTATCGAGATTTAAATAATTCCGATGTGAATACTCAAGAGCCGCAATTGAAAAAAGTTCGACGTGCAGCAAATCAATCAGAAACTACTGATTTAACACCGATTAATGGCGTTGCCATACCTTTGAAAACATTGATCGATGATGGACATGATTTTTCACCGGAGAATGACGAGACAACAACTGAAAATGATCATCTCGACGTCGACGATGATAATGAACAATCAGTTATAACAAAATCGGATCAAGAACCATCGACATTAAAATTCAAAATCTCACCACCATCAACTCCAACATTGGACTCATCACCAAATACAATTACAAAAGAATCGGATTCCGAAGGTGTTTTTCTTTGCTTCTACATTTTTTCCTTTGTCTATTTTCTGTTTGTTCCTAGATGATTCCGAATATCTTCTCGTTTACAATCGTCCCAAACAGTATTACGGTTCATTATACGAACCTGACAAACAGTAAATTCATTTCACAAACAAACAAACAGTCATTTCTCTCTTCAAATAGGTATGCATGTCGAATTTGTTCATACACAACAAATCACCGGCCAAGCATGGAAGATCACGTTTATGTACACACGAATGAAAAGCCATACAAGTAGGTTGCCTTTGATCTATTCATTTCTTAAACGATTGACTGAGAATTTCGACTAAATAAGCACATCCGTTTGTTGCCATCGATGCTTTTCTTTAAACAGGAACTAACAATAGTTCGGTTTGTTTTTGTTTGTTATCTTCTTAGATGTGGCTATTGTGGTGAGGAAATATTCACACGTTATGCGGCGACATATCATATTAAATACAAACATGCTGGTATGCCACGAAATTTTATTCAGAATAAAGCGGATGTCACACAGTATTATGTTAATCGAGCGAAGAAAGACGAAGAAAAAAATCAATTTAAAATTGTCGATACACGCCGTGTCAAAGTTCGAACACGGACAGAAAAAAAGAATAATAATCATAATTCTCAAGCAATTACTAAACCAGAAATTTCAACAGAACGTCCAATTGAAAGAGAACCAACTTCACCACCTGTTCAAACAAAATCAAACAATCCTCCAAGTTCATCAACAACTCCAGACTATCGATTTCTATTAGCTTGGTCTTACTATCTAGCAACACAAACAGCTTGGCTATCTCCAATGCTTCAACAACAACAACAACAAGGTGCATCTCCTCCAACAGATCCCGAAGCTGCAGCTAAATTTCTGCAAGCTATGCAAACAGTAATGAATCCGTTTTCAGCCGATTTAACCAAAGCAAAAGAACAAATCGAGAATGAAGAATCATAGTGAATTATTCACTGACAATATTCACCGGTGATAACTCATCTTTTTTTATTCATTCATCTATGCATATATGCAATGTGTTTTGGTCCATTTATTCGAATATTTTGACACATCTATGTATTATTTGATTTTTGTTCTCGAACGAAAAACAAAAGACTATGTAACTTTCGTTGTGATGACTATCAATGTATGCTTATTTGTTGTTTTTTGATTTTTTTCTTTTCTTTTTGGGAAATATATAAATAGAGCAATGTTTTTATTCATGATTAGATAAGATCGGTTTTTCATTGAAAAAAATAGATCAAAGAATTACAACATAGAAGAAATATTTCATTTATGTTTCAACCGATGAGAAACAAAAGAGAAGAAGGTGAGATATGTTTTCTTTTTTTATCATGATAATTTACTTGTGATTCGTATGAAGAAGAACTTTTATCACAAAACAAGAGTCAACAAAAGAAAACCTGTTGTTTATAAGAGAGGTTGCAGAAGAAGGTTTGTTTGCCTTTTTCCTTGGTGAGATTTTGAAGGTGTATACCATTATCTCGAGAATAATGCAGAATATGAAGTCGTTTATCGGCTGTTTGAGTGCGTTTATTATTGTTTTACTTTGTATTGAATGTGTTCATTCGACTCCGTTGGATGATTATGTTTATGCAAATGACACGCATTTCGGATGGACAGTTATCCGAACATATCAACAACCGGATTATAATTTATACATTCTTAATTTTACGTCACAGAAATGGTTTGATGGTATGTTATCTTATTCATCTTCGAACGAATAGATTTTCATCTTTTTGTAATGCATAGAAACTGTAAGTACTCGACCAATTTGGTGGCATTATTTATGTATCAGTGTACCACATAAATTCATTCGACCAGATAGCGCATTTTTATTTATCGATGGTGGTCATAATACTGATGGGTAAGTCTCTATTTCGTCGAAGAATTCTCGATTTAAAAGCGATCGAAATTGTAGAATACCTCAACCACAAGATAATTTACTTTCAATGACATCGATGTTTGCTGTCGGTGCTGGAAGTCTCGGTGTTTATTTGGCCGACATACCAAATCAACCATTCCGTTTTCTTGTTTGTTGAAAATATCAAGGTCGTTTTCTTTGTATTTTTATGATTACATTCTAGGCTGATCCATCAAATCGAAGTCGTAGTGAAGATGCATTGATCGCTTGGACATGGAAGGCGTTTCTTGAAGATCCAAGTAATCCGTACATTCTTCTTCGTATGCCGATGACAAAAGTAGAAAATCGAATGGAATTCTGTTGATATTTAAGAATTGATTCATTTTGTTTAGGCATCAGTTCGTGCTATGGATGCTGCTCAACAATTTGCTGATAAATTAACTGTTCCAGTTCCGAAAACGTTTCTTGTCGGTGGAGCCTCAAAACGTGGATGGACAAGTAAATTCATTTTACAGCAAATTCTCTTGCATAAAAACGTATATTTTAGCATGGACAACAGCTGCAGTTGATAATAAACGTGTCATTGGAGCAGTACCAATTGTTATGGATATCTTAAATCTCAAACGAGTAAATACATTCTCAAGAAATTCATTTTTAATCCTTTCTTTTCTATTTCGTTGTAGAATATGCATCATCATTTTCGAGTAAATTCAAAAATACGAATAATCGATAGTTTTAAATGTTGTATTTCAGTCATTGAATGGTTGGACTTTTGCTTTCAAAGATTATTATGATTTAAACATTACTCAATTTGTTGACCATCCAAATCTAGAAAAAATGGCGGCTATTGTTGATCCATACGGTAGATTTTGATTTGTTTTCAGTAGTCGAATGTTCGTTTGTTTGTTTTTCTCCAGCTTATTTCGATCGATATAAGAATACGAAAATTCTTCAAATTCAAACATCTGGTGATGAATTCTTCCTTCCTGATAATGAAGTTTGTTTGTTTTATTCGTCAAACGATAGGTTATTTGATTGTATTTATTAAGGATGCTTTTTGGAGTGATTTACAAACTGCAACTGGTGGTTCATATATTCGGTAATTTACAAGTTCTTTTTATAGTTCATGTTTTGATTTATTTATTGGTTCTAAAGACGATTGGCAAATGCCGAACATTCATGTGCCGGTCATGAGATCAGTCTTTTCTTCACTATGCGAAGTTTCTTCATGAGTATCTACGATGTAAGTTTAAAAGAAAACTGTTCGAACATATTTGGAATTTTATTCGATTATAGAAAAAACCATTACCATCATTTACATGGGTTAAATCAGCGAACAATACACACGGTTTTATTCGTGCAACAATCGACTTCAGTGTCGGACCTAAACCACTCACTGTTAACTATTTTCGTGCTCGTACACTCGGTCACAGCCGGTTTGTACAAAAGCCAAAAAAAAACTAAAGAATTCAACGGAAAATTTGCTTTCGTTTAGACGTGATTTTCGATTAGTTATCGCTGATCCTAATCATCCTGGCAAAGCTATTGCCAATCCAGTTATCTGGGTTAAAGGCGATGTTACTATCGAAGTAAATTTCTTTTCTCTTCCACAATTGAGTCTTTAAAACCAAACTAATTTTAGAGTCAAACCGCAACAACAGCAGTTTACTCAATAACTATCGCAAATCCACTCAATGGTTGGGAAGGATTCTTCATTCATGCAACTTTTCCAGGTCCAGACAATACTGTTCTCGAATTGACATCAAACACACAAATTATTCCCGATACATATCCTACTGGAGACTGTTCCGGTGAAACTTGTCGTGGTCAACTCGTTTGATGAATCGATTTATTTTTATTATTTTTTTCCTTTGTGATCTTTTCATTTTTGATACAGAAAAAAAAACGAAAGCTTAATAAAACAAATCTTTGATTAACTCGAATAACCGTCGGCTAACCATGAGAGATTAGGAAGAGTGTTTAATTTTGGTCGACGATATTCATTTCCATGAAGGCAAAGTTGCATTGTTTGATAAGCTTCATTGTCTTCTGAGCTTTTGAATGGTACATGTGAACGACCATTAACAATGTCGACTTTACTACGAAAGGGATATTGTTGGAAGAGAAGAAAATATAAACAAACACCAAGTGCCCAAACACAGGATTTTTCACCACTGTATCGTTTTAGTAGAATCCATTCGGGAGTCATGATTTCTAATGTTCCCTAAACAAGAAAACGATTTTGATTAAGTTTTTTAAATGAAAAACAAAACACAAACTTGAAATTCCCGGTAATCATCTTCTTGTACAGGTGCTGCCGATCCGAAATCAATAAATCGTATAGAACGATCATTTCTACAGTAAAGAATATTTTCGAGTTTACAATCTCGATGCCAAACGCCGTATGATGCTAATGTCAAATTGATTTGCACTAGTTCACGGAAAATATGTCGTAATAATTCCGTATTTGCTAATGATGAATGATTCATAACAAAACTGAATAATGTACATGAATTTGGAATTTTTTCCATAGCAAATACGTAACTATCGATCTCTTCGAAATGTTCGAAAATTCGAATAACACCTGAGATACCACGGAGTCGATAGAGGATTTGAATTTCATACGGAATACGTTTCTAGAACGAAAAAAAAACGATAGAATTCTATCATTGTTTAATCGAAATACATACGCCGTCTTCCGTTGTCCAATTGAGAATCGATTCTTTTGAAAGAAATTTCAAGACAACCGATCGATTGTCCGATCGTCGACGAGCATTAAAAACTTGTCCGTAACCACCTCTACCAATACAATTCAACGCCTCATATTTACGATTGTAGGCTTTCGATTCGACGTTTTGTGCACCGGGTTCTAATGCTAATTGATTCGAATAAAGGTTATAATAATCCCATGGGTTCTCTTCGCTCATCGTCAATCCCTACAAATCAAAACGAAAAATTGATTTCAAAACAAACTAAGAATAAGAATTTCCATCGATTACTAATTGATCAACGATTGGATGCATAAAGTTCGTGAAAAATTGATGATGATGAGCTGGCATATGATGTTGAAAGAACAGATGTCCCGGTCGAAAAACGTGTGGTGGTGGAGCTGCCGGGCCAAACCAAGGCATTGGATGTCGGAATCGCATCGTATCGAGTAGCCAATTCATTTGTTTTTTTTGTTCTGTCTAAATCAAAGACAAATGTTAGCCGTTTAATATGTATCTTCCGAATTATTAATCGAGAAAAATGGAGAAAGGACACGTAAAAGAAGAAACATCATACAGTCAGATTCGATTTACGCTTGAGTGAATCCTCTGACAACTATTGTTTAATTAGAAAACAAAACAACAAAATAAAACAAGATTTCCTTTCAACTAACTTACGTTTCGTTTAGAACGAAGAATTTTGTTTTTGAAACCAATGATTTTTTGCACTGACTTTTGCCGATTAACCTGTTGCTTTCACTATTTATATGATTAACGAGCAAGATACGATATGAGATATGAATAAATTTACTTTCTCTTGTTTTTCTTGTCTATTCAATGCAACTATTCAATCATGCACAACGAAAAAAAAAGATTATTTTGCATGTGATTTCACTCCTATGATCGATATTCTGCAATTGTAAGTGCAAAAGACTCAAACCGATAAATTTTATTTCAAGGTCGTTACTTTTTCACAAGACATTTACTAATGGACATTAAGATCGAAATCATTTTTTATTAATTCTCTCGAGTCATATGATTGCATAATTACTTATTACGTGATTTATAACGATTCGAAATCATCATATGACTCTGAATCATCATCGGCGTCGTCGGAAACTTTTGAAATTATTGAAAAAAATCTCGATATTCTATTTGTAAACAATCAACCACAAACCAAATACACGTCGATAGATAATATTTTTTTCTTATTTTACACAATACAAGTGGTTTAGAGAGCAACACCTACGAGCAATAGACAATGAATGACAGCTATGATTTGTGCAATATTTTTTTTCCTTTTGTATTAGTACTATACGTATTAACAACGAGAAAGAGGAGAAAAATGCAAGGACAAAACAAAAGAGTAAAATATCGATTACGCATTTCTATTTTTCGATAGACGCAAAGCCCTAGAAGAGTCATGAAGGCTGATTTGTAAATTTCGATAAGCAATACACATTCGACATGTGGAATGTTTTTGATAAACAAAAAGAAAGCCAATGATCGATGTACTTTTTTCTTCTTTTTTATGATCGTATCATACCGGATATGGATAGAAAATAGATCACCAGAGAGCGATTAATGTCCGATGAAATATCGAAAGTTAAAGTCTAATTGAATGATAACCATCTAAATGAATTCGCACACGTAGCGGTCTGTGTCAAACAATCACTTTTGAGTCGAAGTGTATCTGCCTGTTAAAACTTAAAAGTAAGAGACAATTGTCTGATGAACTCGTGTCCAATATTGCGTTTAGTTTCTAACCATAAAGAATAAGTTCGGTCTAGTTGCTCTTTCTATCCTTACACGAAGGTGTCACTTAACAAACAAATCTAAACATATGTGCTTTGTATCAAAAAAAAAAAGAACGAAAGTTAAACTAGAAACGCCTGTTTTCAATCCATCTGTTATTATTTTTGATTATATTCATAAATTAGCAGCATACTAAATTCAATGATTGGTCTCACGAGCAAACCAACCGACCAATCTTCGAACTTGTCTATCGAGACATACGTATATATTCTTCGTGCATTTATATGATATTCTCTCGTTCGATGGGCTAGAAACTAGGACATATGTATGTATGTGTGTA
>Ga0209930_1002261_pt1 | contig 23768 bp, 19 predicted proteins | sample ThiBiot_500_biof_2_FD_183948 | JGI IMG/M metagenome (GOLD analysis project Ga0209930, IMG submission 183948) | Wastewater bioreactor microbial communities from Cape Town, South Africa - Thiocy_cont_500_biof (SPAdes) | ecosystem: Engineered > Bioreactor > Thiocyanate-remediating >... | reverse complement strand
GACAAACCTGTAGTTGTACCTATGGAGGAAAGACAACCTGTAGTAGTACCTATGGAGGAAAGACAACCTGTAGTAGTACCTATGGAGGAAAGACAACTTGTAGTAGTACCTATGGAGGAAAGACAACCACCACCACCGCCATATATAGAGCAATACCCTGTAATGGAATCAGCGAATGAAACTCAACCAGAACAGTTTAATGATGGTCTACGTGCAGAAGCTAAAAAAATTTGAACTCTTTTCTTTTTTTTTTGTTTTATTTTAATTTATTATATAATATCAATGTCAGAAAAACCAATTGCATTCGAAGAGTTCGTCCATTTAGATATATCCAAATTCGATATTTGTTCGAGACTTTGCATCATTGCTCTCGTTGAATCGACAGCTACCGAACAGACATTTTGATTTATTCGTCGTTGTCTTTCACTTTCTAAACAAAGTTGTACGTCTTCCATATGCTGCGAAACTGCATTGACTTTTTCTTCTGCATTCATCATATAACACATAAAATACATATTCGCTGAATTCAATTGAACTAAACGTTCGAAGATTTCATTCAAATAACCCAACGCTTTTAATTGATGTCGAGCCCAAAATTTCTTCACTAAAATAATAGCCGTACCAGCAGAAATACCACCTAAAATCGTTGCACCAACGATAGCAGTCACAGGTGGAAAAGCTGTTCCTGCAACAACTAACGCGCCTACGCCACCAAATGATTCGGCTGCAACACAGCCACCCATGGCTACTCCAGCTGTTATTGAACATGTTGGCATAGCGCATTTAAAACAAAATCGAGCAATTTCTAATCGTTCTTCGATGATGATTTTCTTCGATTGAACTGCATTCGTTATAGTATGTACTCGTTCATTGATTCGTTGACTTTCTTCTCGTGATGATCGAGCTAAACTAAGTAGATTTTGAATGCCAATCGACATTCGATTTAATGCAAGTTGAATATCTCGCCTATCGATTTCATTTAAAGCTTGACTCGGATCGGTATTCATAACATCTTGAATAATTCCGATTTGTGATTTGGCTGCAGTAAGCAATGGAAGCGTCATTTTCACTTTGTGTTTAACTTCCATAACCATTCGAACGAAACAATGAATAATATCACGAAGTTCATTTGCCATGTCGGCGTATTCTTGAATTTCTCGCATCATATCTTCGAGTAATTGTTTGATACTTTCTACTAAAACTGGAATTATCAGTAGTTTTTCAGCAAATGCTAATGATGAGAAATTCGTTGCAATCGATAGAAATTGCCGAAAACGACCTGTTTGTTCATCGTCGATTAGAGATAGATCAGCTACTTGAAGAGATGCTTCAGCTATTTCATCTGGTCGAAATGTATTCCAATCATTGTTGTCAGATAATTTCTTACTAACATCTTCGATATATGCATTGACACGTTCATGTTTTATTTCTTCTAGTAAAATATCATCATCCATGATTGTTGTATAGAATCATAAAATAAAATGTAAGTAAAAGGAACACATTTAATGACTCATGATGATTCACTATATCACGAGATCGAGAAAGAGCGATTGAACGCTATACTATAGAACTGCATCAGTTGGGAAAATAGATGGCAGTAGTCGTTCTATAAAGAAATGATAATAAAAGGAAGATAAAACGATAAAAACAAAGTTATCATAGAGCATACTTTTTTCTTTAACGCATTCAAAATCGTTTTTATTATACTATGTCGTAATTTATAACCGTAGACATTAACTAAACTAAATCTTGGAAGAAATAACATTGGAAAAATAGGTGCTGAGTATTTGGTTCATGCTCTAACGGTTAACAGAGTAATATATATTTTTTTTATAAATTTATACTCAAATGTTGGATATGTTTTCGATATATTTATAGACACTTCAACAATTGAATCTGCGTCGTAATCAGATAAGAGAAGAGGGTGCAAAACACTTGTTAGCATCACTCCAGAACAGTGATGTATGTATATCCAAATTGATTAATATCACTCTTGGAACAATATCTACTATATATAGACGCTCACTGATCTATGCATTGAATTCAATCAAATCAGCCAACAGGCCAAACCTATTCTCAACAGAATATTAGAAACTATACAAAATAAATATCGAACCGATTCAATTTTTTGTTAATATATTGTTTTCTTTCTTTTATACAGGTAATGTTTTTGTTGTATTTTGTTGATAAAAAATGAAAGCTTGAATTAGCAATCAAGGTGACATCATCTATCTAGAGGAAGTAGCTTTATGCATTAATGCACACGTATATACAAAGAGGTTTTTGTTAAAACCGTCTAATATTCGATTATAATCATGAATAAACATCGGGGAAAAAAAGGATAAATACAAAAGATACACCTGCATTTTTATTTATATATTATATTATTCTCCGATAATTCAGTGTGCAGTCATTCGTATATATACGCATTTGTTCGATAGATACCTCTCGTTTTTTTTCATTTGTGTTTTTTTTCAACGAGAGTGCAGGTGCGCCCCTACTTTCCTCCAGTTTAGTCCAAATTCAAAAGTACCAATATCAATTCGAAATCACGAAAAATTGATGGAATCAACTGTTAACATATTGAATTCCGATAAAGAATGGAAAGAACAAAAGTTAATGCCGAACAAAATAAGGTAAATCATCAGGTCTGGCAGATGTAAATTTAACAGTTTCTTTCGGCATTATATTTCTGTCAAGTTCCGCATGGGAAAATCGATGGATAAAGACCGGTTGCTCATTGTTTCTACTATTTGCAACGATTGTTTTTATCGTTTATGCAATCTTATTTTATTTGCCAAAGAACGCATTTTCGGATACAAAACCAGGTTTGCATATCATCCTCTGATAATAATCTTTTGTTGAACTTTTCATAGGCTTAGATTCGAACGTATTTCATATAACATTTGACATCAATGAGTTTAAACTGAATCAATTGACCGATATCGACTATGATATGCTCACGGAAAAGGTATATATTTTTGTTTATGTATCTTGCACATTGGCCTTGCCATTGTAGCTTTCGGAAAAACTTCATTTAGTTGGTATCAAAGTAAAACACGTAATTCCTCTTTCAGCTGCTAGCAGTAGCAATTCAAGTAATTCAACGGAAGAACAAAAAGATTCGAAGATAAATGATGCCATGAATCTACTCACTATTGAAACTGAAGTCGGCAATTTATCGAATTGCAACAGATTTCCTTGCCAAGGAAATATGATAGACTTAAACAAATTAGATAGTGAAATATTTATTGATAATATCTCAATTCCTATGCCATTACAAGACAATCCAGAAAGAAGCATTCAACTGAAATTTCGTAGTGCAAGAGTGGCTCGTGCAGGTCAGTTCAACTAAGCGAAATAAAGTTTGCAGTAAATCAGCTTATGAATTAATCATACCTCTATCTATTACCTTTCCCTGTGATCAATAAGTCTAAAGTGTATTTTTGTCCACCAGAAATTTTCAGTCTGTCTCGTCTACAATACTATAATTCTAATTATAAACATTATTCTAGTACCGACATGTTTTGATAATATTCGAAATGGCAAAGAAACAGGCATAGATTGTGGTCCAGCTTGTTCTAAGACATGTGACGATCAATATTGCATTCTTGACGTAGAATGTAGAAGTGGTGTTTGTGGATATAACCAGTGCCAAGGTAAGTAACCTACTCTTCACATCTTGAATCCATGTACCTAAAATTGTAGTGCCCAATTGTAACGATGGAGTGAAAAACGGTGCTGAAGAAGGAATCGATTGTGGTGTTACATGTGGGAAGAATTGCAATGGAAAGTACTGTCAAAAAGGAGCTGATTGTTGGAGTGGTGTCTGTAATTCAAAAAAAACATGTGCAGGTAAATGATAATCCGTTAGAAAGATTTAATATGGAGATGATTTATTTCAGTACCAACATGTTCTGACAAGGTTCAGAATGGGCTCGAAACAGGAGTAGACTGTGGCCGACTTTGTCCTCTAAAATGTGACTATGAACCTTGCTCAAACCACACAGCCTGTAAAAGTACCGTCTGTCTATACCGTCATTGTCAAGGTAAAGTATTCGAAACTGCCATGTATAATAGATATAGTTGTAATTGTAGCGCCTAGATGTGATGATGGAGTGAAAAACGGTGATGAAGAAGGAATTGATTGTGGTGCAACATGTGGAAAGAGTTGCAATGGGAAATACTGTCAAAAAGGAGCTGATTGTTGGAGTGGTGTCTGTAATTCAAAAAAAACATGTGCAGGTAAATGATAATCCGTTAGAAAGATTTAATATGGAGATGATTTATTTCAGTACCAACATGTTCTGACAAGGTTCAGAATGGGCTCGAAACAGGAGTAGACTGTGGCCGACTTTGTCCTCTAAAATGTGACTATGAACCTTGCTCAAACCACACAGCCTGTAAAAGTACCGTCTGTCTATACCGTCATTGTCAAGGTAAAGTATTCGAAACTGCCATGTATAATAGATATAGTTGTAATTGTAGCGCCTAGATGTGATGATGGAGTGAAAAACGGTGATGAAGAAGGAATTGATTGTGGTGCTATATGTGGAAAGAGTTGCAATGGAAAATACTGTCAAAAAGGAGCTAATTGTTGGAGTGGCGTATGTAATTCAAAAAAAATCTGTGCAGGTAAATGATAATCCATTAGAAAGTGTTTAATATGGAGATGATTTGTTTCAGAACCAACATGTTCTGACAAGGTTCAGAATGGGTTCGAAACAGGAGTAGACTGCGGCCGATTTTGTCCTCTAAAATGTGACTATGAATCTTGCTCAAACCACAAAGATTGTAAAAATGCCGTCTGTTTATATCGTCAATGTCAAGGTAAACTATTCAATATTGCAATGTTCAATAAATAGAATTGAAACTGTAGCGCCTAGTTGTAGTGATGGAGTGAAAAACGGTGATGAAGAAGGAATTGATTGTGGTGCTACATGTGGGAAGAGTTGCAATGGAAAATACTGTCAAAAAGGAGCTAATTGTTGGAGTGGCGTATGTAATTCAAAAAAAATCTGTGCAGGTAAATGATAATCCATTAGAAAGTGTTTAATATGGAGATGATTTGTTTCAGAACCAACATGTTCTGACAAGGTTCAGAATGGGTTCGAAACAGGAGTAGACTGCGGCCGATTTTGTCCTCTAAAATGTGACTATGAATCTTGCTCAAACCACAAAGATTGTAAAAATGCCGTCTGTTTATATCGTCAATGTCAAGGTAAACTATTCAATATTGCAATGTTCAATAAATAGAATTGAAACTGTAGCGCCTAGTTGTAGTGATGGAGTGAAAAACGGTGATGAAGAAGGAATTGATTGTGGTGCTACATGTGGGAAGAGTTGCAATGGAAAATACTGTCAAAAAGGAGCTAATTGTTGGAGTGGCGTATGTAATTCAAAAAAAATCTGTGCAGGTAAATGATAATCCATTAGAAAGTGTTTAATATGGAGATGATTTGTTTCAGAACCAACATGTTCTGACAAGGTTCAGAATGGGTTCGAAACAGGAGTAGACTGCGGCCGATTTTGTCCTCTAAAATGTGACTATGAACCTTGCTTCAACCACACAGATTGTAAAAATGCCGTCTGTTTATATCGTCAATGTCAAGGTAAACTATTCAATACTGTCATGCTCAATAGATATAGTTGTAATTATAGTGCCTAGTTGTAGTGATGGAGTGAAAAACGGTGCTGAAGAAGGAATCGATTGTGGTGTTACATGTGAAAAGAGTTGCAATGGAAAGTACTGTCAAAAAGGAGCTGATTGTTGGAGTGGTGTCTGTAATTCAAAAAAAACATGTGCAGGTAAATGATAATCCGTTAGAAAGATTTAATATGGAGATGATTTGTTTCAGAACCAACATGTTCTGACAAGGTTCAGAATGGGCTCGAAACAGGAGTAGACTGTGGCCCATTTTGTCCTCTAAAATGTGACTATGAATCTTGCTCAAACCACAAAGATTGTAAAAATGCCGTCTGTCTATATCGTCAATGTCAAGGTAAAGTATTCAATACTGCCATGTTCAATAGATATAGTTGTAATTATAGTGCCTAGTTGTAGTGATGGAGTGAAAAACGGTGATGAAGAAGGAATTGATTGTGGTGCTACATGTGGAAAGAGTTGCAATGGAAAATACTGTCAAAAAGGAGCTAATTGTTGGAGTGGTGTCTGTAATTCAAAAAAAATCTGTGCAGGTAGACACTGATATTTAAAAGTTACTTAATATATGAACAATTTATTTTAGCACCGACATGCTCTGATAAAGTCCAAAACGATTTGGAGACGGGCATTGATTGCGGTGGATCGTGCTCTGGAAAATGTGATGGCGAGACATGTATGCTCGATAAAGAGTGCAAAAATGGATTTTGTGGTTACTTTTCCTGCCAGAGTAAAGAATATGTTATTCATTTCTTAAATATATGCTTTGATATTTAAGGCCCTAGTTGTAGTGATGGTTTGAAAAATCAAGGTGAAGCAGATATTGATTGCGGAGGACCGTGTCTGTTGCGATGTATCGGCAGTAGTTGCATGTCATGGGCTGATTGTAAAAGTAACAAATGTGGACCGAAAAAGACTTGCATAAGTGTGTAATTGATTTTAATATTTTACTAGAAATCTATTAAAAGCTTCTATAAATTATTACATTTGATTAATGGATTTTATCTGAATGTTTTAGAATAGTGGCAAAGCTAATCAGATGGGTGAAACGTCTTGCATATTGAAAATATCACATTAAAGAACATATTGATATCCACTCTAAATTTCTTTTTCTCTATTCATGCATTATTTTTATCTTTCATTGTGCTTAATCTTATACTCAATTATTTAATCATTTCTTTTTCTCAATAAAAATTACTTTTTCAAATTTTTTTTCCAATTCAGACTATTGGTTTCATTTCATATACGCGTAACATTATGTAGATTTGGGATGTGATACTAGCTTCACGCAATGATTGAAATCTACGAAAAAGAGTCATCAATAGTGATTTTCTATATTTTGTAAAATAGTTTCAATTCCATGAATTGATAATGAAAAAATTTATATTCCTCATCATATGCATTAATTAATGTCTTTCGAAAGAAGAAACAACGAGTTGACAAATATGAGCTATGTTGAATCGAGGTCGAGATTAAATTGAACCGTTAGAGAACGAAAGAAAAAAATAAAGAACATTTTGACGTTCTTCTTTTTCTGCGAAAGAACTAACGAACGCATAAACGTCCTTTTGAACTCTAAAGTACGTAGAATCTAAGTACCCACTTACAATAATTACTGTTGATATAAATTAGTTATGCTCTAATTTCCTTAAAGTATGCACAATAGTTCATACAATAGTTTAATGAAATTCATTTCTTGGTTACCGAACCCATTTTCTTAATATTTCACAAAAGAAAGATAAAAAATGTACTTCTAAGAATGTATAATAATTTAATATGAGTTTCAATGATTCGAATCAGTTATTTCTCCATTGTGAGAGGATCAATCGGAATAATTTTCGTTTTAAATATCGCCGAAGTTCATGATTATAAATAAATAAATCTAATCCAATGATAGTTGCACTAATTACCGGCAGCGTTCTTACGATTACAAATATCCAGATATCAGATATGTCATTTAAACCTGGTAGAATTGTAATAACTGTAGGCGCCCATCCAAGAACGAAAACAGTAAAAATAAACAACATATGTTTCAATAGATAAATATCTCGACCATGTTGACGCGTCATACGAATTAAATTGATGGTTGTTGGATGTACACGTCGAGATGAAGATTGAATGTAAACATAGATCAATACATCAAAAATGACTATTAAACAAGAAGGTATTATAATTAAAGTAACGAAAATAAAACTTGAATCCCAGCTTGGCATTTCAATCTTATACAAACAGAACTAGAAAAATATGAAATTCTTTTATATGATAATTGTTTTTTATTCGATATTTACTCGAAGTGATGCGACTAGACGCAGTATTCCGAGAATGATTCCAACTAACCATGCAATACCAATACAAACAAAAACCCATGATCGTGTTCGAAAAAATAGTTTTAGTGGATAAACAATTGTTAAATATCGATTAAAAATAACCGTTATAAATGAATAAACTAAAAGAAAATTAACTGTAATTGTAACATATTGCAAGATGACACATAGAGGTATTATTTCATTCCATATTGTTGGATACTGAAACATAATCGCATAAGCAAAGATATAAAACCATGCACAACAAAGTGACACAAAAGCTACATTTGCGATTAAAATATTATGATGTGTATGAAATCGACGAACTAAAACTACGGGCACAATATAGAGCAATGCGATTATAAGATCAATGCAAAGAATACTAAGGATGAGAATAACAAAAAGTTTCAATATATCGACCATTTCTTTTTCTTTTAATGCAATACAAAGAACGAAGCGAAGGATTTTATAATTATTCAGTAGACATGCTTGAGATGAAATGAATGAATTAATTCTTATTTTTCCATTAGATAAATCATGCATGTTAGTTTCTCGTCTACTCAATTAACCTCAAACAATGCAAAGAGATCTTTTCTTTAAATTAAATTTCTTTTCTTAGTAGTACAAAGATTGTTGCTCGAAAAAAACAACTGAGTCACAGTGAATCAGTGTGTTTATTTTGTCATGTACGTATAAAAATTGCATTTGTATTGTGTAAATCGTGAGAAGAAAACGAAACGAAATGAAAAAGTCATGTGCTCACCGTCGAACAACAAAATTTGAACAATTTTCAACGGAGATCTTTTTCGAAATTTTCGAATATCTCAAAGGTAATCATATATTTAAATCATTTTTCGATCTCAATCAACGCTTCAATGAACTTGTTTGCAATGCACCGAATGTTCATCTCGATTGTCTACGAAGTAAAACAAAACTTTATCATCGTTTTCTTCAAGTATTTCACTCGCAACATATTATATCAATGTCATTATCATATGAAAATGTTAACTTACTTCAACGATTGCATCACAAGAACCAATTGAAAGCACTATCTCTTTCAACTGTTTCTCTACGTGCATTCGAAGATCAAATATCTGAAATACTGTCGAGTTATAGACATCAATTAATCAGTCTAACCATCCATTTTGCTGATATGCATTACAGTGATACTGGTAGTCGTGCAGCTCAATCTTTTGGATATCTTCTCACTGAGTTATCTTTGCTAAAACATTTAGTACTTGAACATCCATATGGAATCGATTCGATAACGTACATGCCTTCGATGATTATTAATCGTTCAATTATTAATTTAACTATCACGTTACATGATGATAGACGTTTGATACCATTACTGTATCGATTTGAGCAATTAAAAACACTGATTATTCATCACAGTTCAATTCTGAGAAAAATGGCATTGTACGACAATCTTTTGCTTTATCGAAGTCAATTACATGAAAAGACTTCAATCGATTATCCTGTCAAAATACAACATATTAAAATATATGACAATGAAATGCTATTCGAAAAACTTGAACGATTATTTCAAATCATCATTTCACCGAATCTATTGACTCTCAGTTTATTTACTAGCAGACGTTCCTTTCAAGTGGATCTAATGGGATATAAACAAGTTCAATCGTCAAACAATAAGAAGCAATGGTATAGTTTACTCAAACGATATCTTCTATCGACAATGAAACAATTTCATATCGAATACGAAAATGTTGAACGAACGCTATTCTTGGGAAATCTTCAACAAGTTAAAAATGATTTTATTAAGCATACTGAATTTTCGTCAACAAGGAAAGTATCATGTTCGTATGAACAGAATGAAAAACGTTTTTCGTTTGATGTTTTTCTATCAACTCAAGATATACTACCAATTTCAATAACTAAATAAAAAAGAATTTGAGATATAGGACTCTAATGACGTCAGCTAAACTGCATACACGGTATAAGCAAGTTCAGAAAAATAAAAAAATACTGTCATGTGGTAATCTAGTCCAAAGTTAAATATTATATTTCAACAGAAGCAGATAAAATGATGAAAAAAATTATTAATCGACTAGATTATCACTCAAATATTGCAATGGCTAACCAAATGACTAAATTGTATGTGAAATTAATTTTGTTCATCAACAAGAAATTAATACAGTACTGATTCAATTTTAGAAAGTTCATTTCAATCTTAATCTCTCTTGTTTTAATAATCGTTATTGTGACTGTTCCAACAGTTATTTTGCAAAGAAAAAAAGTCAAGAATAAACTAACAACAATAACAACAACAACAACACAAAGCACAAAAGAAGAAGAATTCAGTATAGAATATAATGATATAAATTCATTTTCTAATAATCTTTTTTTTTTGTCATGTTAGTCCCATTGTATAATATCAGCTTAACTAACACAACAAAATGGAGACAAAATGGAATCACAATATTATCTGATGATTTTAATTTTCAGGATACCATGGATATTGATGATAATGATACTATTTTTATATGCAGACATATAAAAGGCCAAGTTGAAGAATGGCAAAATAATTTTACAAGTCGTCGTATTGTTGCAGGTGGAAATGGAAATGGATCTGAAACAAATCAATTATCGATGCCATTAGATATGATCATTTATAAGAAAAATCATTCAATTATTATTTGTGATGGTGGCAATAGACGAATTGTACAATGGTCACTTCAAAATACAACCAGTGGACACGTAATCATTTCTAATATTGATTGTTATGGTCTGGCGATAGATGATAGAGATGATTTGTATGTTAGTGATCATTTGAAACATGAAGTTAGACGTTGGAATATGAAAACTTATGAAAATATTGTTGTTGCAGGTGGAAATGGCCCTGGCGAAGATTCTACACGATTGCTTCAACCAACTTTTCTTTTTATTACCAAAGACTATTCATTGTACGTAGCGGATACGCAAAATAGTCGTATCATGAAATGGATATTCAATGCAAAACAAGGTATTCTTATAGCAGGTGGATATGGCCAAGGAGACCTTTTAATACAGCTCTATCGTCCGAAAACAATGATTGTCGATCATTCAGATAATCTATATGCGACTGATCCGAGTTATAATCGAATAATGCGTTGGAACAATGGAGCTACAGAAGGTAGCATTGTTGTTGGTGGAAATCAGAATGGTAATCAATCAAATCAAGTTAATCAACCCGTGGATTTTGTATTCGACAAATATAACAATCTCTATGTTCTAAATACATTTAACACTCGTCGTCTTCAAAAATTCTATAGAGCATCGAATTAATATATTTTATTTATTGAAATCAAAACTTATATGTCACTCTTTTTTTGTACGCGTCGCTGTAGATTTGCTCGATATTTTTGAATAGTTTTCGAGAATTCTTTTCGATAGAATTTCGATGGTAATACAAATATAATAAATGTAAGCATTGTTGGAATAAATGATATCAAATAACCAATCAGAGGTAACCATACATCATTTGGTGATTTAATACATTTTGTTATAAAAATAATAATTAAACGGGGTAATGCAAGTAGAATTGAAATGATTGGTGCTATTAATATGTGTTTATGTTCTTGAAATTGTTGCAGTAAAACGAATTGAAAATGTAAATGATTGTGAACATTTAATTGTTGTTGAGATTTTTTATATATTAAAATAATGACACATGATAAATTGATCATAAATGGACAAATAAGATGAACAATATTAATAAAATAATTGTAGATAGAAATACGAGAATTATATTGAATAATACACCATGTTCTTCTTATTTCATCATGTTCGTTTCCTTCTGAAACTAAACTCCGATGGATAGGATCATGAATGATGGTTACAGCATTGAAAATACTCAAGCAAATGAGAACAATTCTTGCTAATTTTCGACTTTTATTCTTATCAAAATGAACACCTTGTATAATTGTATAGACTCGTTCAGTTGCAATACTTGCATTTATCCATTGGTCCATATTAAGACCAAATCGTAGAAGATAATCCAATGAATGACATTGTATTAATAAAAATAAATCATTAGTTATTGTTTTCATTTGTACCAGAATAAGTATGAGAATTTTCAATTGAAATAATATCATTGTAAATAATGTAGTGATCGATGAACCGATTAAATAAAACCCACAACCAACTTCACAAATACTTTTATTAATAAATGTTATCAATGAAAGAATGCCATCGATTAAACCAATGATAAGAAAAATAATTGAAATGGCAAAACTTAATTGAACAATGAGCGTTTGCTTTGTAAGATTCACTTGTGGTAAAATATGATAGCCAAGTATAGTATCAAGAGATAGTCCAACTTCATTTGTATTAAACTGACATAATTGCCCGTAATGACATGCTGGACAAATACAAATAAATCGACTTGGACAAGTTGGTTTATCTTGAAAACATTGACCATTATTGAGACATTCATTATTATCTGAACAAGTAAATGTCATATTATGTTCAAATTTCAAACAATTAGCTAGACGTCGTTGTTTTAAATTGTCACATATACAAAGATGAATATCATCATAGAAACAAGAAATATTTGCTTGACAAGGTAAATGATAATATTTTATACGACGAATAGGATGCCATTGAAGAAATGTTTCATTAAATATTTCATTTATATGTAAACAGCGATCGGATGAAGTTATAAATTTAGTAGTTTCTTTCGATGGCTGATAGTTTCGTTGAAGAAGAACTAGATAATAAGTTGATAAAGTTGGTTGAATAAAAACAAGATGAAATGGTTGTGACCAATAAATAATCAATGATTCAGGTCGAATAACAGCTGTTCGATGAGTTGTTGATCTCAATGGTTCAATTGTTGAATTAAATAATTGAATAAAATGAAGATAAATCGATTGTTCGATATCGAGATGTTTTTCAAACGACAGACTAAATTTCGAATTAGGAATTTCACATTGTTCACCGGTGAAACCATCCTTACAAATACATCGATAAGTTCGATCGAGCATTAAAAAATCATCCGATAGAATACATTGACCATCATTTTGACATTTACTTTGACAATCAATATGAATATAGCATCGAGGACCAAATTTATCAATCGGACAAATACAAATCGATCGATTATCCGAAGAAATACCGATACATCTTGAACTTAACGAACACGTACATTGATAGGGAATCGAACAATCTTCTCCCGTCCAATTTGGATCACATTGACAAAATGATTGCTTGGAAATTTGATTTAAATAATAGATGCATTTGCCATGAATACACTGTTTGTTTGAACAAGTAGCAGGTCGAATATCTTTTTGTGGAATATTAACAATGATAGGCAAACGATGAACAGGTAGAAATGAAAATTCAATAGGAAAATAGAGGCTACCTCGATAGTTCAATGTTTGTTTTTCATAAATATCAATATGTATTGAATAATTTTTTGTTGGATCTTTTGGTCGTCGTGCATAAAATAAATAAACATTGAATTTAATACGACAATCATAAATTGATAGAAAAGTAAATTGTTCATAGGAATGAATTAAACGTTGTTGACTATTATCAACAAGTGAAACCGCTATTGCAAATGGTGTTTGCCAAGAATCAGATAGAGCACGAAATTGAATAACTAAACTAATTCTTTGATTTTGATATTGACATCGATTGCCGTAGTATGCAGGTGGGCAAAGACATGTGTTTGTTGTCGAATTATTCGACCAGATACGCACGAAGAGACCACGGTGACAATCAGGTTGACGTCGAACATACGATTGAGTTTGAGGCGGAATTTCTTTCGTTGTCAAATGATCTATGCCATCGAGTATGAACTGTTTCACTTGAGTAGCTTTCATATCTAAATAATCGCACATGAACTTCCAATAATTCGAATAATTTCCATGATACTGATGACTACAACTAGATAAGCCCTCAGTAGATTTATTAAATGTACAAAATCGTTCATCTTCTCCATCAAAACAATCCAATGTTTTATCACAAAGGTCTGATTCAACAACACAATGATAACCATCCAATTGAAAACAATTAAATTGATATGTAAAACCTTCAGTATAACCCGTACGTAAACATCTCAAACGTTCGTCAGTACCACCAACACAATCGACATAACCATCATTGACGTTTTCAACTGGTAAACATATAAATTCATGTGTAACTGATGAAAAACATAATTGAAAATTTTCTGAACAATTTAATATTGCCGATGATTCACAACCAGTTTCGTCTATACCTCGAGGACAATTCGATATACCATCGCAATGAGTGTTAAAATTTACGCATGGCCAATTGTCACATTCGGTTTCATCTGTTTCATTTCGTCCGTCAATAACTATTGATTTTATATCCGTAAAATCATCACAAATATGTTGAAATGATATATTTCGTTTTAGATATCGAACAGGTACGATTTCATCATCACATAATTGGTCTTCAATTTCTTTACAATGACAGAACCCATCTCGATAAAAGTTTGGATGAATAAACATATTCTTTGGATTTTGACATTGGAAATAATATTTTTGAAAATATTCCGTTAAATTATTGGAATATGGCTCATGAATAGATTCATCATCTTCATCCGGACAGTCACAGACGCCATTGTGAAGACGATAAAATGAAATATATTTCTCGGAATCTTCACATCGATACATGTTTTTTCGATTGTAAACTTCAGCGTTATAGTTCGAGATTGTATAGAATCGATGCAACTCATGAACGAGTAACTTAAAGCAATACTCTAAATCATATGTTGTATCCATGCCAAGATAACAGAAATCGAGAAAATGAAAACATTCCATATCATTAGGCAATAAAAATCGATCGAGATAAGAAAAAGCTTGATTATAATATGTTTTGTTTGAACAAACATAAAAATCCGACGGATAAAGTAGATTCAAGTTCAATGATAGTAATTCATCTTTTTCATAACCGAAATAAATGTCCGGAACACCAGTCGTACTTGGAAAATAGAGGATCTCCGGACATTCATCATCGATTATTTCTTCACATGTATCCTGTTCACAAAATTTAATCGAATTTGTCAAACCCCATACATGTTTATATGCTAACCAACAATGTTCTGATGGATAATAATTTCTATTCGAATAGATCGATTGAACTATAGCATTATTACGACTTGTAACACACGAACGAGTAAAAAGTCCAAATTCACATAGATTCTCATCGAATCCAAATGCCGGTTGTTCATAATAACGCGGATGTGTATTTATAAAAAGATCAATTTTTCTTTCGTCGGTACCATCAATACAGTCATCGAATTGAGATTGATCTTGATAGAATATTTTCGGTATACATTGCCCGTTCCAACATCGATATTCATCATTTTCACATTCATTTACTTCGAGTTTCCAACAATCTTGTTCATCTAATCCATGATTAAGACAATCGATTTTTCCGTCGCATATTTCTGTCCAATCTAAGCATACAGTTGTCGTTGTACCACGATCACATTTCAAATGAACATAACAAGTAAATGATGTTGGTTGATGTCGATAAACAAGTTTAAAGCTACTGATCATTTCAGATAGAGTTAAATTTGAATAATAATAATATTGTAAATCATATTGACATTTAGGACCAAATCTTGGCCATGTACAATTATAAATTAATTCATTTCCGATTGATCTTAAACCATTATTCAGATAAATTTCATATCGTTCAATTATATCAATCGGTATTGACCAACGATATAATTGTTCACTTGTAATATTCTGTTTCGAAAGATCATTAAATGTGAATTTTTTCGATAGATTACTATCTTCAATATCGATATTATTTGTTGGCAGTACTTCATCCATACAGTAGTATACTACTTGTCGATCGTTTGTTGCTTCTTTATCAGCAGAAACACGTAGACAATCATGTTGTACTACTTGTTCATTGATGGCAATTGAATCCGTATAATAAAGATTTAATTGAGGCGTTGCAAGAATTAAACGTAGAAAATAAAAAACAGTCAACCAGTTTTTTATTGAGGACATTTATTGAAAGTAGAGTTGAGAAGTCTTTTTATACATACATACATATGCCGCAGAATTAAATTATCAATCTTTATTTTCCTTTCTCGTTTTATTTAGTCGACATATGAGAACTGTATATACATCCTCTTTTTTCAAAACAAAATCTTAAGCAAATAGGAACAAAGAATTTTAAAATGATCTTAGCATGTGTAAAATCGCCAATGGCAACTGATCTTGGACCATATTGATAGTCAACTAATTTTTCAGGCATTAATTGAAAATCAATATCACATTCTTTAACTAAATAAAATAAGAATCAATCACTGTAGCGAAGCTTAGAAGCAAACCTATTCGTTTCGGTGAACGTAAAGAAACTATTGCAGAACCAATAATAATTACTAAAACATAGATAAATTCATGATCAGTTTTTTCTGATGTCTCAACTAAAAAGTTGGTGTCCTAATAAAACAATATTTATATCATGATAGTAGAAAAACTCATTTACAAATAGGTTGGAATCATTGGTGACTTCGTAGATTGCATAGCGATACGACTGGATTTATATTGTGAAATACGCACTGTGTGCGAGACAGTATGGTAAAAATACGATATTGATGCGAGTTAATGATCTGTGACTATTGAAGTGAATAATACGAGCTTATCGAAGTTATTTTTGACTAAACCAACGATTTTTTTTCTCTTTTCTCTTTATTACTAATTAGTGAATAATAGTAAACAAAACCTGTACAACAAAATATTTTATTACGTTTGTTTATTTTAATTTAATTAAATGTTTTTCAAGCAAATAGGCATAGCTTTGTTGGAACAGGAAAATTTAGAAATGCTGCATATTGCTCTGGAAGTTTATGAATGAATTCAAATGTTGTAATAATCAAATGCATTGATTTCTCGAAATTCGTAATAAAAACATCAGCTGCACTATCTTGGATATTGTATGGCAAATTTTCGATATCTTGAAGAATGAATTCATAGGTTTCAGTTTGAATTTGAGTTATATTTCGAATGATTATTTCTTTTAAATTCATCAAATCTTTTATTGAATTTGTACTTTCTAATTGCGTACTTGTTATTATATCCTTCAAAGTAGCTATAAGATTGATATAAGAATTCGTTGCATTTGTAGTAATAAAATTAATTCGAGATATAATATCTTCTTCATCATCAGTAACAGGCACTTGAGAAGTTTTTTCGAGAGAAAGTGCAATTCGATGTTTAATAATCGAAAAATCAAGATTTACAAAAGCATTATTGAATAATTGACGATGTTGTTCTAGTTTTCTTTGCCAAATACCAGTTTCTGCGCCGTGTTTATATTTTGAATTAGAACCCGTTAATTTAATTAGAGTAACTTGTTCTTCACCGAAATCATTGACGAAAGTTAGAAAAATATAAGAATTCGTATCATGAATCGTCACAAATCCATCTGTTATCTACAAAACAATATAAATCTATTAATAAAAATTAATATATGCAGATTTTTGTGTACAAACATTATGACTACTGGTTAAACTGTAGGATTGAGGAGGATAGTTTTTAAAAGCAATCTTGATAGTCTTCACAATTGCTGTAACATTTACATGATCACCAATTCGAATCAATCCGCTTCCAATTTCATTAACATCAATGAGTTCTACATTAATCACTGAATTGCTAGATAAACCATTGACAAACATTGATTTTGATATATTTAATACGTATCCATCTTCATCATCTGAATATATACGCACAGAGTCAATATAAAAATAAAAGAAACGTTATATGACTTACATGATTTGCATTCACCATAGAATTCAACTTCAGAATATCGAACGCTACTATCAATACCACGTTGTTTTGTAATAAGAACACGATAACTATTGAAAATAGTATTCGTATGAATTGTTTGAATAGTTCCGGATTCTGATCGACCGGGATCGATCTTTAATCCTGATGAACCCTCATAAATAGGTAACCAACTCTTTCCAAGAGTTAATAATGTTGATGATGCATTACTACCTTCAATAGTCACTTCAATCGGATCACGTTCTGGTCGATCACTAGCGGTCGTAAATCGAAAACCTCTCAAATGACAATAACCTGCATTAAGCGTAACATAGAAGCCTGTATTAATTCCATCATAAAACATGGATCCAGAATTTTGATATTCTGTCTCAATATCTTGATCGAAAATATTCACAATATTGTTATCTTCAGAACACGTACGAGAACTATCTTGACCAACAATTGTATTCCAAATTGGCATCGGTTTATCATTGAGTGTATGAATAAGTGAATTATCTAGAAATCAATATAATTAATAATTAGTAATAGTTGTATACGAAAATGAATTTCTAAGTTATAACCTGTTCTACAATCACCATGAAAAGTAAATTCAGCATATTGAACACTATTTCCGATACCACGTTTTTTCGTCACAAGTACACGATAACTTTGAAAAGACAAACTATTGGTAAATGTTTGAATAGGCCCTGTTTTCTTTCGGCCAGGATCATCTTTTAATCCTGATGTTCCATTGTAAATTACAGTCCAACTATTTCCAAATTTCAATAGCCAAGAAGGTGAATTGCTTCCTTCAATTGTAATTTCAATTGGATCTCGATTAGGCTTATTGCTAGCTGTTGTAAATTGAAATCCCCGTACAAAACATCGGCCAATGCTTAGCGTAGCAAAGAAACCTGTATTAATTCCACCATGCTCATTAAACGAGCCTGAACCATAGTTGATATAGTATGTATGAATATTTTGATCGAATATATTCATCACCGGATAGCTCGGATGAGTATTACCTTCACGAGTACCAATATTTGTCCAAGAACAATCGCCACCTACGATTGTATTCCAAATTCCAATTGCTATAATATTACGTGTATTAATTGTTGGTAGACCTAGAATAAGTATTATTACGTATATATTGAATCATATAGAAGCATTTTATGGATAAACGTACATGTGATACATTCACTCTTATCAATATTAGTGGTCGTTGTTGTTGTTGTGATTGGTTCAGGCGGAGGAGGAGGTGGTGGTGATGCTGGAACATGAATAACAACAGGTGGTGGTGGTGGTGGAACATGAATTATAATAGGTCGTGGTTTTACAACTTTATGCGATTTTTTATGCGAGTGATGATGATGATGATGACATTTATGACGACATCGATATGCATTACACTCTCCTAAGAAAACTTTTCAAAATAAATTTATTTTTAATTTATCTGCCAGAACAAAGTATTTCTCTTACTGAGGACTATCAATAAACTAAACAGCAATACAATCGTCTTTGTATTCATTGTTTGTATACACGAAAAGCATAAAGTATCAATTATTATTAAATATAAAGGGCAACTTCCTTTTTTTTATCAATGAAAAATATCATTAAATAGATAAGAAATTTGATCCTATCCCACGTCCTTGAAATCACCCTCAATCTATGCTATAAAGGAAATAAAAATAAATTTCAATCTCGTTTATTTATTGAGTACTATAATTACAACAACGAAACAAAAATAGATGAAATATCTACAGTCAATGAATGGCAGGATGTAATTTCATTGTTTGACCACCCAATGTTTGTGTGCCATTTAAATTTTCTTGAATACCAACTCGACCGTGTCTCAGCAAAGTTGTCATTCGTTTAAGTTTTCTTCTTAGTTCAGGTAGTGAAGCACAGCAGACAAATGGAAACAACAGTATGACATACGTTCGAACTATAACAACATATAATAAAACATTAATATTTTCTGCAGGTAAAATATTATAATCCATTAATATAATGACGACTGACATCGGTATGCCGAAGAGAAAATACAGAACTGATATAGATAATAATTGAATCGTCATTTTTCGATATTTACGCCATTGAATCGAGTGATTTGCTGGCTTTTTCTGGAATAGAATTCGTAGAAGAAGTGCAATACTAAATACTACGATGACTACAATGGGAGCCACTTGATGTGCAAAAAGATCCCATATTCCTAATGATGTTTTATCGAATACACAAGGTATTAAAATATTCAAAACGATGAATATACCATAGGAATTTTCACAGAATGGAGCAAATGTTGTAATGACAAAAAACAGGATACAATAGATAAGAAGTAAAATAATCGGAAAATAATGTAGAACTAAACGTTTTCGTTTTGTTGATAGCCATTGATCATGAAATATGAGAATATGTCGTTCAATTGTTGCCCAAGCAAATAGAATTGCTTGAGTAACAATTATTGAATAATCGAAGAAATAGGTAAGTAGATAGAAAGTTGTGGATTCAACTAAAGGTCGATCATGCCAAAATCGATAGAGCGTCCAAGGAACGACAACGATTTCGTAGATTAGACCAAGACAAAGAAGAACAATAATCACATGATTATGAAGAGCACGACGAAGAGCTGCATCAGAAATCAGACAATAGAGAACAAAGAGAGAGAATATTATAGATCCTGCATTCACAATTGAACCCGTCCAGAATTTAGCTTGCTCAGAAGTTGACATTGTTGAAATGTTCTACCTTTTCTCTTAAAAAAATTTTATTATATAAATAAAATTTGTGCCTGGAGCGACATGAGTTAAAGCCTGACATTTGAAAAATTTTCTGTCAAATCTTTTTCTAAAGCCGAAAGAAATATGTCTTTGATATTTTTAGCAATACGAAAAGCGACTTCAGCTCCATGATAATCACGATTTAAACGAAATACACGAAGATAGTATTGACCTGTCCATAATGTATAAAAACGACATCGATTGTCAGAGCCTAAATTAACTAATTCTGCCCAATCATAACGCAAATTTGAATTCACAGTGATAGAATTCGGAAATGGTCCAAGATTATGCATTCGTTTTTCTCGTACGAATCTTCGTAAATATTTATCAACAGTCGCTACACATGGCTCGAGAAATTGAGGATCACGTGTTCGAATAATCGATTGACGAATTGTTCGTGCAATACTCGATAAAGATAATGGATCATCGAATACATCCGATGATATGACCAGAACAGCATTTGATACCAGATTAGCAGGAGCAATTGCATCAGATACACCACGAAAATTGATGGCTGTATTGGTACGTAAAATACGTTGTTCATCATTGTCTTTAAAACAATGAGTGTTTAGTAAAAGAATAATATAGGATGTTAGAGCATCTTGACGAGTTACAGTATTACCACCTGCTAATTCACGTAATCTCTCAAGTTCTTCATATGAAAAATGTAAATTTAACTGTTCGTGTGTTTCATCGTTGCCGAAAAACGATTGAAATGCTTCTTGTGCTGACTTAGCATGTTGTATTTCTTTCATGAATGGTAATAATGAATCGTCAGCTTCGTCTTCTCGCCATAGACGTCGTTCGAAAATTGGATGCGGTTGTATTGGTTCGAGGTGGTGATAAAAACGTGAAAGTGTGGATAAAAAATTGAGATTAGATTTTGCATCACCGAGCAGATGTGCCCAACTTGTTCCTAAAACCCATTCACCACTTTCTTTAATATGAGTCAATTGTAAACGAACCAATGGTTCATCATTCGACGTTGCCATCAATTTCATTGTTTGAACACCGTCAATAAATGGTAACAATGTATTTTTATTAATGTCAACAACAACGTTATCATCGAGAGGCCATTTTTTTAATTCTGTATTCTCAATAACTGTAACAGGAATGCCATTGTCGGACATTTTGATGAAATATCGATCGTTTTCAACTCCAAGAAATCGACCTGTAACAAGAGGCCATAATGTTAGTGTATAACCTAGTGCATTTTTAAAATTTTCGATATTAATTTCCGATGAATAGACAAAAACATTGTCAATACGTGGAATAATCCATAAATCAAGTCCAGCAAGTTCAATACAACGATTATTTCCTTTTTTAGACGATGGAAATACAAGATCACACTCGCTCGACATATTGTAATATGAGATTAGTTGTTTTTTTCTATTTAGTCCTCAGACCAATAAAGAAACAATCTTCGAAAGAGGACGCTACATGAATATATTCTAACGATTTTGTCTTCGATAAGTTTGTTTTATTTGTATAAATAGAATCTCGTTGTTACAGAACTAAACAAGATAATAAATATGACAAAAAGACATGAACGCCAATTAAATTGTAATTCATTTATAAGTTTTAATGTTTTAATAATGATAAAAATGGAAAGAGAAAAAATTAGAAGAATTATCCATTGATTATTTAAAATTAAATAAACAGTATCATAACCAAAATTTCGACCCATGTTGGGTCCATCTGTTTTCATACTATCTGTTAATATTTTTGCTGCTTCTTTGCCAGCATCGGAACCGAAACCTTCTACTACAATTATCTAAATAAAATATGACAAATAAAGTTATTTTATCGATTGACTGAGAACTCAAGTATATAGCCTACTTGTAGTATAAGACTCAAAATAACAATGGTCTTCATAGTTTTTTTTTAATAGAAATTTGAATCGTGCGCACAAGAACTTCTTATGTTATGATAAGATATCGTATAGTAGTGGGCGGATTTATTTATTTTTTCGAAAATATAAATTTTTAATCTAGCCATTTCTTTCGATGGTTTGTGTTTCAACATCGGGTAATGTAGTTGAATTTGGACATGTTGAAACGAGTCCTGGTGTTTTGAACATATACTGTTTATAACCATTACAATTAGGTACTACAATTGAACAACGTTGTTGAGGTTCTGTACCTTGTAAATGAAGACAATCATGAAAGATATAGAAATGATCACTTCGATTCAAAGGTGCTGTCATTGTTTGAAGACCAATTGTACCATTAGGAAGTGTTATATTTGCATATGATAATCCGACAGTCTTATTAGCCAATGAACCGTCATCGAATTGTATGAAAAAACGACCTATCATCCAAGCAGGAAACTCGGATACTTGAGGACATGTTGCACCATCCGTTGTAATAGCAACGAAGAGAGCACTGAAAGCTAGTAAAATTATCGTATATTTGTTCATTATCTAAAAAGATGATATGACATGCAAATGAAGTAATTTCACTTTACATACAGGTTTTGAGAACAACAAATGATAAGTATTTTATTCGTCAAGAAAACAAAAAAGCAGATATCTTTTTTTTTTATTGTGTTCTTTCTATGAGTCAAAAGACATCTAGAAGTTACTAGTCTTTATTTTGTTGATTGTTTTCCATGCTAGTTAATGTGTCCTCACGATTTCGAGGTAGATATCCATTACCAGGAAAATAAATAATATAAACGGCTGCCGATAGAAAATCTGCAGACAAAATATCACAAAAGAAGCAAGATTGACTGTAAGACCAGCTAAAAGAATATTTTCTCCAAGAACTATGTTGTCCAATTGGTTGTACAGCTAATGGGATACGAGTTGCATACCCAATAATTTCCAACTAAGAGTATAATCATATACCAACTTCGTTTCCATACAGTCCAAATTAAGAGAGCTACGAAAGACAATGTGAAGAAGGCCAGACGTATAACTGTATGTTGTATTTTCAATCAATATTGTAGATTAGGTTCGACCGTCGTTTCAGGCGAAAAATATTCTTAGAATTTAATTGATATAATTAATGTACACAATTATTACGACACATTACATTTTCCAGTGTTCTATTCTGTTACTGACTCATAGATAAAACAAAACATGAGGTCATAGGTAAACTTTTTTCGCATACTGGAAAAAAGCCCACTGCATTTTTGACTATATATTTCGAAGAGTTTTTGATTTTCGATCACATCATCTCAACTTTTTTTCGATATAACAATGAATGATTATGAGAAAAATAAACATTTTGAATTCGGTACACAAAATCCTGCCGTAATGGAAAAACCATTT
>Ga0209930_1002260_pt1 | contig 23774 bp, 17 predicted proteins | sample ThiBiot_500_biof_2_FD_183948 | JGI IMG/M metagenome (GOLD analysis project Ga0209930, IMG submission 183948) | Wastewater bioreactor microbial communities from Cape Town, South Africa - Thiocy_cont_500_biof (SPAdes) | ecosystem: Engineered > Bioreactor > Thiocyanate-remediating >... | reverse complement strand
CTAAGCGTAGAAAACTAATATCAATACGTTGATCATTCTTAGCAAGTTGATTTGTTTCTCGGATTGCTTTCGTTTCAATTGTTTGATCATTTTCATCGAAAACTCGACCATTCCAAAGTGTATTATCGATAGCAAGAACACCATTTCGACGAATCAATTGAATCGATAATTCATAATATTCAGGATAATGTGCTTTGTCAGCATCGAGAAAAATAAAATCGAATGAATCGGGACCTTGACTTGCTAGTAGATCTTTTAATGTGTCAAGAGCTGGCCGAATTTGTAAATTGATTTTGTTTCGAACGCCCGCTTTCTCCCAAATATCCTGTCGGACGTATTCATCCGTTATGTCACATGTGATTAATTCACCATCGGATGGAAGTGCAAGAGCGATTGCTAGTGACGTATAGCCAGTAAATGTGCCGATTTCAACTAGAATTATTCAATAAATCAAAAACAACAAAAACAAAAATGTAATTACTCGCTCGTTTAGCGTTCATTAATTTAATAAGCACTTGAAAGAATTGAGCTTCATCAGTTGAACCTAACCAAGGTTGAATGACGGCTGGTACATTTTTAATATCATCTAAAAGTTCTTGCTGTTCAGATGTATAACGAAGTGAATGTTCACAAATATATCGATCAATGGGATCTTTCGAGTGCAAAGCTTTCGTTTGAAGTAAATCGGTGAGTAGATGAGACATAGTAAAGTAAAATGTAATTGACATTCATTTTCCTGTATTTATACATAGTTTGCTTCGTATTCATAGTAAATATCAATCGATAATTTGTATTTTACGACTACTATTTTCGAAATAATTGTGCACTTTTTACCTAAAATTTGTCAGGAACGGAGAGCAAGAACTTTCTGTTTGTCCTTTGATTATTTTTGTTGTTTAGTATAGAAAATAAAAAAAGGGTTTATTATTGGTAAACAATCATGACCAATCGTATAGAAATTGTCAAAAATGATGATTATTATTTTATATAGCTATAGAGTGTAATCTAAAGACTCGAAGAAAGAAAACACAAAACGATATTTGATATACACACAACAAGGATTAATAGAATAATTATTGAAAATGATTTATTTATCATCATTCGATCGATTGAAAATCGTTCAGAATAAGTTTTTTCTTCTTCAACAGATTACGTTGATGATTTGATGGTGTAGAAGAGATAATTGTTTGATGATGAACAATTGAACATATCGATAATCACTTTGATTTGACCTGCAGCGGCATCTGTTTGTTTGTTTGTTTTTTTCCTAAACTTATTATTAATCAGAAAAACAAACTTCTTTAATAGCCGTAAAGTCATTTCAGATGGTTAAACGATATCATTTTTAATATTCATTTCGACTCTTAAATATATGATTTTTGATTGGTTGATTTCGAGCTCTCAAAGCCACGTCCTATTCTACTACTAGTGATTGATTATATACTTTCTCTCTCTCTCTCTTCTTCCATATTTGATTGACCATCTGATGCACTTGATATTGATATTCTTCTAGACAAAGCATTGACAGCAGACAACAACAACCACAAAAAATGAATATCTTTCGTTTATTAGGAGACTTCTCTCATTTAGCTGCAATTATTATTCTACTATTAAAAATATGGACAACACGTTCATGCGCTGGTAAATTTCTTTTGTTACTGTCAATCATTGTAACCATTTGTTTTTTTTTCTTCTCCTCTCATTTATTTAAGGTGTATCGGGTAAAAGTGTTCTTCTTTATGCAGTCGTCTTTACATGTCGATATTTGGATTTATTTCTTCATTTTATAAGTTTATATAATTCTGTTATGAAAGTTATTTATATCGTCTCGACATATGGTACAATCTATTTAATTTATGTAAAATTTAAATCAACATACGATAAAAATCATGATACGTTTCGTGTTGAATTATTAATCTTACCAACATTAGCATTGGCATTTATTTGGAATCATGAATTTTCAGTTTTAGAAGTAAATTAAACATACACGCATAAATGATAAAACAAAAATTCGTTTTAGATTCTTTGGACATTTTCAATCTATCTCGAATCCGTTGCTATTCTACCACAATTATATATGGTTACTCGAACAGGTGAAGCTGAAACGATCACTAGTCATTATCTATTTGCATTGGGTATCTATCGATTTCTCTACATACTCAATTGGATCTATCGTTATTATATGGAAAGTTATCTCGATTGGATTTCGATTGTATCAGGTGTTATTCAAACAGTACTCTATTGTGATTTCTTCTATCTTTATATAACACGAGGTAAAACAATAACAAAAGAAAATCAACAAAGATTCATCATAATTGATTTTAGTTCTTCGTGGTCGAACAATTCGTTTACAACAAAATGTTTGAAAACAACGTCTATTAACTGTTTATTTATTATTATCGGTGAATAAATGACTCATCTATTCACTAGTCTTTATAGAAAAAAAACAATATACGTATATAAGCAACTTTAATCTTTTTAAAATTTCAACTGACTTCATTTTTCTTTCTTTGATATTTATGGTTATTCGATATTTGTTTTTGTTTTTCCGAAAAAGAACACAGAATTTTTAATCAGGCTTTACTTTATTCAACAAACTAAAAACATACTGTTTTGTTTTGTTTTGTTTTTATTAGTTAGAAAATATAAACATTGAAGAACACGAACGAGAAAGTAATACTTAAAGATTTCGTTCGGGTTCAGTTTGAATTTCTGTATCTTTTGTTTGAATACTTTGTTGTAAATCAAGAAAATGTTGAATCTTATTTGTTAGATCTTGATCAACAAATGAGAAATTTTCTAATGCACGTTTACGAATAAATTGTTGAGTTAAAACTAAACTTTTAGCAAGATTCCGTGCTAAATCTATTCGTTCATCAACATTTAAAATCTGTCGATAGAATGTTTTTGCTTGACTAAATTCATCGCTATCATTCGAACATTCATATCGTGCAACATTGCCTTCAATTGAATAGATCGATTCTTTGAAACGATAGGAAGTTGTTGCACCATGAAAACTATTTGGAAAGTAAGTCGGTGCACCATTTTGATTGTTTAAACTCATGAAACCATCACGATGATTGTTTGCACTTGGATTAAGTGGACGATTGACAGGTAATTGTGCGTAGTTTTTACCAAGACGATAACGTTGTGCATCGGAATAAGCAAAAACACGAGCTTGTAACATTTTATCGTGAGTAAATTCAATTCCAGGTACGAGATTTGCAGGTGAGAAAGCTAATTGTTCAATTTCAGAAAAATGATTTGTTGGCAAACGATTTAATGTTAAAGTTCCTAATGAAATCAATGGATAGTACGTTTTCGGCCAGACTTTTGTCGTATCAAACGGATCGAATAAACAATTTTTCATTTCTTGTTCAGTCATTTGTTGAATACAAACTGTCCATGATGGTAGATCTTTATTCAAACAAATTGTATTATAAAGATCACGTGTTGCATAATCACAATCCGTTCCTGCTAACATCGAAGCTCGAGTTGGATCGATTGAATTTATACCTTGATTCGATTTGATATGAAAACGAACGTAGGATGTATCATTATTATCACGTGTGAGAAATTTATATGTATTCACAGAATAACCATTCATATAACGATAACCATTTGGTATACCTCGATGACTGTAAAGCAATAGAAGACAATGTGTTGTTTCAGGTCTTAAAGTTAAAAAATCCCAATAGGCATCATAATCGAATAGATTCGTAACTGGATTTCGTTTTTGTGAATGTACAAGTGATGGATAAAGTATTGGATCACGAATGAAGAATATAGGCAAATGATTACAAATCAAATCCAAATTTCCACAATCCGTATAGAATCGAATTGACATTCCACGTAGATCACGTACAGTATCCGAACTACCTAATTCACTTCGAAAACGTGAAAATCTCATTGCAATCGGTGTTTGTTTATTTTTCGTATCAAGAAAATTCGCTCGTGTCAATGTCGAACCAAGATCTGTTGTACATTGAAAGATTCCAAATGCACCTGTACCTTTACTATATGAACAACGTTCAGGAATTTTCTCTTGATTAAATTGACCTAATTCATCGAGTAGACAACTATCGTGTAAGAGTAGTGGACCACGTGAACCAGCTGTTAACGAATAAACTTTATCACCTATTGGCATTCCCGACAGACTCGTCATAAGAATAGGCTCATTATTTGAACGATAGCTTTGTAGTTGATTTGCAGCTACATCACGTTTACAAGATGAATCCATATGAAATTCTTGATTTTGCATAATTTCCTTTTTGAATTAATTAATGAATATAAAATAAATTCTTTACAAGTATCCTTGACAACATTATTTCTGTATTTAATCAGTGATGTAATCATGCAAAAGTTTATTATTGTCAATAAAATCATTTTCCGTTTGTTTTTTGTCTGATCAACAAGAAAGGTAATCATAAACGCTGTTGGAGAAAAGAGTCGTTTCTTCGCTACTTCGTTACTTTTTATGAGATAGTACCACATCTGGAATGAATAGAGATTTAGAAGAGAAGTCTACTTGAGCGCATATGTATCAATGGAAATGATTAGCTATGCATGAAATGAAAGGTTTGCGCTCGTAGGTGTGTAATTAAAAACGTGAACAAAACAGAAGAAGGAACAAATACAAGAGTGTATTATTACTTTTAGTTTAGTATTCTGAGTTCAATAGTATTGTATTGTCATTTAATCTTTTCTTCATTTATATTTCATATCTTCTTAGGCAATAGTCAATAGAACTGTTCAGCTTTCATGAAAAGAGACACAGTACTTTCCTTTTTTTTTTGTTGTTCATTTTAAAATGTACATAAAATCGATTGTTCAACAGTTATATAAATCTGTTGTGCATATACGTGAGTCTAATAATGATCGTGTATATTCGTCCGTTGCATCATAGAATTTCTTTCTTTTACATTTTGTTCCATTCTTAATAAAACAGAGATTCGAGATGATGGAGAGGAGAAAAAAAGGTTGTCGTCAACTATCGATGCAGTTCTTTCTCGTTCTTCAGTTTTTTTTCTTCATTCTCTACTTCTTCCTCTTTTTTTCTTCAACATTCAACATAAAACATACCAGTAAAAAAAAGTATATCACGTCACCAATATTTAATCGTGCCAATCTTTTTCTACCATCCACACTCAACGTGCAAGTAACCCGAGAAAATAAGAAAAAAGTACATACGTGCCGGTATGCGAATATGGTCAAAACTTCCTCTCTCACACATTTTTTTTCCGTTTCATTTTTCTAAAACTAGTCTACAATGTAAGCCAGTAACTTCATATATTTAGATAATTAGTTCAATATGCATATTTCTCTATCGTAAGTGTCAAGGATGTTATTAAAACTCTTTGATCGTTTCATGTGAATGAATTTCTTCTTTTTTTTTTCGTCTTATAAATATTAATAGTAAATAAGAAACAATTAGTGAATGAAAACCAGATAAAGATTTCCGATGGCCAGAATGTGAGATAAAGCAGGAGACGGAAGAGAAAAAAAAAGTATGAAAAAAAAAAACGACGAGAAGCACAAGAAAATAGACGAGACAACACACTGCGACGACGACGAAGCAGAAGAGAAAGAGAAATAAGAACAGACGATGCCTGAGATCGGAGAATTATTTCGGCTCGTTTTTTTTTCTTTGTTATTTAGTGATAGTTTCTTGTCATGTATTCCTGGAGATTATATTAACTTGAAAAATCTTCTCCCGACATATGCATCTGTGTTTTTTGTAGAACAAAACAAAATGAGTGAAGATCCGATTATTAGTTTCCCACAACGTCTCGAAGAACGGTTACTATGACATACTTATATTTTCTTTTTTTTTCTCTTTCTGTAATGTGTCATCATAGTTGCTCAATAGTAGATCATAGGCAATCTTTCGATTGAGTAAATTCTTGATTGATTTTGAAGAAGAAATATGTCCGAGCATAATCGATTTTGATTACGAATCCTCGAGGGACTGTAGACGATTTTCTTGTTTAGTAATAAGCAATCGATTAGTAGATTTGACAAATAATAGTTTTGCGATTTGTTAAAGATAATCTCTTTCATGTTATATTGACAAAATAGTCTCGAAATAGTTGTGTACAGAGCAAATAAACAAAGAATATGAAATATCGATTGAAAAAGACAGTTGTTTTTCACGATTGATTAGCTTTTTCTCTCTTCTGTCATTCATAAATCAAACAAAAAACAAGAACGAAAGCAAACTTTATCGATGTGGCAATGATTCGATCATACAGAAGGAATACCGACATTGATTGATTCTCAGCGTACGTCATTTGAAGTTGAGTCAAGTTCAGAATACAATCATGTCACGACACATGATTATTCTCTCTTTTTCTATTTAATGTCAATGTTAATTTCGATGAAATACTATTGAGAATATTCAATTATTGAACTATTTGTCATTATCAATAAAAACTTTATGCTGTGTCTTTTTTTTTATCATGAGGTTAAGTGTTTTTCTTTATCTTAATGCATCTCCTTCTCAGACAATAAATAATGAAACATTCGTTCGATCTTCCATTCTGCTTACTTTATGACAACAATATTTCTTCGTTTTCAATCGACACACTTTCGTTCTGCGGTTAACATAGTTACCTTCAATGCTCTTGACTCAACATTCGTCAATCAACATTTCTTTTTCTTCTTTTTTTGCCTTTAGAATATACAACAAAAACGTCTTTAGATCATGAATATTATTGATTAAATTTCAATGAAACGCCCGACTGTTGGAGTCGGGCATCAGCCATCCATTTGGCTTTTGTTCATTTTAAGGTTACGAAAATGTATTAGAATACGTTATTTATTAATTTTATTTTTCTGTCTGATTGTATTAACATTTCTACGTCTTATCAATAGTGAACCTTCGGATCAACCAGCTTTACCATTCGGAAAAAAGCAATTGACCAAACAAACTGATGTCTCCCATCTAAATACCAAATGTAATTTCGATGAAATTGAATCTCTTTTAAATTATAAATCTCCAAAATATTCTGATAATTACTTTTTAAATGATACACGTCCGAAACCAACGATTAAACGTCTACATCAATTATTTTCTATCTTAATGTCTCACGAAGATAAATTTCGTGAAGTATTAGATTATTTAGAAATATTTCGTTTTCAAGATTTACATCAAACATTACGTCCATTTGCAAGCAATTCAAAACGTTTACACGAAATCTATTGTCTATTTCAACGATATATAACCATATCAGATAATGGTCATATCGATGTCAGTCCACATTTAATTACTTATTTACGACAAGTATCATTTTATTTATCGGATGGTTTTACAACTCAACATCCATCGTGGTCAAAATTGTCGATGAATGATATTGAACAACCTGTGATAGTTCTCGGAGCCAATTCACGTTTCTTCGATACATTACAAGCATCAATGCGTACAGTGAATCAATATTTTCCTAAACATAAAGTTGCTATCTATGATCTTGGTTTCGATGAAAATCAACTGAAATTGGTAAATATAGAAATTCTCTTGATAGTTCCATTGATTAGATACTTTTTTTTTCACTATGGAATACCTTTGAGAATAGTCGTCTTTTGTTCTCTATTAACAAAGAGATTAATTAATTATGTTATGAAATATTCATTGAAAATTGAATTTATTGTTTAGATGCAAGACAATTGTGAACGATGTATGATCATTAAATTTCCTTTTGATAAAATCGAATCAGCAGCTCCACACATTCGAAGTTTACCAAATTTTGCTTGGAAACCTATTGTTGTTCATGTAAATAGTTCTATTTCAATGAAATTTCGTTTTTTTGAAATTTTCTCTTCAGGATGCTGTTCGACGTTTTGGTACAGTTATCTACGGTGATACATCCGTTCGTTATATGACATCAAATTTCGATCGTATCATAATCGATAATTTAATTCGTGGTTTTTCTTGTCGAGAATTGCCTGGTCATTATCTTTCATGTTTTACTTTAACCGGCACATTTTCATGGTTCAATGAAAGTTACAATGTATTCGATGATGTTTATATAGCTGAGGCTGGTTTTGTTGCCGTGACTGATAATTTTCTTTCACGTCTTGTCTTAAAAACTTGGGTGACATGCGCATTAGATGCTGGTTGTATATCACCATCGAATTCACGAGCACAATGTAGTCGGAATGGTTCACCATCAGGCACGCATCGTTACGATCAGTCAGCTATGGTCGCTGTTCTTTCGTTTTATTTCTATCAAAGTGCACGAACAAATGATAAAACCGATCCCGCACCTTATGATATGTTTTCATCGATTCAAGAGAAAGTTGCTGAAGTTCGCCGTTTCGAAGGCGAGGCTGGTTATTTTACACAAAAGTCTGCTCCATTGAATTCTCAACGGATTAATTCAACTACGCCAATTAAAGTTCCATAAGACGAGTTTTTTTTTATACAGTGAAATTCATATTCCATTGAAAAGATCTATACATTTTTGACGGCTGTGATAAGAATTGTTTTTTTTTAATAATTTATTATATTGATTCAGTTTTTGTTGTCTGTTTTTTTCTTCGCAAAATTTGAATGTAAAACCAAAAGAAAATAAAAACATAAACTTATTTTTTAAAACACGTAAGAAAAGTAAGGATATGTTCTTCTACTGCCCTCTATCAACTTTTTTCATTCATTTGATAAATATTGACTGTAAGATGACAAAAATCTAACAGAAAACTGCATCAGCCATTCACCAATCAGCTGTTTTTGTACTCTAGCCCTTTCTTCTTGTTCGATTTCTGTTTAATGAAATTCGAATATATATTTTTTTTAGAAGAAACAAAGACAATAGACACACACAATGCGTCATTCGGGTATTCGTGGTTTAGAAAAAAGTGTCAGCGAAATTGATGCCGATTATAGTGGAGATTTGGCACGATCAGTCGATGACAGTTATCCATTCTCACCGAATAGTAGCAATGAATTTCTCACTGATGGTGCCAATAGATCACATACTTCACTATTATCATTTGTATCGACAAAAACATCGCAAAAAAATAAGAAGAAAGAGAAAAGAAATAAGACTTCGACGATTGCATCGACTGAATTACCGGAAGAAGATGATGATAACGATCCACCGATTATTCAAGAACCATTGACATACACACGAGGACGTCTACCATCACGTGACTCTGGAGATACTCAATTCGATATGGAACCAGATCATGATTTACATAGACCACCAAATCAATGTAAATCAAATTTTATTTTCAAAAAAACTTCAAAATAAATAATTGTTCGTTCGTTTAGCAACTCCTAACCGTTCACTTGCATCGGGAATATCTACGAATGACACGTTACCACCACGTGTAGCCACATTAATAATCAGTGAACGATCCGATCGTAGTGTTTCACCATCGAAAAACAACAAATCGACTGTTGATTCGCCGTGTGTTACTCCACGACAAGGCCGTTCACCTGTTACTACTTCACGTCGTAATGAAACGAATACATCTTCAGTAACTTCCACTTTGAAACGTCGTCCATTTCCTATCGATCGAACGAATGCATTGAAAGATTACAATGAACGACTCGAAGGACGTGATCTGTTAAATTTAGTTGTTGTCGGCCATGTTGATGCCGGTAAATCGACATTAATGGGTCATGTTCTTGTTAAATTAAAAGTTGTCGATGATCGTACGATGCATAAGAATCGAAATGAAGCAACACGTTTGGGCAAAGACAGTTTTACGTATGCGTTCGTTTTGGATGAATCCGAAGAAGAACGACAACGTGGTGTCACAATGGATATCGCTCAAGCTCAATTTAAAACGAAAACTAAAATTGTAAATCTTGTCGACGCACCTGGACATAAAGGTGAGTTCGATTTGTCAATTTATTGATTTCTATCTATTTTGAATGATGATTTCATTCGATTTAGATTTTATTCCAAATATGATCAATGGTGCTGCACAAGCTGATGTTGCTATACTTGTTGTCGATGCTCGTCGTGGTGAATTCGAAACAGGTTTTGAATTCGGTGGACAAACACGTGAACACGCTCTTCTTGTTCGTTCGCTCGGTGTTGCACAATTGATCTGTGCAGTCAACAAAATGGACGCTATCAATTGGTCACAAGAACGTTTCGAAGAAATTGTTAAGAAACTTGCAGCTTTTCTTAAATCATCCGGTTACAAAGATTCCGATGTCACTTACGTGCCTGTCAGTGGCTGGACAGGTGAAAATTTAATCCTACCAAATAATCCGCCTTTGTCTTGGTACAGTCCAACTGAGGAGAATGCATCGAATACAATCAGCAATGGTATCATACCTGGTGCAACATTAATCGATTTAATCGATCGTTTTCGGCCACCTGAACGGCCGACATCGAAACCATTTCGACTTTGTGTCGGTGATATTTTCCGTGCGACAGGTGTTGGTGCTGCAACGGTTTCCATAGCAGGCCGTATTGATTGCGGTGGTATTGAGGTAAACGAACGTGTTCTATTGCGTCCATCGAATGATTCAGTCACAATCAAAGGAATTCTAATTGAAAATACGAATGTTCCATCAGCATTTGCCGGTGATAATGTTGTTTTAAATATTCAAGGTGTTGATCCAGCACATTTATTTGTTGGAAATGTTATTTGTGATATTGACTATCCAATTCCATGTGCAACAGTTCTTCAAGCACGAATTATTATATTTAATGTTTCAACACCGGTTTTACCGGGTACACCGATTGTATTTCATTTTAAATCGATTCAACAACAAGGCAAAATATCGCGTTTAATCGAAGAGTTAGATCGTGTGACTGGCGAACTGAAACGACGTAATCCACGTTTGTTAACAAAGAATTCCAGTGGTGTCGTTGAAATTGTTCTTCAACGACAGATCTGCTGTGAATTATATTCGGATGTGAAAGAACTCGGACGTTTCATGTTGAGACAAAGTGGTTCAACATTAGCCGCAGGCATAATTACAGAAATTATAAACTAAAAACAAAACCTCTTTGATTAATTGTTTGTTTGTTTGTTGTTATCATTGAGTTTATTTTTCTTTTCTCTTCTTGTTCTTCTTTATTACTTTATTTCAGATGTTAGTTACAATCATAATCATTGCGATAGGTTTAACTGGCCTGTCATTAATAGCAACAATTATTTGGTTGCTAAAAGTTTCAGGACTATTTTCATCAGTTAAAATAAAAATTGCTCAACCATCTTTCGAATTCTTAACTATTGCCTATAAATATGAACAAGGCGATTATAGCAAATCAGCGGATATCTTTCGAGATATTCTTAATTTTTCACCGGGACATTCAACATTAGCAATCTATTATGATAATCCCGATGATGTAGGACATATTAGATTGATTTCATATTTAATTATTTTGTTCTTTTATCGAAGACACCAATTGAACAACGACGATTTATCGTTGGAGCTATTGTTGATGAGAAAAAAGATGCGGAAATCATCGAAAAAATGAAAGTAGAAGATTATAAATTATTTCAACTACCCAAAGCAGTGCAATCAGTTTATACGACATTTCCATTTACAAGTGTTTTCTCAGTTCCAATTGCCAATATGAAAGTTCCATCACGTATGCGAGAATTTACTAAGGTAGAATATTTACATACAATTAGATTATTGAAACAAAGTCAATTACTTCTAGATTAATAAACTCAATGCTCATCCATGCATTGAAGTTTATGAACCAACAGTGATTCATTATTTTGCTCCGCTTAGTGATTATGAAAGCTATAACGTACCTGAATTGACTCCGATTTCGACAGAAACATAACTATTAGATAATAAAGCAATGCATTTTTATTCAAATTTTATTCTAGATCTCTTTACTTTTTTTGTCTTTCTGAATTGTAAATAAACACAATGGCCAATCTTCCTTGGTTAGTCTGTTTTTTAATTAATTCAATGATCAATTGTAATGCTATTGTTCGATCTAGGATTGAAAAATATCGTCCATCAACACTTGATGAACTCGTATCACATAAAGATATCATTGATACAAGTTCGTATTTGAAATCGATTTAGTTAATCATCTATGTTTTTCCGTATGTATAGTTAAACGATATATGTCACTTGGTGAATTACCACATTTACTTTTTTATGGACCAGCAGGAACAGGTAGATAGAGAATTTCATAGACAAGAACAAGATAGATTTCATAAATTCAGGTAAAACAAGTACAATCTTGGCCCTAGCAAAACAAATGTATACACCAGCAGAAATGCGTGGATGTGTTCTCGAAGTAAAATATACATATTTTATTTCTCTTATTTCAAATGACGTCTTCTCCAGTTAAATGCATCCGATGATCGAGGTATAGGAGTTGTTCGAGATGAAATTCAAACATTTGTTAGTACACAAACACTTCATAAGTACACGTTCATTTTTCATTCGGTTCAATGTTAATTTCATTGATGTAGAAAATCGATCAAATTAATTATTCTTGATGAAGCTGATGCAATGACAACAGATGCACAAAATGCTCTTCGTCGAAGTATTCGATTTCTTGTCACTTGTGATTTTACTTGAATAATTAATTCTAGTTATTGAACAATACACATCAACAGCTCGTTTCTGTTTCATTTGTAATTATCTCTCAAAAATCATTCCAGCTGTTCAATCACGTTGTACACGATTTCGATTTGGTCCACTATCAAATGAACAAATGATGCCACGTTTACAACATGTCATTGATAAAGAAAAGTTTGTTTAAAAAAAAAGAAAAACTTTATTTTCCTATGAATTCCTAGTGTTCAAATCGATCAAGATGGTAAAAAAGCAATTCTTCAATTGGCTAACGGTGATATGCGACGTGCATTGAACATTCTTCAAGTAAAATTGAACGAATAAAATCAGTATGAGTAATTAATCTTGCCATTTTAGAGTAGTCATATGGCATCAGGCACAGTTACAGAAAATTCAGTCTATGATTGTGTTGGTCATCCATCGAAACATGATGTCAAAACGATTATCAATGTTTTATTGAATGAAAATTTTACAGTTGCTTGTCAAAGTAAAATAAAAATTTTTCTCCCTTTTTTAGTTTTATTTTCGTCGTTTTAGCATTATCAACATTGAAAACAACGAAAGGTTATGCATTAGCTGATATTCTCACTGAACTTCATCGTTATGTTCATAAAAGTTTGAGCATTGATTTGAACGTTTTTCTTTTCATATCAAATTCGATTTTGTTTAGTTGATTTTCCACGAGAAATTCGTATTCATCTTCTAGTCAAAATGGCTGATATCGAGTATGAATCGAATTTTCTCCTTTTCATATAATCTTTATTTCTCTCTCATTTAGATATCGATTAGCTAATGGTGCAACAGAAAAATTACAACTCAGTGCTCTCGTATCTACTTTTCAGAAAGCTCGTCAAGTTGAAAGTTCATAAAACCAAAACACATAAACATTTCTCTATTGAATAAATAAATTTACAAAAACAAACAAAGAAAGCAAGACAAAGAATGTCAGATAGAAATCATCTATGAATTTTTTTCAATTGTGATAATAAAAATGAGAAATACCATGTGAATAGAATTCATTCGATTCCGAATCGACAGATTCAAACCGATTTTACATCGAGCATCTGTCGATCGACGTGTACAACCGTTGACACCGCCCGGACAATTGATATTCACTTGTGAAAGTAGATAATGTTCGAGTTGTTGAAACTGATCGATTAGAGTCTGTTTTGTACATTGATCGAGACGAGATTTTAAACATTGATAATAAGCCGATGTTTTTTGACACCATAAACGTTTATTCAATGAATTCCATGATGGATTAAATTTCACTTGAAATGCTAATGGCGAACAAAGATCATTGATTGTATTTGTTTGACAAAAATTTTCGGCTGCTGATGAACCATAAGAATTCACTTGTGAACGAATCGAATCCATTGCTTCAGGTTTTCGTGTTGTTTCCCAGATAATATTAAATTTATAATCTTCAATTTTCTCACTACAAAATGCTAATAATTCATCGACTCGTTTTCGAATGCCTAAAAAAACAATAGAAAATCAATAGAAATCGAAACAGATTTCTCTTCTCTGTCAACCTTTTATCATTGATTCCATTGCAACTTCATATTTTTCTTTATTTTCACAACCACGATAACTCTTATGTACACATTCGAAATAAACTCTCGATGCGATACAATATTTAACTGGATCAGTTTCTTGATCATTTTTAGTCGGTCGTTGACCACAAGCACGTGAGCCCATCACATTACACGTACGAATTTCGAATATGAAGAAACTTAGATAAAATATCAACGAATAAACATACTTCATGTTCTTCTCATTTGAAACTACAACTATGAAAACTTGTGTGTGTGTGTGTGTATGTAGATTGTTATACAATCGAAATAAAAGAGACGTATGTAGTTCATCTTTGTGTACAAATGTGTTCGTCGTCGAAAGTTGTTTTTTTGATCGATCAATAACGAAAGCTTCTTTCGTTGAATCGAGAGTGATGAAAATGAACAAATGTTGATTTTATGACTCGTTTTGTCTAGTAATCAACAAACGACACAATCGAAAATTTCTTGTTTTATTCCTTCATATGGGACAGTGATTTACGTAATTCCTATCAAATCTGTTGAAATATACCTAATATATATATATATACTCAAACAAAAAAGGCTGGATTTTTTTTTGATAGATTGAAATTCAGTTGCATACTTTTTCTTTTTTAAATCACAATAAGATGTAAATATTCTTCATAGAAAAGAAAGAAAAGTAAACAGAACAAATGTAGCGTTATATATATATATATATTTCTTTTTCTTCTTCTTCCTATTTCTTTCCATTCTTTCATTCTTCGATATAAAAACGAACAGAACACAACTTAAGTCGAGTCGACATACTACCACAAAAATTGATTAGAACTAAAAAAGAACAAATAAGAACAAACTCTTAAACATTTCAGCGACCTCTTTCTGTCAGTAATTTTTTGTTTCTCTCTCTTTTTCTCTTCATCAATTGGATCATATTTAAGTCGAAGGAGAATGAGAGAGAGAGGGAGAGAGAGAGACGGAGAGTTGGTTGATTGATTGATAGGTAGATAGCAAACGACCATCGGTCAAAGTTATTTGTATTTAGATTTTCATGAAAATAATCGTGGAAAAAAAAACAATCGAGATAAATTTTCGAAATCGATTCGAAACTAACAACAAAAAAATCATTTCTTTTTTGTTGTTTGTTTTTATTTTGTGTTGGAAATAATACAATATACAAAACAAAACAAATCTTTTTTTCTTCTTCTTGTTTTAGTTGTCATTTATCAGTCGTAGATGGCTACTGTTGATTCTTGTTTTTCACAAACATGAATAATAACAACAACAATAATAATAATAACCACACGCCATTATCGAATCGAGTTCGTGCCTGTGTTTTTTTCTTCAATATTTATGTTGTTGTTGTTGTTGTTGTTGTTTTTTTAATTGTTTAGTCCGATGGAGTCGATTCGAATTCGATTCTTTCGTCGATTTATTCGTCGAATAGTGTTTCATCAATGCCAACGCCGAATACAAATCTACCGATACGTTCATATTCTCAATCGACTCCAATATCAATGACAACAGATACATCTGTATCAAATACTAATCAACACCGACAAATTATTCAACATCTTGCTCTTTTACTTCATGCACATAAATGTCTTCAACGTGAACGACAATTAAATTCGAATGATAATACTGATTTTGATTTATCACAAACTACACATGAATCTACATCTCATCATTTATGTTCAATTCCACATTGTTCAACAATGAAATCTGTTCTTCAACATATGACCAAATGTAATGATTTTAAAACTTGTTCATTTGCATATTGTGTTCAATCTCGACATATAATACTTCATTGGAAAAGTTGTACGAAACCAACATGTTCTCTTTGTGGTTCACTTAAAAATCCATCATCATCATTTCGTACACAAATTCCTCCTCCGCCAAATAGAGATTGGCAACAACAAATACATCAAGATCATCGAAATCATCTTGTCAAAAAAATTGTTTCATCAATTGTTCAAACAATTCAACATGATAATCATACATTATCAAATGAACGACTCGAAGCTATAACAAGTTATGCTCAACGAACAGAAATCGAAACCTATAATACGGCAACAAGTCATGAAGATTATTTTCAACGTTTAGCTGAACGTATTTATCGTATACAAAAGGATTACGATGAAAAACAACATTTGAAAAAGCAGCAGCAACAACAACAACAAATGTTAACAACAACTTTAACATCAATTGATAAATCAGCTGGTGAACAAGGTCCACCGAACCGTATTGCACCACAATCAGATATACCACTCATATATCCAATTAAAAATGAACCAATTACTAATCATTTAACAGCAACAACAGCCAATTCATCATTTGATAAACATCGATTAGTTAGTTCACATCCTAATAATAATAATAATTCGACCACAAATGGTAACCATGTTGATACAGTGATGATTAAAACCGAAGAAATATCGACAAATATCGATACGAAAGTTCAAACAACAACAACGACAACCACAACAACAACTACAATTGTTAAAAAAGAAGAAAAAACGAAAACAGTCGAATTATTTAAAACGGAAAAAACTGATAGTGATACAAGTAAAAGTATGCGAACGCCGCCGATCGATGCATCGAGTAAATCATTGCCCAAACATCCAGCTGTATTTTCGTTGGATGATATACGAAAAAAAATGACGCCTCTACTTCAACATTTATATGATCAAGAAGAAGGTATTTGGTTTCGACAGCCAGTTACCGAAGCAATTGCACCGGGCTATTTCGATGTTATTAAATATCCAATGGATTTTTCGACAATTTTCAAAAAACTTGACGAAAAGCAATATACGACACCGTTTCAATTTTGGGAAGATATGTGGCTCGTTTTTAATAATACATGGTTGTTTAATAAGAAAACTCAACGTGTTTATAAAGCTGGCTTGAAAATAGCTGATATGTTCATGGAATTAGTCGATCCAATCATGAAAGACTACGGTTATTGTTGTGGTCGACAGTATGTTTTCTTACCACCTGGTATGTTTTGTTATGGTGTCAATGGTATGTGTTGTACGATTCCACGTGATGGTGATTATTATTATTATAATAATCCGGATTCATCGAGAAATAATCTTTCGGGTGATAAATATACATTTTGTAAGAAATGTTTCGATTCAGTTAAATCCGAATATATCTCAGTTGGCGATGATCCTGCGCAGACATTAGTTGAAATAGCTAAAGTCGAATTTCGACAAGCAAAAAATGATCATCAAGAATTAGAAGCTATGGTTGATTGTATTGTATGTTCACGACGATTTCATAATATTTGTGTTCTTTACAATGAACATATTTGGCCTGAAGGATATGTTTGTAAAACATGTGTCAATCAATATAATATTAAACGAAAAGAAAATCGATATTTAGCACATAAATTAACGACGACTGATCTAGCGAATACATTAGAAAAACGTATTAATACATTTGTTCGAAAAGAATGTGATGTTGATACAGGTCGTATCACAATTCGAGTATTAGCTGCAAGTGATCGAGTTTGTGAAATAAAACCACGATTTAAGAAACATTTTGGTTCACAAGTACCCGACGGTTATCCATATCGAACAAAAGCCATCTTTGCATTTCAAGAAATCGAAGGTGTCGATGTTGTTCTCTTTGGTATGCATGTTCAAGAATATGATAGTCGATGTCCTGGACCAAATGCAAAACGTGTATATGTATCCTATTTGGATTCTGTACATTACTTTCGACCGAAACAAAAACGAACAGCTCTGTATTATGAATTACTGATTGGCTATTTAGAATATGTAAAACAATTAGGTTTTGTTTATGCACATATTTGGGCATGTCCACCAAGTGAAGGTGATGATTATATATTCTATTGTCATCCTGTTGAACAACGTGTACCGAAACCAAAACGTTTACAAGAATGGTATAAAACGATGTTAGATATGGCTGTTCAACAACATGTGGTGATTGATTATAAAGATATAATGAAAGATTGTACTGATAGTGGATTGAACAAAGCAACGGATCTTCCATATTTTGAAGGCGATTTTTGGACGAGTACATTGGAAGATTTAATAAAAGAATTAGATATTGAAGAAGAAGATAGACGGAAATTTGAAGAATTAGAAGCTGTAAAAGCATCGGATGATGGATATTTTGACGATTCAAATGAACCCGAAGAACCAACAGAAGCATCGGATAAACGTAAATCAGGCGGTGGTACAACTCATAAGAAGAAAAATTTCAAGAAAACAACTAGTCAACGTCGAATTGCTCGAAAGAATATGACCAATGGAAGTGATCTCATTTCGAAGGTCTATGCAATGATGGAAAAACATAAAGAATCATTTTTCGTCGTACGTCTACGTAATCCAATATCGAATCCGCCAGCATTAACCGATACGGACCCATTAATACAATGTGATCTCATGGAATCACGTGATGCATTTCTAAGTTTTGCTCGTGACAAACATTGTGAATTTTCGTCTCTTCGCCGTGCAAAATATTCGACGATGGTGTCTCTTATTGAACTTCATTCAGCAACAGCCGATAAAATTTCCTATACATGCAATGCATGTCGACAACAATGTGACGTTCGATATCGTTGTACAGTTTGTGAAGATTATGATTTATGTACGAAATGTTATTCAACAATTAAACATGAACATCGTATGGATCGTTCGGATGAATCGACTGATACAACAACAAATTCGGAGACAACAGTTAATATTCAACAACAACGACAATTAACTATGCAACGTATGATTGAAACAATACGTCATGCTGTACAATGTCGAAATGCTAATTGTATATTTAAAAATTGTGCACCTTGTAAACGATATATTCAACATACGAAAGAATGTATGAAAGCATCACGAAATCAATGTCCATTGTGTAATAAAATTCTTTCGCCAATGTGGTTTCATGCAAAGACTTGTACGGATCCAAATTGTTCGGTAAGAAATTAGGAGAAAACAACGAAGAATTATTATAATTTGATTTCATGTTTAGTTACCCTATTGTGCTGGATTTAAAAGTAAACTTCAACGACAACGTACTGCAACGATGCAAGCCGATCGACGACGTGTTACTGCTATGCATCGAGCTGAAATGCGACCTGGTAGATTAGCGTTTTTTCTTTTTTCTTTTTGAATTTTCATGATTAATTTAGGTCCTTCACCACTTAATTCTCAAACATCTGAACCAGCAACTACTGCAGTTAGTGCTCCAACTCAATATCATCATTCAATGGATTCATCATCTCCAAGTTCGTCGGGTAAAATGATGCCATCCAATGGTAAAGGTGGCAAAGGCGGTAAACCTACATCAATGGGCGGCTTAGTTCGTTCAGCATTGACACAACAACATCCAGGCTATTATACTGGTGGAAAAGGAAGTCCGACTGTTGTTTCTGGAAATAATCCGTATCCAATGATGATGACACATACTCCGCAACCTACTCAACCATGGATGCCTTCACAAGGACCTCAACAATCAGCACCACAGCCACCACCATCATCTTCATCACTTCAATCACAACAATCTATCAGATATCCACCACATGGAGGTAAACCGATGTCTTACGGGCCGCAAAGAATGTCGTATGCTACTGATCCATATATGATGAGACAGCAAACACCACAAGTACCGCCTTCACCATCGACCCCGTATTCTTATCCGTCAAATATCGCTCCACCATCAGCTTATGGACATTCACAGCCGATGATGCCGCCACAACAATCAACTCCTACTCGTTATCCTCACAATACATATTACAGTCAACCAAATCCAATGTCCTATCCTCAACAAACACCACATCGATCTCTTTCACAAAATTCAACATCAATGCCAGCGAATGGCACAATGGATCTCAAACCTGACGATCTATTTGATGATCCATCGAAGTCACAACAACAACAACAACAGCAGCAGCAAATGTTTCAACCGCTATTACAAACACGACCACGACCACAATCAGTACCTTACTATTCGAATATGCCGCCGGCAAATAATGCGTATTATTCAGCACAACGTCCACTGACACCTGCACCCGATTATAATATGAGCGTAGGACGTGGAATGAGATTACCACAACAACGAGGAGGATATAATGATCTATCAGCAGGTATGAACGCTAATATTCCAACGGGACTTCAGTCGACGCCGCCGCCGCCACATCCTCCTCCTCCGCCATCATCAGTAACTCCTCATTAAATTACTAAATTTTTCTTTCTATTTATTATTCTTTGTTGTATGTTTTGTCAGTTTCTATTTTCTATTTTTTTTGCGAATTTCATTCAATTATTTCCATTTTATTCATGATAAGATCTTGGCAGAGAAAACAAAAATAACAACAACTACGCGATCAGTTTTCTTCTATCTCATATTTATAATGTAAAAAAACAATTGTATATATTCATCTATATACATGCTTTTTCTTGTCTTTATTAGCTTCTATTTTTTTTCTCGTAATCAATGTTGTTTTTGTGCATAAGACGCTTTTCATTGTTGTTGTGGTTGTTTTTACAACTTCTTGATTTCCACAAGAAGATTCAGTCCGTTTCTATCTTTATGCGTGTGTGTGTGTGTTTATACATCATTTTTTTTCTTTTTCTACTTGTACTAATAATTCGAATAATAAAAAACAAAGCCGATGTTGGAAATTTACAACTTACTAACGAAAGAAAAAGACGATTGGATGGAGGAAAGAACAAATGAGAGAGATCTGCTGAGTTATGTTATTATTATTATTCATAGTTTAAAAATTTTCCCCATGAATCATCCATAAAATCAGTTTTCAAATTAATACGATGCCGTTCAACGATCATCTAATAAATGCATTGAATGGATATAAATGTTTTCGACGACGACAATCTACCTGTCGAACATCTCACAATAATTGTACAATATTGTATTGCGCAACGATTCGTTACGTACTTCGACATACAATCGAATGTCGTAAGAGTAAATGTTCACTTTTGTTTCGTATAGCATCGATTCGCAAACTTCCGAACCGTTATTCTCCATGGCAACACATAGTACATCAAAAGCATTCTACTTGTTTTGTTAATGAAATTGTTTTGAGTTTATTAAATATGAAAAATGAACAAGAGAATATTTTACGAGATCAAATTCGTGATTTAGAACAAAATGCTTATGCGACTGCGTCGAATTTTTCACAGTATTTTCAAAATTTAGTCGAGCAAATTCATATGATTCCATTGGAATGTAAAAAGAAAGAAGCAATTACTCCATTAGAATCGAAAAAATCAACATCGAACAACGACGATTTGAATAGATTAATTAAATGTGAACATACACCCGATTTACATGTTGATCCATCGTCAACTCTCAGTCCAAAACTTACATCTTCAAAATATGATTTATCGAAGAAAACAATACCTTATAATTCTCCGATTTCGAAATTAAACGAACTCAACGAGGAACTTTCGTCAATTCTACAACAAATGGACAATAAAAAACATGAATTCGTACGGCAATATTTCGATGGCATTTCAAAGAAATTGAAAAACAATGAATATGATACACCTGCTCGATTCCTTGATGATGTACGACAAATTTTTAAAAACATTCAAACTAATTCATTTTATCAACATCAAGCTGAACTACTCAACGAATTCGAAATATCTATGAATTCAATTATGATAAAATACAAGTATTGTTGTGCACATGAACATGTATTTTTACCACGAACTATCATTTGCTGTCGAAATAATTGCAAAATACCTCCATATGCTGATTATTATGTTTGCACAAAACAAGTTTTATACAGTGATCGATATGTTGTTTGTAGTAGATGTTTTAAAAGAAACAAATCCAATAATATTCTTATTGATTCGAATGGAAACACAAATCCATCAGTTGAAATATCAAAAACAAGTTTTACAAAAACAAAAAATGATTCTGAAAAAGAACCTATGATCAATTGTATTAAATGTTCACGACGATTTCATAATATTTGTGTTCTTTACAATCCACAAAATTCGCCTGACGAATATATTTGTATTCATTGTACAGTTCAATCCAAAACTTATTTTGCACGAGAATTACGAACGAACGAATTATCCGATGCTTTAGAAAAACGTGTCAATAAATTTCTTCGTAAAGAATGTGATGTTGATACAGGTCGTATCACAATTCGAGTATTAGCTGCAAGTGATCGAGTTTGTGAAATAAAACCACGATTTAAGAAACATTTTGGTTCACAAGTACCCGACGGTTATCCATATCGAACAAAAGCCATCTTTGCATTTCAAGAAATCGAAGGTGTCGATGTTGTTCTCTTTGGTATGCATGTTCAAGAATATGATAGTCGATGTCCTGGACCAAATGCAAAACGTGTATATGTATCCTATTTGGATTCTGTACATTACTTTCGACCAAAACAAAAACGAACAGCTCTGTATTATGAATTACTGATTGGTTATTTAGAATATGTAAAACAATTAGGTTTTGTTTATGCACATATTTGGGCATGTCCACCAAGTGAAGGCGATGATTATATATTCTATTGTCATCCAATTGAACAATGTATACCAACAGCGGAACGTTTACAAGAATGGTATAAGACAATGTTCGATAAAGCATTGAAACAAAAAGTGATTGATAGTTATCAAGATCTATTTGCATACTGTGATGAAAATAAAATAAACAATGTAATTGATTTACCTTATTTCGATGGTGATTATTGGCAGCAAGAAATAGAAACATTATTTGAAAAATTCGAACCATACACATTGTTACAAGATATATACAATGATGATTTGGATGAACCAGAAGATTCATCGCAGCGAAAACGTAAACAAGGACGTTGTACATTCAACAGTATGGAAACGTTGAAATCGATTAATAATCAACTGCCGTATAGTCGAAAGAGACGATCTAGTGAAAGTAAGATAATGAATGAATTAAAAAAAGAAATGTCCAAAGAAAGACAGGTAATCATATATTTGTTTTCTTCGAGAGAGATATAAGTCGAAAACGAAATAACAAAAATGTTTTAGTCTTTTTTTATTCTCCGTTTACATCGACAAACAGAAGATACTTCAATCAGAGATCCAGATTCTTTGATTGAATGTAAATTAATGGAATCACGTCGGACATTCTTAAATTTTGCTCGTGAACAACACTGTCAATTTTCATCTCTTCGACGTGCGAAATACTCGACAATGATCGTACTTGCTGAACTTCTCTCACCATTATCAATGAGTATTTGTAATACTTATGTGCAACGTCAGGAATTACTTGAACATACCGAACAATGTAGAAATGGCAACTGTCCAGTAAGACGAAAAGCTCTTTGAATGATAATACATCCACTTTTCTTCAATTTAGATACCTAAATGTATACTTTTGCGACGTCAATTACAACAATGTACAGTGATCGCAGAACGAATTGTTGATGTATAAGCTTTTTTTGTTTCATTCTTTTGTATTTCTGCATATTTATTTAATAAAGAAAAACGTGCGATAAATTACAGAACAAAAGAAAAAAAACGCATGGTTGTTTTTATTGGTTATGAGAAAGAAAGAAATATTATGAAGTTTCATGTTTCGTGTAAATTCATTAAGATGTTTCTGAATCGTTCAAATGGATATTGTCAGACTTTTGGATATAGGGAAATGTCGTTGTACTTAAAACGATGTGCTCAACATAATTAAACGCTATTCGCTGATTAATATCATTTGAGGTTGCGTGGACCTCTTCACTTAAAACCTCTTCA
>Ga0209930_1002259_pt1 | contig 23776 bp, 22 predicted proteins | sample ThiBiot_500_biof_2_FD_183948 | JGI IMG/M metagenome (GOLD analysis project Ga0209930, IMG submission 183948) | Wastewater bioreactor microbial communities from Cape Town, South Africa - Thiocy_cont_500_biof (SPAdes) | ecosystem: Engineered > Bioreactor > Thiocyanate-remediating >... | reverse complement strand
TTCTTTTTCTCAGGATATTGTCTTTGATTCATATTTTTTTTCGTCTCGAAAGCATTTATTCGTTTTCTGTGCTCTTTTAATAATTAATTTTAAACAAAAAAAATCAAGTACAATGTAAATACAAATGAGAAAACACACACACCGGCAAGTTTAAACAAGAGCTTCTTTCGTTTGATTATATTTTATAATACATAATTGTTTATTGTGCGGACTTTGTTTGACGATTGTCAGCGATTTTGTACGCAGACTTCGACGCTGATAAGCAAAGGATTTCATACTTTGACGTAAACTACTAAAACGGCGGAGTGTTGCTGGAGGAGTTTCAGGTAATTTCAATTCGCAAATTGGAGTTGGATAAGAATGAGTTTGTGTTAAATCATAACAAGCTGATCGTTTGCTGTAGCATGTGCCCATTACGCTTTTCTTTATTCTACTAAGTCAGTTAGAAAAACAGATGTCTATGTCGTTGTGATTGTTTTTTGTCAATCATTGTTATTGCAGTTGATTGGAAAATAATGTTGAGCGTTTTTCGTATCTTGTCACTTGTCAAGGTCAGTTATGTTTGGAAAAGGAGAAAGAAAAATTTAGTGAAAGCATACACGTGACGGTCAACACGGTGTAACAACACCTTCCAGTTGCTAGATGACCGAATGAAGAAGAAAGAAAAAGCGAACTACGCCCATTCTTGTGTTTGTTCTCCTTTGCTAAGAGAAGAATATATGTGTGTATCAAAAAAAAAAGAGAAAGAGAGAGAGAGAAAAGGTGGTGACCCAGCTCAAGCGACAAAAAGGTGAATTTTTCTTTTCGTTCTTTTAAAAATTCTTATTGTTGGAATTGAATTTGAACATACTCATATGCAAAGTCATTACGTAAAGTTCATTCGATAACATGTATCAATAACATCGATTGTCTGTCTGTCGAACTCGACATAAGTAAATATCAAATAACGATAAGTTACATACTTGACATATACAAATCTAATTTATATTGATAATACACCTGTTCGAATGTAAGTCATTGACAAATTACTCGATGTCTGCTTACAAAGATCATGTTTTCTAGTTAATATTTAGCTCATTAAAAGACAAAAAAAAAAGAAATGATTTCTAATAATAATAAAAGAAAAAAGAAGAAGAAGCCTAGTCAAATCAATTATTTCGTCGTGTTTGAATGATAATCGGTTGTCGAACGCTTGATAACGAGGGGCTGCCAGGTGTTTCATTAGTTTCTGTAACATGTTGTTGTTCATGATCGATTTTCTTTTCGAAATTTCTCGGCGATTCAACAATCAGCGGATCCGTTGAATGGCTTCGATTGTTCAACGTCAATGACGAGACATAGGTTGTTGTGTCATTGGTATTCGGTATACTTGGTGTTGATGTTGTTCGATCCGTAGGACCCAAACGAGATTTTCTATTCGATTTATTCGCATATTTCGTTTCAGTTTTTGTGTATTCTTCCGTAATATGATCGACAACTGGTTTCATTGTACCTTCGAGAAGATTTCGATAGGTTTCGATTTCTTTTTCTAATGTTGTTTGTTTCGATATGACATCATCGTAATCTTTAGTGATTTTGTCGTGTTTCAAACGAAATTGATTGATTTCATTTAATTGTATTTGATCGAGACGTTTGTTTTCTTCTAAATTCATATCGAAATTAATTTGTAATTCACGTGTTCGTAATTTTAAATCGGTATTTTTCTGTCGTAGAAGATTGGTATCCGTTCGAACACGTTGTAATTCCGATCGAACACGATCTTCTTCTTGTTTAATACGTTCTTGTTCTCGTTCATTGACAAATAAATGTGCCAATTCAGGATATTGTCGAGAGATTTCGTCGTATGATTGAGTAAAATGTCCGTATAATTCATTTCGATGAACTTCATTTTGTTTTTCATATTCTTGTCGAATGCGTCGTATGGCGTTGGAAAGTTCAGATTTGAATGTATTGGCACGATCATTCCCTGAACTTGAATTGAAAATTGTCGATGAATGTTTGATATCGTCGAGTTTTTGTTGATGTTGTTCACGTAAACGATTCATATCGTTGTGAAGTTGTTTGATAGTTTGTTCGCAAGTTGAACGAGCGAGATTTTCATTATGAATTTCGTTTTTAGCTTGTAGGAGAAGACGTTGAGTATGAGTGATGCATTGTTTCCATTGAGAATGTTCGTTATCTTGATGAGCAAGACGACGTTTGTACATGAGAATATCACCTTCGATAGATGATAGTTGTTTTTCGACTTTTTCAGTTTCGTATTTCGAAGTATCGGATTCGTTGAATGTTTGAGATAAATGTTGTTTTAATGGTGGAATCGTATTCTGAAAATAGATTTTCAAGAAAAAAAAAACAAAACGAGAAATTCTGATGACGAACTTGAACTTCTTGAGATTTAGCAAATGCAATGTTTTTCTCTTTGAAAAGACTTTCTGCAATTTCTTTTAATTGTGAAATTTCCTGTTCGAAAAGTGTTTTCACTTTTTGACAATTGTCTTGTTGTTTTTCCGTGAGATAGTTCGCGTCCATTTGAATCTTTCGATTTTGTGCTTCCAAATATCGAACTTTTTCGACATAATCCGCAAATTTATCGTTCAATGTCGACAATTCGAAACGTTCTTTCTCACGTGTTTTATTAAAACCCGACGGTTTAGGAAGAGCAAACGATGAACGACGATAGGTTGTGCCAGACATTGTATTTGAATGCGTTGAATAAACTGTTTGAATGTTACTTTTTGTTGAAATCTCTGGATTAGAAGTGTTGATGCATGAGCACGCCAATAAACCACGGTCGAGAGTCCCGATTGAGTACGGTAATGGAAGGAGACCGAGAAAATTGTTTCTCGCTACTATACCTATTAACGTAAATAAAGAAACGAAAAAGACCGAACGAAAAAATGAATCTGACAATACATTTGATGTGTCTACTAGCAGCAGAACAGAAAAAGAAATCAATTTAAGAAATTTGTTAAGTAAATCTAAGCAACTACTTCAAAACTATTGTTCGCGACCTTGAAAAATTGACATTTGTTCACCACACCAGGGTGGTGATGTTTATGTCGCTTTTTTACTCTCTCTCCGACAGACTTTTTCGACATATCAATGTGGAAAAACATGAATTACCTGAATGCGTACGATTGAAATCGAAATATACTAATTCGTTCTTTTCTTTAACCATTGTTGAAATGAAAGGAAATCAAACTGATCTTGTTCGATTTAATTCTTCTCTGTCATCGTCATTTAAGACCAGGCGTAGATATGTATACGCACTTGATCATTCGATCTTTGCCACTTATTTACACTTCACTATCAGTTCAGAAAATGAGGATCGATTTCGTTTTTTGATTGTATAATTCTGTTTTTGGAATTATAGTAATCATTTATTCAATGAATGAATGAATGAAAGAAAAAAGAATGAAAATTGCTTATTAAAGAATAACAACAGGGAATTGTAATTATGTTTTATTTCGACGTTATTATTCCCATCTTTTGTATTCAATCGTTAGATAAGTTTTCATTTTCATCAATTCTTCTAAATGTTGCAGATTGCCATCTCCCAATTCGTAGTTATATCATATATCAAGATAAATCAGCGTCTATTGAAAATAAAATCATTGAGTTTAATTGAAAAACAAAATCAAGTAAATCATACTATGTTTTGTTTCAAGCCGTCAATCAGATATTGAAGATCTTCCGGTTCAATTTGATTTGATTTCGTATCTATTCAAAAACAGATTAAGAAAGAAAGCGTTTGAGATCAATAAAAACTCCTCTAGATGTCACCTGTGTCAAACTCTATGTACGAAGGCACAGTCAATTCGATTCAATTGGCTATTTCTATCGATGAATAGCAGTTTCATCTATCTACTTGTGTTATTTTAGATCATCATTTAGTTAATTTTAGATTGATTATTCGACATGGGCAAATCAGCTAAGAAAGCAATTAAACCTAAACCGAAGTCACATTCGAAAATGTCACGAGGCAAGAAGAAAGTCGATCTTGGTAAAATATCGAAACAAGAAAAAAAATTCCATCAAAAAGTGAAATCCAATGTTCCTTTGAAAAAAAACACGAAAATTTACCAAAAAAATAAACCAGAAGTAAAATTAAACAAAAAACAAAAGTCCAAATCATCACTTTTATCCATGGACACGGAATACATCGACGATGGCGAGCGTGACGAAGAAGAAGAAGAAATGATTTTACCATTGGACATGCTCTCCGATGGCGATGAAGATGAAAATCAAGATGCTGAATCTTACGAACGTTTGCCACGTTCATCGTTTAATAACTCGAACCAACAACGACCATTACTACCGATTAAAACCGATCGGGGTCAATTAATAGCTCAATCAGTACCAATAACTGAATCTGAAAATATCGAAGAAACCGACGATGATGAAGATAAAGAAGTTCCATCGACTCCACCGGCTGAAACCGAACCAGCAAAACCTGTGTCTGTCGTCGAACTAATCGCTGAACGTGAACGTAAACTCAATGAAACTAAACAAACAATTGTGACTCTCTGCGATGTAATCATGAAAAATCCATACGAAGAAATCTCGAATTTAAAACAACTTCGTTCATTATTAAATCTTGGCGATCCGTTAATTTCAATGACAATTCGAAAATTAACGATGTTGTCTCTTGTTGAGCTATTTCGTGATATTGTTCCAGGTTATCGTATTCGTTCGTTGAAAGAACAAAGTAAAGACGATGATGAACAAATGAAAAACATGAAAAATAAAAAACAAATGAAAAAAGAAACACTTTCGAAAGATGTCAAAGCCATTCGACATTTCGAACAAACACTCTTAAAACATTATCAATTTTTCGTTCATTTTCTCGAGCAATGTGCAAAGAAAAATCTTCCAGAAAATCAATTAAAAAAATCGAAAACTTCAAATCAATCAATCCCATCATCGAAACTCAATCTCGGACATTTAGCTATTCAATGTCTATGCAAACTATTGACCTATTTACATCATTTCAATTTTCGAGCTAATCTCTTAAACACAATCGTGCAATACATGGCGAATAGGTGATTAAACTAAAACTAATTTAACAAACAAAAGAATCATGACGATTTGCTTTTCTAGTGACTCATCCGTTCGAGAGCAATGCTGCAAATGTATCTCGGATTTACTTCGAGAAGATCGTACAGGTGAAATTTCACTTGAGATCGTTCGTTTTGTCAGTCGTTTATTAAAAACTCGTTCGTATGCCGTTGAACCATCGGTGCTCGACGTGTTTCTCTCGTTGAATATTCGTGAAATTTCGCCGATCGAAGAGAAAAAAGAAGAAAAAGCTTCGAAGCCGGATTATCGTGCGCAGAAACTTTCACGACGTGATCGTCGTCAGCATAAAGAAAAACAAGAATTAAATAAAGTTCTCGAAACGAAAACCTTAGCCAATCGACAAGAAGAACGATTGAAAATCAATCGACAAATAATCGAACTTATTTTTCTCAATTATTTTCGTTTATTAAAACGTCGATTAAATCTTCGTTTGATGCCGAGTGTATGCGAAGGTCTTGCTAAATTTTCAAATCTTATTAATATCGAGTATATGGACGATTTAATTACATGTTTTTATGATGAATTATCCGCTGATCAAACCGGATTAAATCAACGAGCAAAATTTCATTGTTTAATCACGGTTTTTTCGATTCTAAACCGTCAACAAGTTTTAATTCATATTGATCCTCAACGATTCTATGCTCTTTTCTATTCGCTACTTCTTCCGAGTCCAGCTGATCAAGATATTGATTTAGTTATTCGATTGATTCAATTGATGTTAGTCGATCGTTATAAACAATTATCAAAAAATAAACTGTTAGCTTTTACTAAACGTTTGTTAACCATGTGCTTACATTTACAAGTCGGTAAATCGATTAGTGCGATTCTAGTTATGATTAAGGCATTGTTAACAATTTCAAGTTTAGTTACTGAACAATTATTTGATAATGAATTAACCGGTTCAGGAATCAAGTATCTAGCTGATTTAGATGATCCGGAATACTGTAATCCACAGAATGCAACCATCTATGAATTGTATTTGTTGAAAACAATGTGGGATAAACATGTTCGACAGCATTGTGAAGAAATTCTTACTGGCAAATTTCAGTATGATACACATGTTTTACGTTCATGCGAAGAAAATGCATTGGCATATCTTGAAATACAACAAAACTAATTTCTTTTTTTGTTGACTTTTTTTCCCGTGTTTTGTTATGAATAAACAAAAAAACAAAAATGTTATTTGATCTAATGTCACAATTGCAGATTGAGTTTAGTATTGTTTGACCATGTAACGGTCGATTTGAATAAAAACAAAACATATTGGTTTTATTCTGGCACAAAGTTCTACGTCTACCTCTCGTATAGCGCAGGTGATGTGTCTGATGTATTAAGTTGCCGTATGCGTATGTGTGTCGACGACACGACGCGGATAAAAGATACTTTATTTGTTATTTCGAATATGTGTATAAAATATAACGTTGGTATAGGCATTTTTTTAGTTCCACAGAGAAAAAAAACGCGAAACGAGAGGCATATACGTGATTTGATATTACAAAAGATATGATGAATAAAAAATCTACAATCTTTCGTACGACTTTATTTTCATCACGGTAAGAAAAAACGACGCACATAATCTACCAATGAAAATGATTTTCACTATAGTCAGTCAGTCGGATATATACGTATATATATATATACATTTAGTCTTTTGTTTGAATATTGTTTTGTGCAAATCATCATGACGTCGTTTACTGATCATCGTCTAAAGAATTTGCTAAAACCAGTTGACAATTTGTCAACAACACAGAAATTATCGAAGAATTATTTGCCTAGTAACAGTCAGTTATCATCTTTTGTTAGTAAAAATAATTACAAAGAAATAAATCAAAGGTAGAAACCGATAGATTTGTTTTCTAATTATTATTCATTGATGCTATTAATTCAATAATATTCATCTTGTTTAATTAAGTTCATCGACGGATCTAGCCTCAATGATTTATCTTTGTCGTTTTCGTCAACGAAATCGTCTCATTGAAATTCCAATTACAAACGAATTCGATCACGGCATAACTCATGAATATTTAAAACAATTAATTAGTAAACAAATTCAAATAAAAAAGAAAAACAACAACTATCGTTATTAACATTTTTAGTTGATGAATTTCAATTACAACAACTAACTAACAAAACGACTTTAATCATTCAATTATGGAACGAACATTATCAAGAATATATCGATATTGAATCATTTAAACGAATTCCTTTTGAAGGCCGTTTACAAGTTCTCATGTAAGTTGTTATGATTGTCTTTTTTCACTGCTTCATAATCACACTTAGTTAGAATTATTAAATAGTACGTGCTAATCTTTCTTTTGTTTATCTTTTTCTGTTCTTAAGACGATTCATCGAGTACGATGAGTTATATCCGGATAATTGAAAGGAAATAAAAATTCGTTTTATCTTATTTTCTAGTGAAAAAGATGCAAATGGAACAACAACAAAAGATTCGACCTTAGTTACATCAAAGAGTCCATCGACTCCTGTCTCATCACATACGATTAGTACAACAGCTCGTTCGAATACACCAACGATTTGTTCAACGGAACTTGAAGCATCGCCTCAAACAAGAATCTACGATGAATCGATATCAAATTATGAACATTCGAATATAACGTATGATTTATTACCAAAACCAACTGACGGCATTCCAATTCCACGATTTCCACCGCATATAGCAGCATTTCTCAATGGAAATGGTGATGCTAATCAATTGAATGCACTTGTTCAAGCACTCTATCAAGAAATTGTTAAATATGAACTGTAGGTTTTCGATGAATTTCGTCTCTAGATTTGATTTCATGATTTAGTTATCCAAATGCGGATGAATTACGTTCGATTGTTAGTCGACTCGTTGATCGATATCCTCACTGTTTAACTGTTATCGGTAGTATTGAATTATTAGTTCGAAAATTATACTACAAATTCTGTAATGAACGAAAAAAATATCCTGTTGAATTAAAACGTCGACAACCAAATAAACGTAAACGTCTTCTACGTGAAGATGATTTATCAATGATAAATAATAATAATAACAATAATCAATCAATCTATTCCGAACAAGGTAATCATTTATCATCATTAGATCATCTTATGCATCTATGGACAAATTCAACAACAACAACAACAAATGAATACAATTCTCAGCAATCACCAGCATCCATGTCGAATTCATCGTCATCACCTAACTCGAATAATCACGAAGAGAAACCGAAGTTTCATCCATTAAATCTCTCGATTTCGACGAATAATAATCTTATGTGTACGGAATAGGATTTTCGCTTGTTGTTTTTTTTATTTCTTGCTTACTTGCTTACTTGCTTGCTATAGAATTCTGTAATATTTTTTATCTGACGAATATCTTAGCTGTAAACTAAATGAAATTTTGTTCTTGATCATCATCTTCTTCTTGTTTGTATAAAATAAAATCTCTTCATATGGCTTTTGTCATGTTTGGAAATAAATGAGCGACAAAAAAAGGATGACATTTATTATCTCGCATAATATTTGTTGAAGAATTCTTTTTCAAATATGAGAACAAGAAAACAACTGTTTTCTTCTTTTAAATACATCGTAATTAAATGAAATGCGATGATCGATAGTCGACTTTTTGTTCCTTTCTCGTGTTCAAAACCAGATGCAAATATTTAACATTTGACAGATCGACATTTGTTTATTTATAAACTTTTTTTTCTCGTACAAATATATTTTTATTTTGACGAATAACCAGTAAAACAGAAATTCTTCTTGTTAGTCGAAATAGATAAATAAATAAATAAGTAAGTAAAACTGAAACCTTGTTGAATATTCTTTTATAAGATCATCTTATTATTTATCGAGAAAAAGAAAAACGTTCTTTTTTTCTTCTTCACAATAAGATATTTGAAAGATAATCTTACAAGAGAATCGAAACGAGTTGAATATAGATATTTGAGATAATATTTTTTTCTCGAAGAATAAATACAAGTCATGCACAACGAGAGAACAACATGCAAGCGCGAAAGACAGAGAATTGAGGGTCATTTACTTCATCATTTTTCTTCTTGAGACTTGTTATTATGTCGGCATTAAACAAGACAGTAACGTTAGCTTGTCTAATTTATATTCATGAACAAGGTGTTTCGTGTTGATTGACCCTATCTTTCTGTTTTTTTTCAAACTTATCTAATATATATCGATATCTGTTTAATCACATTGTCTGTTGTCGTTCGTTTTTTTCTCCGTCTTTCACAGTATTAAATGAATGAGAGAGAAAAAGGAGAGAAGATCTTTTATTGACAAATCTTTTTCAGTCATACTGTAGTCAGAAAGAATAAACTCAGATTAAGAAGTTCGTTTTTACCTTTAGATAATTAAACAAGAAGAAAAAAAGTAGAATACAATGAATAATACAGATCTACTGAATTCAACTATAGTACATCTTGGTTCTTGTTCCGAACATCGTGCTTTAACTCGACCATTGCTATTCGTACATAATTATTCGCTCATTGTTTTTGGTTGTATATTAAATTTTCTTGCGTTTGTTATTCTTATTCAAGGTTCATTACGTTGTCATTCGACATTTGCTTATCTTGCTTTTCTTTCATTATCGAATGGTTGTCTGTCATTAGTACGGTTTAGTCAATGGTTAATGAAATATTATTTCAATATTGAAATCGATCATTTTCTAGTTTCATGTCGAATCTTTCATTTTCTCTTCGATTTTCTCACGCATTTCAGTGTATTTACATTGGTTTGTGTTAATATCGATCGAGCACGAACCGTAACACGAAATCGACCGAATACGAAATTTTCAAGATCAACATTTCATACGGTCTTAATTCGAGAATTTGTCATTGCTTGTTTTCTATCCACCTATCATCTACATTGGCTAGTTAAATTCGGTTACAAAAGTAAAAATTCAATTTCGAAATCAATATTTGTTTATTCTTGATTTTTTTCTACTTCAGTATCGCAAGACGATTTAGTTTTTACAATTTGTGGCGTAGATAATGCTCGAACGCCGATCTATGATTTCTATTTAACTCATATCTATCAACGAATTGAATTAATCATCTTTTTTCTATGTCCACTTGTAATTAATTTAGTTTGTACGAGTATAATTGTTCGAAGTTTACGTATACGAATGCGTACAGCTAAACGTTTTCATCCGTTTAATTCAATGATCGACAAATCAAAAGATAAAACATTTCACAAACGTTTTCAACAATTATTCTCGTGTTTTATACCTCGAACAACATTCATTTCCAATGTTTACTCATGTTTTTGTTTTCAAATTCAATGTCGACGTCATAATGAACTTCGGCTGAAGATCGGTCGTAATCACCAAAGTCTACTGAAATACGAAGAAGATCATAGTTCATTAGATCAACAAAATCTATCATCAACAAATGAAATTTCTCAAGATATTCAACAGATTACAAATCTCACTTCGACGATATTAAATCGAACGCATCGAACACGACGTATTCGAGATATACATCTATCAGCAATGTTAATCGTTTTAAATATTGTCTATTTAATATTCAATTTACCTTATAATTTATATCAAAATCTCAAAAATCCAGTGGCAAACAATGCAACGGAACATTGCATAATGGCACTTCGAAATATTCTATTCGATTCATTGCAACAACTCTATTTTTCAACGAATTTTTTTCTCTACGTTCTTACCAATCGACGTTTCCGAGAAGAATTCTATAATACAATTGTTAAATTCTTTACGCGTAAAGAAACGTATATACTACGAAAGAGTATCCAAGAAAAACAAGCACGTAGTTTAAGTATTAATCCGTCGACAGCAATAATATCAAATTTCAATATTGAATATCAAGCTGTACCGTTAGTTAATGTTCACCAACGCGAAAGTGTTATTTTCAATATAGAATTAACTGATTTGACGTCATTAAAACAGAAAACAGCTGTTGAAATCGACGACAATCATCAATTTATATCGAGTATAATCATGACAAATGGTTTACCTTACGAACAGATCTAAATGGATTTTTATTTTTGCTTCTTCTTCTTCTTCTTCTTCTTTTGTTTTTGTTTGTCAGTTGTGAATATAGATATCGAATGAATCCAAATATGAGAGAAACATTTGCATTTTATAAACTATATAATTCAGTGATTATGATAATAATTGAAGTATTGACCTTGTCAACGAATATAAAACACTCATGATGCATTGTAATCGATGAAGAAAGAAAAAAGAAAAAAAAAAGCGTACAAAACCAAGGATAGAAGGGAAATGTACGGTTGGCCTTTTGACTTACGTTTATATATACGAAAAAAAAAGTACAGAGAGTAAAATAAATCCAACTCTTTCTCTCACTCTCGGTTTTTTATGTCAAAGGATAACAGAAAGAGAGAGACATGAAAAAACACTTGAAAATGAGTTAACTTTGTACGATAGAAGTCAATCGACGATTCGCCTCTTTTTTTTTGCTTCTATATATCAGATTTTATTCTCGAAGGTTATGGCGGATCGATTACGTTTGATTGGAGAAATATTTCAAGCGATTGAAAACAATGCTGATGGACATGATCTATGGAATTTATTAGAAGAATTAACGAATTTATCTCATGATGGTATTGTTTACATGACCTATGCAGGTGAAACACCGGAATCATTGGCACGAAAATATCATCGACAACATCTTGTAAAACTAATTCAACTTCATCAAAAATTAACCTCAATGCGAATACACTTCTCTTGATAAATGTATTATTCCGATTTTTACTTAGGAAATGTCAATGTAGAAACATTTTGCCCTCCTTTTTTTTGTATCTTATCGAGTTTAATATATATTTTTATTAAATAATATATTTATTACTGCCTGAAAAACGAGCATATACTGTAATTGGATCCCAAGTTCAGAAGTAAGACGAAGATTATCAGTGAACATGCGGTAAACAAATTAATTGAAAAACAAATGACCGTGATATTCGATGTACGTGTATAAACTTGTTCAACAAAAATTCATTATTTCCTTGGAGGAATTTTGTACTTTAGTTTTTTTTCTATGCATGTAACAGATTTCTTCGAGCTAATATTCCTGTTCCTTTACGAATATTTATTCCCATGGTATTTGCATCTTAATTAATAAGAGAACAGACAGAAAATTTTTGTAAATTACGGCGTTTTACTCGTGTTACGGTTTCCTTCGTGTACTTGATCATCGTTTTTCTCAATTTAAATCGAACTGATCTATTCCTTTATAATTATCAAATTTGAATTCTATAAATAAATCTTTTCTTTTTGCTTCTTGAATATACTTACACCTCAATTGTTGAAATATCAAATGACATTCTTTATATTTCTTCGCACATCTATAAACTAGACAGTATTGGTTCATTTGATCACGCTATCGTCAAATAAAATGCCAGTATTCCTACTGGTTGCAAATGTTTTTCTCCTGATTTCTCGTCAGCGAGCAACTCATTCACGATTGCTTCGTTCGTCTGTTCTCCTCATTCGCAGTTAGTAGAATATATACAAGTATTCATTCTCACATTTACCTGACTCGAGAACACGGACACATACACACACATACAAAAAAAAGGAGAAAAGCTGATGCTGTATGCATGCTCTCAGCCATCCTGTCGACTATTACTTTCGGGAAGCATCTGAGAAGATGATAATCGTCGTTCGTTCCTTCGTTCGGTTGGTTATATTCTCCGCTCGTCTATCTCTCTCTCCGTCCGTCCATACAACATGATGAACGGGCAAACAGACGCACTGGCTTTTAATATATATGTGTGTTGTGTGTATGCGTGCGTGTTTGTGCTTGCAGTCTTACGAGCAAACGGACGTATTCTCTCTTCCTCGACGTTATACTCAGCGTAGAATAGTAATAACAGCAGCGGCAGCAATCTAGGAGATTGGCCGAACGAAAGAAAGGGGTATGTGGAAAAGGAGGAGAACACATTCAGCAAGTAGTCGTTGTAACAGTAACGATCGTCATTTGTTCGACTAAAACCATGCAAACGCACATCCTCGCATAGTGCACATACGCACAAACACACGTATCAAGTAAGCTTGCTCATTGACCATTGTTAAACGGATGGTTTATCGAACGAAATATTTTGTTGTTGTTTTTTTCTCACTCTCTCTCGTATTTTTGCATTTTCTTTTCCAATTTTGATACGACGTCTGATTTATTCAATTGTATATCGAAATAACGAGCGTGAGAAAATGAGAAAAGAAAAATATGATCGATCATAAACAGAAAGGTAACATGTTGTGGCTAGTTGGCGCATTTCATTTCTTTTCGTTTCTTTTTTTTCTCTTCTTCATTCATTCACTTTCTTTATGGCATCCAGTTAAAACAAAAAACTTCTGCTTCTCTGGTTGGGCAAGCCCATCTTTGTTATTTACGATTGATTTTTTTCTGTGTCTCTCGTTCTCAATACGGAAAGTGAACACTCATATTGTCATTGATTTTCACCATCGAACGACGTTGAAGCATGAATACTTGCTTTTTTATACTGCAGGCAGCAGCTATAGTTAAGTCGTGCATGTGCCCTTGCTCTCGCACTTTCTTTTCCTAAAAGCGAAGGAAGAAGGGAGAACAGGCAAAGAAATTGCGATGTTGCTTCCCGTCGAAGAAAGCTGCAGTTATAGTCGTAGTGGTAGTGGTAGCTGTCGAGCAAACCTTGCGCCAGACATTCTAACCCAGCTTGTTCGATGTGAGATGCAGAAGGAGAAGAAAAAAACACGCGCGCCCGAGAGAAAGAAGAGAAGACGAAGAAGGAGAAGAAGAAGAAAGAATATATTGGGACAACTGTGAAAGGTACGTTCTTTTGTTGTTTGCATCGAAACAATAAAAACTATTATTTGTATACGTAGATAACTACGAGTCGGAGATTTGTTGCTTTTTCTCAAAATTTATGATAGTAAAAACTGTTGACTTGTTGTTGGTAGTTATTCCGATGAGAAAACGAAAATAAAAATTTAAAATATGTAATCTATCGCCTACTGCATGCGTGTCTTGTTACTTTAACTGCCTGTGCCAGCATGACGTGTGTACATACATCTACTTTTCTTTTTTTTCTTCCTCTCTCTCGTCTTCTTCCGAATGATAGACAGACAACGAAAGCACAACATGCGTACAGTTCTTCTATAGTAAAGACGAAGAAGAAAAGAAAGTAGTAATCTCGTCGATGATGAACTGTACTTTTATATATACATACTATATTTCAGATTAGATAAAATATATTTAACGAAGAAAAAATGATGATGGATACGAATATCGACACAGATGGCACAGCATTTATTTGTCCTGAATGTAGTTTTAATGGTACAAGTCTACCTGAATTAATATCTCATATGAACGATGCACATAGTGAAGGTTTGATGAAAGCAAATCGAAATTTAAGTTTTCTTTCCGTTGTTTTTTTAGAAACAGCTACTAGGAGTGAAGCACCAGTACAGAATTCGTCATTACATTCGAGTGAAAAACGATCACGACGCAAACCTGCATTCAGTCATCAAGTAAACCTTCGATTTTCAAAGGTTTCATTTGCATTTAATAAGTTTTTTTCTTCTTCTATGTCATCTAGATTATATCTCAAGCGCCACGGCCATCTTTGCCAATTTTTAAACAGAATAATGTCGATCCAGGTTCGATTCATTTCTGGAATCGAGTTGTAACTGCAGATAAAAGCGATCAACGATACTCCGAAGTAATTTTCTTTGGTTTTTTTTCGCTCATTAACTTAATTTGAACATTTTCTAGCCAAGTAAAGTTCGTGATGAGAATGTCATTCATCCAAATATCTCTCCTCAACGTCCAATTGCACCTAAAAGTACGAATGTTCCCATTCAACCTGTTGTTTCTGCACCATCGTTTCATTCATCATCGATTCAACCGATTCAAAAAAATTTTCAATGTCGAATCTGTCATCTCACTTACAAAGTACGATTTCGTTTCAATATTCTTCAATCTACATTTGTCGTTTGCAGAATTTTCATGATTGTACAGCTCATATCCGTCGAAAACATGAAATTACTCATGCACAAGCCGGTCGTTATGTCGGTAAACTCGATACCGACGCTCCATTACCTCCATCGGCTACTGGCCATTATAAAATCCGATTAAAAGTTAAATCTTTGCCTCCTCAACCAGCCGCACCCACAACAACAACCACAACCACAACCACAGCATCGAACGCCGAAAATTTCAATAAAATCTACCGTTGTAAATCTTGTTCGTACTCAACACGTTGGCTGAGCGATATGAATCAACATGAACAACAAAAACATCGAAATTACTCGTCATTTGGACAAAACGATGCGTCACATAAGACAAACAACAATGCTTTTGCCGAATTAATGATCGATAATGTTCAATCATTCGGTGAAGTTCTTCCGAATCATAACGATGATGTCATTATGATCGAAGAAGATATCGATGATGACGAAGAAGAAGCGTATGAAAAACGAACAAAAACCTATATCACGAAGTCAAAATTCTTGTGATTTATTTTAGTCTATGGAAATATCAACAAGAAATCAATCATCTCTCGGATTCACCGACGAATTCGAATGGTTCATTGAATAAGACTTTCAAGAAATTTCAATGTCCTCATTGCGAGCATTCTTCGCCGACATTAACTAAACTTAAACTTCACATCGCAACACACATCAATATCAAACCATTTATGTGTTCGATTTGCGGTTGGCGAGCGAATCTTCGTTGGTATATTCAATGTCACGCGAAAAAACGTCATCCCAATGAGAATTTCGAAGTTCTTCAACTGTCACCTGAAGAAGCCGAACAAACAATCAACGCTTACATGCGTGAACGTAATTGTGACGCTAAATTCCAAAGTCGTCATGATTCGAAATTGCAATATCAATGTACACTCTGTCAATTTCGTTCGAATCATCCTCGTTACATTGAGCAACATATCGAAGCAAGTCACACGAAAATGCCTAAGCCAACGTCACATCATTCGTCCGATCTTCATCATTCTCAGCCAACATCAAATGTTCTCTATCCGAATTTCTCTACGCATCCAAATTTCAATCCCAATCGATTGTATTATTGTTCTTTGTGTTTTCGTGGTTACCGCTGGCGGTACGATGTCAAACGTCATCATAAAACAATGCACGAAACAGCTGAAGATGAGCTAAGCAAAAGTCGAAATTTTCATTATTTAGAATATGTACCGCATCTCGATGGACTTATCGGAGCGACCATGTCAAGTGCGAATAGTCAATATAAACATGACAATAATGATAATGAAAACAATAATAATAATCATCATCTTCTCTTTCAAAATCATAGCATTAATGATAATAATAATATTACAATGCATACCGATGAAGATGACGATGGTGATGATTTAAAATTAAGCATAGCTGATGCTCGAACAGTTGATATTAATGATGATGAAGCCGTTGATTTATTAATGATCGAACCAGATAAATCAGATATCGATCAAATTGTTATTGATGATCATCCCGATGATTCGATTATTGTTTTCGAAGATGATCGTGTTACGAAATCCGTTAAAATGCAATCACCACAACCGCAACCACCACCACCGCCCCCAACAACAACAACAACTTCATCATCATCATCTCGTCCATCATTTAAACCCTACCGTTGTCCTTATTGTTTCTATCGTACGAATTGGCGGACTGATTGTCTTCGACATATTCGTGCTCGACATAAAGTCGATCCGAATAATAACGGTTACTATGAAATGTCGAATGACAAAGCCGAAGAATCATACGAAGAGTACGAACGTACCTATGGTTTTGTTGTAGCAAAGAAAGTTCTTGCTAAATACACCGATTTTCGACAGATCGAATGGGAAGATTTGAAGAAATCGATTTGGGAACAAATCAAAAATAAAACTGATATGGAACAATGTATCATCGACCGACTTCGACCAGATAATTACACAGCAGTTACATCCGTTCCTCAAACATCGATTCAACCACCACCACCACCGTCATCGCAATCACAAGCACAACCATCAACATCTATTATCATATCCATACCGAATAAAGTATCAATTGGTAAAAGTAAACGAATATTTACTTGTATGGATTGCGCTTTTCATTCACATAAAATCAACGAATTAGAACGACATATTTGCTCGAGAATTCAGAAAGTAATTGTCAACATAGATTGAACATTCGAAAAAAAGAAAAAGAAAACTTTCGAAATTTAGACACAAAAAGAAAAATCTCACGGTCGATTGACTGTTTCCTTGTATGAATGTACGAAATGTTCATATCGAACAGTAAAACGTGCCTATGCTCGACAACATATTTATCTTCATCGTTCGAAAACAACGAATAAACAAACATTCTACTATTGTTCATTGTGTGGATACAATCATCGATATCGATCGAAAGTCATTGTTCATCTCGCTAAAACTCATCCGAAGAAAAATGCTTCCAATTGTCTAATTCCATGTCATGTAAGTTTGTGTTTCTATTCGATATAATAACTCAAATCGTTTATTCGAATAGAATGAATTCGATGCTGATTTTTCCATTCGACAATCGATTCTTAAACGATCGTTTCTCGAACGTCAATTAAATAAACCGAAAGTCTTCTACTGTAATTCTTGTCCATACATATCCGCGTCTATTGTCGAACACGATCAACATCGAATCTATCATCAAGAAAATCCATTGAATGTACATAAATGTCAATATTGTTCATTTGCATCGAAATCGTTCTTGTATACAGTGAGTTTATCAGCTGTTTGTTTTCGCTTTTTTCATCGAAATTTGACTTTAGAATCAACATATGAGTCTTCATTCGAATGAAATTCGAGCAATGTCAGCAGATATCGATCAGAAAAACCTACAATCGATACCTGTCTCGACGATTTACCGAGAATTTCTCGGTCAAATTCGTCGGTCAAATTGTCCATTCTGTAAACGATTTTCATCGAGTTCTTCATCAATGATTCTCAATCATATTAGAGTATGTTTTATGATTTTATTTGACATGCTGATTTTTTTTCTGCTTAGAATACTCATACAGGAAAAAATCAACAATTATTCGATAATTTAATCATCGGTTCGGATCAAGCAAAAGACATTCTGAATTTCTAACGAATATGCTTCGATTTTGCTCAAGAAATAGTTCTTGTTCGGTGTCAGATGTTGTATTTCAATTTAATTTTAGACGAATACTCGTTTGTTTGTTTTTCTTCCCTCTCTCACTCATCTATTTTTGTTATTTGTCTAAAAGCAAAAACACTTGTCAATGGTCTTACATCTCATCTTTATTTCCTTCTTCTTTCGTGCGTGTGTCTGTATATGTCTATTCGAATGAAATAATGAAAAATAAACAACAAAAATATTCTACAGTGGATGAAATAGTTCAATTATCGACAATTATCTGGCGGCATGAATGTCGTTCGTTGTTGGCCTTTGCGTTTGTTTTGTAAAGCAGAGAAAAATGTTGTTACATCTTCGGCTGTAAGAACGCCGTTGTTCGAAGCTTTTTCGCGGAGAAAATCGCCGAGTGATTTTTTGAATTCATTAATTCCTTTGAGAACTTCGAGCTTTCGAACGTAGCCAAGATTATTTAATGAATCAGCAATGATTTGATCAGCATCGAGATTTGCAGTTTTAGCTAAGGCTTGTTTTTCATATTCTTCAATTGAATCTGCATCGTCCAAGATGGCAGTTAATGCCAATTCATTGTACATTTTCTACAACAAAATTCGAAAGATTACGATACTATTTTCGTCGAACGTACTGAACATTGTTCGCAACGACACATTCGTTTTCTCCAACCATCACGTAATAAAATCGTATGATATTCATTTTCATTGTTCAATTTCGAGAGAAGAGGACATGTCGATGTGTCAACAACAGCTGATTGAGTTTCTAGAACAAATCAACGTTCAAACGACCTGTTCATGGTCGAATATTTCTCACCATTATAATGCATAAAAAACGGATATTTAGTCACACAAGTTTGACATATAATATCCATTTGATCAGCATCCATTGGCAACGGTACACCCAAATGCTAACCGAATTTCATAAGATCAAAAAGAAAAAGAATATACGGCTTTTTTACTTGACAATGAAACCAATCTTCGCAGATTATACATTGAATCATTTCGTCATCAGTCGGATTTTCTTTATCCGGATACGGACGTTGGCAATTACAATAGATTCCACGAAAATTCTCGTTGTATTTATTTAAATTATTTTCAGCATCTTTGTCTGGACAGAGCTTGCACGGTTGAGAATTTAATCTCGAATTGCCACAATCACATCGAAAGAATCTTTAAATAGACGTTTCTTTTTCTTGTCAAAAATCTCTTCAATCATCTACCGTTTCGTATAGATTTCATTGATTTCATGATTTGCATGACAATGATAGGCGCAAGCAGCACAAAAGCCAGCTAATTGATCATTAGTATTACACGTTTTGCAAGTAAACAGTGCTTGTCGTCGAACATATCCCTATGTTCACATTTACAATCAGTGAAAAAGAAGATTGAAATGAGATCTTACTTGAGAATAAGTACAAGTATCGACATCACAATTTCCGTAGAGCGCTCGTTCTCGATCTAATTCTTCCTCTTCATCTTCAATTTGTTCCAATAATTGACTACAAGTCACAATCGGTTCTTCATCAACATCATTTGGACTCGACATCGTTCTAACTGAGAGCAAGAAAATGGTGGGTGGTTAGTCTATTGTTCCATTGTTTAACTAAATCGGTTGGTCAGTGCATATTTTCACGTATGTCTGATATCGACATCTACTTTGTGAACGAATTTGATGTCCTCATCGGTCTTGAGAAGAAGAAGAGATTGAATAACTGATACTCGATCCAGGTCTTACGAAACGTAATCGAATTCATTCTCATTTGATCACTCGTAACATGAACGTCTTTCTCATCACTTTATTTTCAATAATTGTCTCTCAGATATTTTCTCTTGAATGTGAACAAGATCAAACACCTTTGGATGTTCGAGTTGAGCAATCATCGTTAGTTGTTGTCGGTACATCGTTAATCAAAACGAATGATCTCGCTTTTTCGAATTTATTCAACGTTACTTTTCTCGTTCAATGTATTCTCAAAGGTCAACCGACCCCTTCGATTATTCAAATTGTTCATGCAGGTTCACTTCTCGGTCGTCGTTCGTGCCAAAAACTCGCCACTCATCAAGAATACATCGTCTTTCTCGAGCCATTCTTCGATGGAACTTATCGACCCGCTGATTTCCAAGAAATCGCCTACAACAATCAACTTGATCTTCTACTCGAAAAAACCTGTGGTCTCTCTCGAGCATATCCACGTACGGACTCGAATGACACGCAAATCAGTTTAACAAATAAATGTCCACCGGCTGTTTCGCTTGACTGTCCAACAGATTCACTGGATCGACTTCTACAAGCAACAACAACGTCCGATTGGGCGTCGTTATCGGCTCTTCTCAATGAACAACCATCGGAGAATTTAACTTTAGCATTTCTTGGCCATCAACATCGAAAATCATTGATTTCCGATGACGATTCTCGAACAAATCGAGCTACAGCAACACATGTGTATCACATGTTGATTCTTCTCATTCAATTCAATGTTTACGCTTTTTTAAATTAACAACTATTCATTCTCACTCGTAGCTTTGCTTATCCATATCAAATGTTAAAAACAAACAAATAATCATAATACGGAATTAGCGTGATAGAAATAACAAAATGAGGCTCAATGATCATACATTTTCATTCATTTGATAAGACGAAAGAGAAAAGAAACAAACCAAACAAATAAAAACATCTCGATGTGTATCGTCCGGAAAGTTCACGAAAGAGAAAGAAGTGTCATATCGGACGTGCATTCTCTCTATTCGCATTCGAAATATATAAAGTCGAAGTGTCGATTCATTTCGATTGTTTTCATTCTCCAACAATGTTCGCTGTTCGTTCAATTTTGTTCGTTGTTTTATTGTTCAATTGTCAGAAGATTGTCATTGGTATCGATGATTGTCCAGCGGATAACATTGATTTTGCTACGAAAGTAGCCAATTCATCGATTGTTGTCTACGGAAAATCAGTTGGCAAAACTTTATACGATGAAAATTATTCGTTATTTTACATCACGTATGTCGTCGATTGTATTCTCAAAGGTCCAGTCGTATCGAGACAAATCAATATCACACAAGCTGGTCAAATCAAAGGTCGAACCTATTGTCAAGATTACCCAGTCGGTCGGGGTTATTCAATTGCTTTTCTCGAACCTAATCCCTCGAATATCACTGATACAAAAACATTTATTCCAGCTGATTTCGCTGAAGTTCCATTTGTTCGTAATGTTACTAATGAAATCTTAGTAAATACATGTCATCTTCAACGAGTCTTGCCATTTGAATCCACCGATTCGATTGCTGATGTATGTCCGATTGTATCGACAAGTGCTGAATGTATTGCATTGCAATCCACAACGATTACAAATGCAATTGTCGTTCCAGGTGGTGCTCAAATCGGTGTTGATAATATTAAAAGTAAATCGGGTACGGCACAAGTTCACGATGAAAATAAAGGTGTAAATATGAAATCAATTAATCTCGCTCTTCTATTCATAACTGTTGTGTTTATTCTTTTCAATTGAGATCAAAATGTCTATTTTTTGTTAGTAGAAAATGAAAGAAATTTTTGTCTTGTATAATTGTTCTTTTTGTGTGAATATTTCTCGAAAAATATATATGTATAAATACTCGATGGTAAATTGCGACACCTGTCATAGAATTGATTTGTGTAGGAATGGTAACCGATCTTCGCCAATCGGTCATGTCGTGGGCTAAGCAGCTGATTGAGTTATTGGGTTTTTAGTCTCGTGAGAAAATTAGTCATTTAGTTGTGATCAAGATGCATCTTGAAGGCAACAAGTCTATTGATGAGAAAGCAGCAATGAATAGTCAAGATCTGACATGTCCTATTTGCATGTGTAAGAAGTTTGATTTTTAAATTGGAAAAAACCCAAAGATATATGTATATTAGGTATTGCTGATGATCCACAGATTTCATCGTGTTGTCAACGAATATTTTGCAAGAAAGATGCAGATCCAAATCGATATGGCAATGGATGTCCATTATGTCGACAAAAGACGTTCTCCTTTCAACAGTCAGTCAAACATAAAGAAATGCTCGATAAATTAACTATGAAATGCGATTGTTCTGAACGTGTTGCTTTCGATGAAATTGAAAATCATTTGGAACGTTGTGCAAGTGTAACCTCAACATGTCCTCATAAAACGTGTCAAGAGAAAGTATGTTTTCGTTTTATTACTCATTCGATGAATGGATGAGAAAAAACAACAGATGTGTGTGTGTTTCTGTTTTGATAGGAAGTGACAACTAAATATAACACACAACAATTAATTAATCATTTAGCACGAGCTCATTGTGATGAAGTTCCATTTCTTGGTTCAACCTATGTAAATAAAAAATCCGTTGAAAACTATAAGAAAGCATCGGCAAAATATGATGATCTGGTTTCAACACTCTACTCTGTACTCTATCCGAAAATGATCGAGATGCAAATGAAAAATGCTGCCGACAAACAGGAGCAATCAACTGCATTCACATGTCCACGTGGACATAAACTAATCGAAGCTGATAATACACAACGCAAACGTAAAAATGGTTTAGCTTATTCATCACTGGGGTTCAATTGTGATATGTGTCATCATTCGTTTTCGAATGGTCCATCGTGGCATTGTTCATGTACGAATAGTGGTTTTGATAAATGTATGTCGTGCTTTGCCTGTGAGTTATATGATATTGATGATGAAACATTGAAACTAGCGACTCGAGATAAAGAAAAACAACAACAACAACGACATCATCGAGAAGCAATTCGAACTCTTGTACATTTACCACATGGAATATTTCGTTTATTAAATCGAACAATTGGAAACAATGATCATGATGAAGACGACGACGATGATGATGATGATGATGACGACAATGATGAAGATGATCTTGATCTTTTAGCGTTGAGACATCAATCTTCATATTTATTGCAAAGATATCGATCGGAACGAACAGACACTGAACAGTCGAATAATAATCTTCGAGAAGATTAAATCAGTATTTTATTTATTCGTGCATAAAATCAAATAAATTTTCCAATAATATGTGTTTTGTGTCCAGCGTGTTGTTTTATGATAACCTTTATTTCAGAGATAAATATTTGAATAAAGATAACAGTTTAAAGTTGTTTTTTTTCTTAAATATAAGTAGGTGAGTCGAAAGTCTTTTTTATTGTTTAAAATGGCTACTGGTGGAGCGAGTGAATCGACTGTTAAATATGCGCATCGAGTTACAGATCTCGCTGCAGAACCACTTGAATATCTTAGTGCTATAACCGGTCTTGCCGAAGTACCACTTGTTTCTCTTGAAGAAGCAGTTAAACCACTCGAATCAATTGTCGCTGATGTTGAATTACAGGCATATATGGCTTTACAAAAGAGTGAAAACCCAAAAGATGACTTAACACAGGATGAATCCGCTTCAATCAGACTCTATACGATGGAATGGGCGCCCAATGATAGATGTTTGTACAAGGTTCTTAACACTACATTACGATTAAAAGGAGAAAATCGACTTGAAAAACTCAAATGTTGGCGACAATATTTAAGACTTTTTCTTCATGCACTTTTTCGTTTACCTCCACAACAAGCAACTGTTTAT
>Ga0209930_1002255_pt1 | contig 23798 bp, 21 predicted proteins | sample ThiBiot_500_biof_2_FD_183948 | JGI IMG/M metagenome (GOLD analysis project Ga0209930, IMG submission 183948) | Wastewater bioreactor microbial communities from Cape Town, South Africa - Thiocy_cont_500_biof (SPAdes) | ecosystem: Engineered > Bioreactor > Thiocyanate-remediating >... | reverse complement strand
CGAAGCCTGCGGTCCGCAGGCCGCCAACACGCATGCGTTGTCCAGCAACGCGTTCCCCGGCTTAGCCCGGATGACAGTCGATTGCTACCCAAATGCCAGCTCGGGGACCCACCGACTACCAACGTATAGGGAGAGCAGGACGCTGGACGAGTGGATCGCATGGCTGTGCTTTGGTATCGAGAAGTGCCGGTTTCAGCGCGCCTCAACTCTCTGCCCTCCTGGCAGATGGCGGTGGCGGCCCGTTCCCGGAGGGAGGCGGTCCGATGCAACCACAGCTGCAGCCTCGATCGGGAGGCATCCCCATGGCCACGACTGAAATGCGTTCGCCCCTCGTCATCATCGTTGACGATGACGAGGACATGCGCGGATCGCTGACGGATCTGTTCGCTTCCGTCGGGATCGAAACGCGCAGCTATGCGGCGACGAACGAATTGCTTGCGGCCGGACTGCCGGATCGGCCGACTTGCCTCGTGCTCGACCTCAGACTGCCGGGTTCGAGCGGGCTTGATCTGCAAAGCCACCTGATGCGGATCGAGGCACACATTCCCATCATCTTCATCACGGGGCATGCGGACGTCACCACCTCGGTCAGGGCGATGAAGGCCGGAGCCGTCGATTTCCTGCCCAAGCCCTTCCGCGATCAGGAACTCCTGGACGCCGTGACGGCGGCCCTGCGTGCCGACGAGGCGCGCCGCGCCGACGACCAGGAGATAGCGGAGCTGAGGCTGCTCGCCGAGCAGCTCACGCCGCGCGAGATCGACGTGCTGCGCGGGGTCGGCCGGGGCCTCCTCAACAAGCAGGTGGCCTTCGAGATGGGCGTCTCCGAGATCACCGTGAAGATGCATCGCAGCAGTGCCGGCCGGAAGCTCAAGGTGAACTCAGTCGCGGACATGGTGCGGAAGATCGAACTGCTGAAGTTCTGAGACCTCCCTCTCGGCCGCGTCTGGCGTCTCTCCGGCAGCGCGCCCGCGCGATCGAGAGACGCGGGGCACCGGTTCGGCCGGCCCGATAGCGCGGACCGCCTCCCCGCCGCAACATGAAAAGCCGCGGCCCTCGCTCGCCGGCGTGGGCCGCGGAACACGGACGTGGCGGCCGGCTCGCATGGCCGGCCGCGCAGATGGCCTCGGCGAACGCGCCGTCAGATCCTTTCGAGGAAGTCGAGATCGATCCCGTCGACGTCGACCGAGCGGCTCACGGTGCTCCATTCATCGGCCGCCCGCTGCCTTTCCCGCTCCGCCCTGGCGTAGACCTGCACGGCATCGCTTCCAAGAAGCAGGTGCGGAGGCAGTTGGTCGCGGCCGGCGAGATCGACAATGACATCGGCGATCTTCAGGGGATCACCGATCTCGTTGCCGAAATAGCCCTTCACCTGATCGAGCATGGCGCCGACGCTCGGCTGATAGTCGTCAAGGAGATCGACACGGCTCTGGCTGGCATTGATGCCCCAGTCCGTGCGCATCCCGCCCGGCTCGACCGTGATGACCTTGACGCCGAAAGAGGCCGCCTCGCGGGCGAGAACCTCGGTGAAGCCGCCGACGGCCCACTTTGCCGCCTGATAGGCGCTGAGGCCCGGCGCGCCGGTACGGCCGCCGACGGAGGAAATGTTGATGATGTGTCCGCCCCGCTGCTTCCGCATCAGCGGCAGCGCGGCACGCACAAGGTTGACGACGCCAAACAGGTTGGTCTCGAACTGGGCGCGGAAATCGGCCTCGCTGGTCTGCTCGAAGGGCGCAATATGTCCATACCCTGCATTGTTGACCAGGACGTCGAGCCTGCCGAATGCCTGGACGGCGTGATCGACCGCCGCTTGCGACGCTCTCGCATCGGTCACGTCGAGCGGGAAGGTCCGCATCTGTTCGCCGTGTCGCGCCGCCAGCTCCGAAAGACGCTCCGGATTGCGCGCGGTCGCAACCACGCGGTCCCCGGACTTCAGGACCGTGTCCAGGATTGTGCGGCCAAGGCCGCGCGCGCTGCCCGTGATCAGCCAAACCTTCGACATCCTATCTCTCTCCATCTGTGAGCGGGCGGAGGAGGCAGCAGCCGCTCCGCATGGGGTCGTCCGACTGCCGGAATGGGAAGTCGATTGCGAAGATCTAGACACGCCGGTTGCGGACAAAAGACCGACCTTGGTATGGGTGACATGCAGCGACGGGAATGCAGTGGCCACTGGTCAACCCGCGGGCTTCCTGGAGCGGGCCGGGATCGATGCAGCCGACATGGGATGCGATTATCGGTCGGAAGAGCTTTTCCGCCGCCGTGGTCTTCGGATAGGCAGTTCGGCAACCTCGATCAGGTAGCTGCGCGCGGCATCGACGAGTGCTGGGCAGTTGTCCGGATGAAGCGACCGGGTCTTGGACACGTCCGCAACGGGACGAGCGGAGTCAGAGTTGGTGATGGCAATATTCGCAAGCGTCGGTCATGCAGCGCTGCCGCTGCTGGCCTCCAGCAATCCGGCTTGGATCGCTGGTGAGGCCAGCAACCGAACGATCGGTGCGTTCGCATCGGTCGGTCTGACAAACCGCGGGTCGATGGCAGCTTTTGAGCGCGCCGCCCGAAATGGTCGCTGGCGATAGACTTCGCCCTTACTTGCTCGGAGCCTTGGTTCTGGGCAGAAGATGAGGCGAACATGCATCGCGGCATGGGGTCATCGAGGGCACTGCTGTACGACTGGTCGGAGCGGCATGACGGCGCGATTTAACAGGAAGCCAGCACTTCTGTCCTTGGCCGTGCTTCTGGCTGGAGCTGTATTCTGGGTCGACAGCACCGCCCCCGACGATTTCTCGATATCCATCCTCTATCTGGCAGTGCTCGGCCTCATCTCTTCGGTCAGCGACGAGAAAGTCGTGCTGCGCGCTGCGGGCGCGTGTGTGCTGCTCGCGATTCTTGCGTGGTTCGTTGCTCACATCGGGCAGCCCTCGGCTGGAAGCGCACTGCAATGCCTGTTCGCGTGCATCGCGATCAGCGTCACGGCCGCCCTTCTCGTCAGTCGCAAGCGCCTGGACACGACCAAGCGCGATCTCGAACGCAGCAGGTCCGAGGTCGAACTCTTTGCCAACTCCGTTCCCTTCGTCCTGTGGCGGTCTAGTCCGCGCGGCGAGATCGAGTATCTGAACGAGAGCTGGACCAAGGTGACGGGGCTGGACCGTTGGTCCGTCCTCGAGGGACAGCGGTACAACGACGTGGTGCATCCCGATGACATGGAGATCCTGGTCGCCACGGTGACGGCCGCCGTCGCGAACCAGACCACGACCGATCTCAAGGTGCGGGTGCGGCAGGCGGACGGCTCGTATCGCTGGATGCAGATCTACGACAACCCGGCATATTCGCCGCTGACCGGCCAGGTGGAACGCTTCGGAGGCCTCTCGGACGTCCACAACGAGGTCGTGGCAACGGAGGAACTCCAACAAGTTCGGCGCGAGTTGGAGGCCAGCAGGGCGGAGCTCATCAACTTCACGGACTCGGTCCCCCAGATCCTTTTCAGGGCGAGCCCACAGGCGGAAGTGGACTTCTACAACAGGCGCTTCACCGAAGTGACCGGTCGCGATTTCAACGCTGTGATGGAAAGGCAGGACTGGATCGAGGACTTTCACCCCGATGATCGCGAGAGATATCTGGCGAATCTGTGGAAGAGCTTCGCCGCCGGCGAGGAGTTGCGCGATACGTTTCGGCTGCGGCATGCCGATGGCAACTATCGCTGGATGTCGATCGTCGGTCGCCCGGTTCGGGTCGCGGAGGGCTCGGATGAGATCAGGTACTACGGCGGCGTCTCGGACATTCATGACGAGGTTTCGGCGCATCAGAAGATACGCGAGCTGAACGAGACGCTGGAGCGCCGCGTCGAGGAGCGAACCTCAGAACTCACGCAGACCGAGCGCCGTTATGCGAGCCTCTTCGACGTGAGCAACATGACGTTTGCGGAGATGGACTTCAGCGCGGCCGAGAGGATTCTCGACACGATCAAGGCAGCCGGCGTGCAGGATCTGCGCGCCTACATGGCTGCCCATCCCGACGAACTGGCGCGCACCCTCGGCGCGATCCGGACCACCCGGGTCAATGAAGCGCTGGCACATCTGATGGGCTATGAAAGCGTCGCCGATCTGGTCGCCAATCCGCCGGCCCAGAATGCGGACGATGGTCCCGAAGTGCTGCTGAGGCAGCTCGAGATGTATTACGAGGGCGGTGTCCAGATCGACGGCCGCACCGTGCTCACCGGTAAGGGCGGCCGGCGCATTCCTGTATATTATACGGTCAGCAGGCTGGCCGACGGAATCTACCTGTCGAGCCACCTCGATCTCTCGCAACAGGAGCGCATCGAGGAGATGCGACGCGCCGCCCAGGCGGAACTCGCCCGTGCCAACCGCGTGGCGACGGTGGGCGCGCTCTCGGCATCGATCGCGCACGAACTGAACCAGCCCATCGCATCGATGCTGATGGATGCCAAGACGGGCTTGCGCCTACTCGCCCGAGAGGAACTCGATGTCGAGACGATCACGCGAATCCTTCAGCGGGTCGAGAAGACAGCCCATCGCGTTGCCGACATCGTCCAGCGGACGAGAGACAACATCGTGGCGGGCCGGCGCACGATCCAGTCGATCGATCTCCGTCGTCTCGCCTTCGATACGCGCGGACTCCTGGACCATGAGCTCAGGGAGGCGGATGTTGAACTGGAGGTTATCTGCGAAGATGGCGTGCCGCTCGTCAACGGCGACCGCGTCGAACTGCAGCAGGTCTTCGTGAACCTCCTGAACAACGCGGTCGATGCCATGCGCGGCCAGCCGGGACCGCGCCGGGTGACACTGGAAATTCGTGCGGATGCGGCCGCCGTGCATGTGCGTGTCGCCGATACCGGCCCGGGCATCGCGGAAGCGGATATCGAAAGGCTGTTCGAGCCGTTCTTCACCACGAAGTCCGCCGGCATCGGCATGGGGCTGCAAATCTGCCGGTCCGCTGTCGAAGCGATGGGAGGGCAGCTTACGGCGATCAATCTGCCCGGCGGGGGCGCACGCTTCTCGTTTGACCTCCCGCTGGACATTGAGTCGAGTTGATCGTCCCAGGACGCAGCAGTCGATCGGCTGTTGCTGCAGCAAGGGGCGCGACGCGCGGGCCGAGTCTCATCTACGGTGCTGCTCTTTAACGCTTTTGGGCGTTGGCAAACACTGGGAAGGAGCCTCAATCCTTCCCCGGCTCGCCTGCCGGCCCTCTGGCATCGCCATGACGATATCAAGGGCGAGGAAGGCACGCCGCGACAGCCGCGTGACATCGGTCCGCGTCACCCCTTCGCACTCTGCCAGTTATGGACGGGAACTCATCGGGGCGAGGACATTGGAAAGTTCCGATTTCTGAACTCGATGGTCGCGATCCACCTCACAGCCCCTTTGGCAATCGCCCTATCCTGGCAGGGAGGCCGACTTGCCTGTGCATCCATGAGCTTGCACCTGGCTCAGTGGCGTGGTTGACGACGCCAAACCGACTCGTCTCGGAACTTACTCCAGACGTGCTGCTCCGTGACCATCCCGACAGCAGCGTCACTACTTCCGTCGGGCAGGCCCATACCGCAGTACAGATTGCAGCAATTCTGGCCAGCGCTCTATCTCAAAGCACGCCGGGTTCAGCTCGATGACGGAATCTAGTACCGCGAAAATATTGGGAATGGATGAGCCAAATGACCATACAGTTCGAGACTGCGCCCAACCAGTATGTCACCGCCGGTGATGGAGTCCGATACGCTTATAGAAGGCTTGGACGATCCGGCGCGAAGCCTCTGGTACTCCTGCAGCATTTCACGGGTACGATGGATTCCTGGGACCCGACGCTGGTCAATCACCTGGCCCTCAATCGAGACGTCATCGTCTTCGACAATGCAGGCGTGGGAGCCTCCGGTGGAAAAACCCCCGACACTGTCGAGCAAATGACATCCGATGCCGAGGCCTTCATCGAGGCGCTTGGTGTTGGCGAGGTCGATCTGTTGGGATTTTCTCTTGGCGGGTTCATTGCCCAGCTGATGGCCGCTGAAAAAAAGGTCCCGGTTCGCAAGATCATCTCCGTCGGCAGCGCGCCCCAAGGCGGCGAAGAGCATCTGCTGCAAGTCGTGGCGGAAGCGGCTTCCAAGCATGCTTCCGATATCCGGCTTCCATTGTTCTTTACGCAGTCCGAGAGAAGCCAGACTGCCGGCAAGGCATTCGTTGCCCGCGCGGCGGTGCGACAGACAGAACGGGATCCGAAAAGCGGCGATGAGATCAGCAATGCTCAGGCCAACGCCATCATCGCCTGGTGTGCGGACAAGACGACCGATCACGCCGTACTCAAGTCTATCGATCAGCCGACGCTGATCGTTCACGGCAGTGACGACACCATGTTTCCTGCGGTGAACGCCTACGAGATGTTCAAGCACATGAGCAATGCGACTTTGATCATTTATCCCGACTCAGCGCACGGAGCGCTCTTTCAGTATCCAGAAACCTTTGCGTCACACGTGGAATTTTTTCTCGCGTCATAGACGTCCAGCGCAAGCGACGTCGGACTGCGCTTGAGTCACCGGATTACACGCCAAGATGACTAGCTTTCGGGCGCCGCGCCGGGGGCCGTAGTGTCTTCACCACCTCAAGCTGGAACTCGGCACCTGGGCGGCGTCGCCGCGGACGAACCGTAGCGGATTGGCCACGGCGACCGCGGGAAATCCGTCGTGCTTCAGGCGTTCGACGACCCCGTTCCAGCTCGAGCCGTCGGCGAAGGCGCCGTGCACGAGAACGATGGCCAGCTTGCCGTCCCCTGGACTGGCGCCGGCTCCTGCAGCGCTAGGAAGCAAAGCGGCGAGCACGCCGAGCGCAGGGACGTTGACCAGAAATCTTCAACACGTTGCAGTCCGTCAACGAGCCGCTGCCTTCGACGAGGCGGCAGAAGCCGTCGGCCACGCAGCGGCTACAGGGGCAGCCCTGACGATAACGGTCCCCGATACCGGCTTGGCGTCGTCAGGAAATATCGTCTGAACTGCAGCGAGAAGTACTGGCTCGATCGGAATCCGGTCGCGTAGGCGATGTCGGTGATGCTGAGCGTTCGGGTCGAGCCCGGCCTTCTCGAAGAGATCCTTTCGCCAGTAGAGGATATTGGTGTCGGAGGAGAGCGGCGCGCCGTAGAGCTTGTCGCCGATCGAGTATTGCGCGACGTCGCCCGGGAAGAAATCGGCGATGTCGGGCGCGGCCGGCACCGGCACGATCTGGCCCGACAGGCCGAAATCCTTGGCGCCGCCGGCGCCGGTGAACATCGCGTCATAGGCACCGGTCTTGCCGACGATGGCGAGGCGGACCTTCTTGTAGAGATCGTTCTCCGGCAGCGGGTTGTAGACGATCCTGGCGCCCGAGGCCTTTTCGAAGGAGGTTTTCAGCTCCTCGAGAATCGGCGCGAAGGGCGGCTGCAACTGGCTGGCATTCACGACGATGTTGACCGTCCGGCCGTCATATTTGCCCGGCTGAAACCATGCGTCGTCATCAGCGAAGGCTGGCGATGACGCGACCATCGCTGAAAGCGCGAGGCCCGCCCATAAAGTCTTCCTGGACATTCTCTGTTTCCTCCCTTCTTTCCATGTCGGCGCACGCGAAGCCGCCGTTTCCTTTGCTGTCACCGGTCGGCCGCTATTGCGGTTCCGTCGGACCGTCGAAGATCTCGATGTGGTAGTTCTCCGCCAGCGCCTCGCCCCGTCGCATCTGTCGCGGCGCGAGGCCCGAGGGGCCGAGGCTGAGATAGGCGAACGGCTCCTTGAGGATGAACAGCGCGTTCGGCTGCGTCTGGCCGATCCGGATGCCAGCGTGACGGACGGGCCAGAAGCCATCGACGGCCGCCATGTATTCGATGAGCCGCGGTAGGGAACCGAGCGCCGCGGCGACCTCGCAGGGGCTGTCGTCGAGGCGCACCGTGGCCTTGGCCATCGATCCTCCGAACTCCCTCGGAAGACGAACGCCGAGCCCGTGATAGTTGACCAGCGCGCCACCGGACCGCGGCGCGGACCATTGGCTCATCACCAGTTCCGTATCGCGCAGCGCCTCGATCTGCGTGGACCATTCCCATCGGAACGCGCCGCCACCCGGTGCCAGGCGGCAGCAGACGCTGCGACGCTCGGCAAAGGTCGGGAGGCTGCCATCGGCCGCCGACCAGAGCAGGCGCTGCGCGAAGCCGACCTCCTCACCTTGGGCGACAATGTTCTCGAAGCCCTGATGCGCTTGGCAGCCCACCACCTCCTCCGGTCGTGTCTGCCGCTCCTCCCAGAAATTGATGTCCGGCGTGCGCAGCGCATACATCAGGGCACGATGGTGCTTGTGATCATGCGGCATGAAGGCGGAGACGGTCAGCCCGCCCGGTGTGGTCAGCGGATGCAGCGACGGCTTGAACGGATCGTCATAGCCATAGCGGCCGGCGAGCCGCCCGTCGTCCGTGCTGAAGACGAGCGTTCCCTCTTCCTCGGTCAGGCGCATGGCAGCCTCAATCGTCGGCCAGGCGGTTGCCGATCGTCTTTTTCAGGAAGGCGAGGCTTCGCTCGGCCTGATCGATCGTACCGCATTCGACCGAGAGGAAGATGTCGCGATCAAGCGGGTCCAGGATCGACAGCACACGGTCCCAGTCGACGGCATCATCGCCGCAGGCGCAGCCGACGGGCGTCCCCGTGACCTTGCCCCGCTCCTTCTCCGCATGCTCGAAGCTGATGTCCTTCGCATGGACATGGCGAACATGGTCGCGCGCGGTTTGCAGCGCGTCGTAGGGATCCTCCCGCCCAGCGAGGTAGGAATTGCCCGTATCCCAATTGACCTGGATCCAGGGCGAGGGCACCAGATTCACGATCTTGAGCAGGCCTTCGACGGTCTTCGTGTAGACGCCATGCGGCTCGACACAGAGATGGACCTCGTGCCGCGCCAGGACATGGCTGATGCGCTTCAGCGTATAGGCCATCGCTTCATGCGCTTCGCGGTCGTCCATCCAGTCCGGCTTCAGCATCTCGTCGGAATTGAGGAACTTCGCGCCCGTGAAATGGGCGAAGAGCGCAGCCCTCGTCAGCCGCGCGACGGCCGCTTCCGGCTTCATCAGCGGGCTGTGGGCGGAAAAAAGATCAGACGCGGAGGCCGTTCCGCTCGCAGAGCTGCTGCATGAAGAGCGGGTCCTCCTCCATCGAGAAGGAGTGGAAATAGCCGACCTCGCTCAGAAGCTCGTAGCCGGTATGAACCATCGGCTCGACATAGCGATAGCCGAGCCTCGCGGCGACCTCGATGCCCTGTCTGAAGTCGAGATCGGCGCTGCGGACGAATTCCATGTTGGCGCTGATACGGTAACGGGCCATGTCGTTTCTTTCCCTGACGTCAGTTCTTCTGGACGGCGACGGTGACGCCGCTCCTGAGGCTTTCGTGGACCGCCTCGATGCAGGCGATCGTGTTGAAGTTTTCGTGGAGACCGTTGCGGGGCGCGGAACCGCTTCTCACGGCGTCGGCGAAAGCCACGAGCTGGTTGACGAAGCTGTTGGCGTCGAGACCCTCGAAGGCCTCGCTCGGGACGGACGCGAAGCCCGACCACTGCTGTTCCCATTTCGTGGTCGGCAGGCCGCCGGAACTGGCATAGGCGAAGGCGCCGCGGTAATCGCCGCGCTTGTCGACATGCTGGATAATGGTGCCGTTGCTGCCAAAGGCGGTGAGGGCCTCGCAGAAGGGCACACGCGGCGCGAGATAGTTGGCGTGCAGAAGCCCGGTCGCGCCGTTCGACATCCTCAGCAGCACGGAGGCCGCCGACTCCGCCCCGCTATGGAACGGAGGATCGAACCGGCCCGAAGCCGTCACCGCTTCGAAGTCGGCGTCGAAGAGGTAGCGGACGAGGTCGAGCTGGTGGATGGCGAGGCTGATCACCACGCTGCCGCCAGCGCGCTCGCCATCGAGCAGCCAGTGCTTGAGGCCGGCGCCGGAGCGGTAGAGATAGCCTTCGAGATTTTGCCAGGACTGGAGGTCGTAGCTGCGAAGCTCGCCGAAGTTGTCGGCGCTTTCGGCGATCCAGCGCTTCAGCCAGGCGATCTCCGGCTCGAAGCGCCGCATCTGCCCTGCTACGACCGCGACCCCATGCTCGGCGGAGAGCTGGCGCAGCCGCCGCATCTCCTCGAGCGTGCAGGCAAGCGGCTTCTCGACCAGCACCGGCTTGCCGGCGCGGATGCAGTCCTCGGCGAGCGGCGCATGGAGGAAATGCGGGGTGGCGATGATCACCGCGTCCAGCTCCGCTTCGGCGAGCATGACGCGGTGGTCGTTATAGACCGCCGCCCCGCCGCCCGCCTCGGCAAGGGCCCGCGCCAAGGGTTCCTGGGGATCACACACGGCGGCCAGCCGGACGCGGTCGGGACGGGCTGCGAATGGCGCGAGATGCGCGTGGCTGATGACGCCCGCCCCTATGATCCCGAAGCGGATCGGGGCCTGCAAGTCGCTGGAATTCAACGCCTTCCTCCCCGCCCGACCGCTCGACGGCCGTCGTCCGTCGCGTCGCCGCGAACACGGTTTGCCTCAAGCTGAGAATGCCAGCCGCAGCGTCACCAACGATAGGGCGCGCGCGCCCATGCCGTCTTGCAACATCGGCCAGTGGTAATTTTTGAACATCGCGCTGCGCGCTTAGGCGCAGCCGCACCTGGTGCGGGGAGGGGGAGGGGGAGGCGAACTAGCGCCGCTACCGAGGAGCAACGCTCCGCAGGACGGTTCATCTTCAATGCCGGGAGCGCTTCATCGGGTCGGTGAACGGCGCGCGAGCGGGAGCGGTGCCGGTGTCTTCGCACGGCGATCCGGGGGCCCGGCCGCCGTCTTGCGCGCGACCGCCGATGCAGCCTTCGATCGCGCCAAGGAGGAGCGGCGCGGCGGTGGTGCTGCATCGGCGACCGTGGGATGGCTCACCGGAAGAGACGGCTTCGTCCGGCGGAGCGACGCAGTCCCCGGCCCGCCGCCCCGCGTGGGGACGACACAGACGGCATGCCGGGGACGGCTGCTTGCCGCATCGCCCGACCGTTCGCCTGATGGCGCGGGCGGGCGAGTGCATTGACTGCCGCAGGGTTTAGCCGGCGCTACTGCACCGGCCCTTGGCCCAGCCCAGGCCTCCCCGGCAGGGAGGCGGGGTGGAGCTGGTAGTTCTGCTGCTTGTCGAGCGGAACATAGAGGCGCTCGCGCATCACGCTGTCCTCGCCCCAGTTGTACATGAAGTTGGGCGTACCGGGCGGCACATTTGCGAAGCGCTTGCCGATGACGAGCGCCGCTGCATATTCCGTCAATCCGACACCATTGACGTTCTCGGTATAGAGCTTCTGATAGTCCTTCATCAGCTGGATGCGTTTCGCCGGATCGTTGCTGCTGACAATGAAGGCGTTGACGATGTCGACCATCTCCTTCTCATAGGGAAGGAGATCCAGAGTGCCGTCGGTGCCGGCCCGGTGGAACAGGCTGGTGCGCGGTCCGGTCGGGGCGAGACTGGCGGTGTTCTGGATCACGGTAAGCAATTCGCTGCCGACATTGCGGGTCAGCATCCAGTCGAATTTCCCGGACTGCTGGTTCGATGTCAGCGTCGCGCCCTGCAGCGAATTGGGGATCGCCTCGATGCCGGCCTTCTGCAATTGCGCGATCACGCCCTGCATGAGGTCGACATCGGTCATGATCTGGGCATCGCCCGTAATGACGATCTGGAGGTTCTGTCCGCCGACCTCCGGCGTGTCCTTCGGGAAGTTCACGAAGCCGTCGCCATCGGTATCGACGAGCCCGAGCTTGGTGAGCAGCGCTTTGCTGCTCTCGGGCGAGAACGGGTAGTGGACCGTCGAAGCCTTGTCGTAGAAGGGCGAGTCCGTATAGAGGCCGCCGGGATAGATCGCCGTGAACGGACCCTTGGCCAGCGACTCCCCGAGGCCCTTGCGATCGATCGCGTAGGTGATCGCCTTGCGGAAGTCGAGATTTCGGTTGAGCTCCCGGACGGCCTTCGCGCGCGCGTCCGGCTCGCCCCAGCCATTGGCGCTGAGATTGGGGTAGAGCGTGTAGGCGATCGTCCGCGGACCGAAGGAAAGCCGCGCCGGCGCATCGGGCGCCGCGGAGCGCTTCAGCGCCTCGACATAGCCCTCGGGCTGTTCGAGATTGGTATAGTCGCCGGTGCCCGCGGCAGCCATCATGTCGCGATTGGCCCAGGTCGAGAGCTTGTACTGGACTTCGTCGAGATAAGGCAGCTGGTTGCCGGCCTCGTCGACCTTCCAGTAATAGGGATTGCGGCGCAGCACGATGATGTCGTCCGGCCGGTATTCGACCGGCACCCAGGCGCCCATGACCGGCCAGTTGAGGAACTCGGGCGGGAAGGCGTTCTTGTACTGCTCGTAGCTGTTGCCGGAATATTTCGGATGCTGCGGCTTCAGCATATGCGCCGGGCCAGGGCAGAAGGTTCCATAGGCCATGGCGAAGATGAAGCTTTTCGGGAAGGCCTCCTTGAAGGTCCATTCGATCGTCGTGTCGTCAATCGCCTTGAGTGTCGTGCCGGTGCCGAACGTCTCCGGGCTTGCGCCATTGGTCGGCGTCACATTGGGATCGAGAACATTGTCCTCCCAGTAGAACATGACGTCCTCGGAGGTGAAGGGGACCCCATCCGACCATTTCGCACCCTCGATGAGGTGCATGGTCAGGCGATGGCCGTCTTCCGACCAGGTCCAGCTTTTTGCGAGGTTCGGCAGCGGCTCGATGTCGTCCGACTTGATCTGGAAGAGCGGACCACTGCGGGTGAGGCATTCATACATGCCGATATCGATGCCGCCCCATCCCTGCGCCTGCCCCGCCTGATAGTTCCACCCCTCGGGTCGCCCGCCGATCACATGGCGCAGAGCGTCGCCATAGACACCGATGCCGTCGGGCATGTTGGCCTTGCGGTAGACCAGTGGCTCCTTCGGCAGGCGATCCTTGACGGGAGGAAGCTTGCCGGTGCCGACGAAGTTCTTCGTCACCCAATCCGGCTCGTGATAGGCAGGCAGGGCCTCGAAGGCGAGAATGTCGGGCACGGTCACGAAGTTCGGCGTGCTCTGGGCCGCGAATGTCGGCGGATCGGGCGGAAGGGTCGGCGGTGCGAGTTCGGCTGCGGCAGCGCCGCCCGCGGTTCCCAGCAGCAAGATCGCAGCAAGCGATCGATACGAGCTCTTCATGACAGCCCTCCCTGGCCGCGCCATGCGCGTTCGTCCTTGGCGAAATCGGACGGAGTGTTCCGCCGACATTTCCTCTTCGCCGGGCCTGCATGCCTGGGGGGCTCACGCCGCGCCGCTGCAATCCCTATTGGGGGTCCCGACAGCTGAGGCTAGGCCGAGGGTCCTTCCTCAGGGAATGCGCTGTTGTCGCGAAGGCCTTCGCGATTGTCGCATCAATGCGCTCCATCGATTGCTGACGCGCAACGGCGTCTGGCCGGCAGTCCGCCTTCGCGTGCGCCCGATCCCGATGTCCTTGACGGAAAAAAGACCTCTCGGCCGCGTGCCGCGTCGCGACATAGACAAAGGTGACAGCGCATCCGGTTCCCTCTGGCACCGGGAGCGGCTTGCGGCAAAAGACATCGCTCGCCGGGGCGGACGCACGGCGCGCGGGAGCGCTGACGCCTCGGGTTCAGGCAGAAGTTCAGGACGATATCGAATGAGATTGAAACACCAGATGATTGGTCGCGCAGGAGGGCGAGGCTAGCGTTGCATCCGTTCCAAGGGAGGGACCGATGAGCCAATATGACCTGCAAGACTATCTCTTCGACCTGCGTGGCTATCTCATCCTGGAGAAGGCCATCGATGCGGATCTGCTCGGCGAGCTGAACGCGGCCTTCGATGCCTTCCCCGATCTTTCCTTTGGCGAGTGGTGGGGCAATGTCCAACGCCTCGACAACAACGGCCATGCGGGGGCGGAGCTGCAGAACATCGTCGAGGCCGGCAAGCCCTTCGAGGCGCTGATCGATCATCCGTCATGGATCGATCGCCTGCGCCGTTACTGCGGCGAGGACGGCACTTATGTCCAGGGCCTGTTCATCGACGAGTGCTTCGCCTCGATACGCCGCAACGGCGGCTACTTCCCCGTCCATTCCGGCGGGCAGGACGGCGTCATCCGCAACCAGTTCCGCTTCGTGAACGGCAAGTTCCGGTGCGGGCAGGTCAACATCCTGCTCGCGCTCACCGATATCGGCCCCGGCGACGGTGGCACGCGCATCCTGCCCGGCAGCCACAAGAGCAACTTCGCCCATCCGGTCTTCGCGAGGGATTTTTCGGAGCGCGCGAAGGACACCGACGAGACGGTGGAAGGATCGATTGAGGTCAACATGAAGGCGGGCGACGCGCTCATGTTCGTGGACGCGCTCTCTCACGGCGCCACCAAGCGGATCAATCCGGGCGATCGCCGTGTCGTCATTTACCGGTATGGTCCCACCTGGGGGCAGACGCGCTACGGCTTCCGCTATTCGCAGGAATTGCTGGAGCGGGTGACGCCCGCGCAGCGGCGGATCCTCGAGCCGATCCTGCCTCGCGAGCCTGGTGCCGCGCGCGGGCTTGAGCGCTAGACTGGCGGCCTTTCTGGAGAACGCCGTTGAACGAACAGGTCGTGACCGCAGCCCCTGCGTCGACGCCGATCATCTCCGGCCTGCAGGTTCAGGGAACCGATGCAAGCCGTGGCTTCCGGCCGCAAGGAACGAAGGACTGGCTGCTGGTCACGACGCTGGGCGGCACGGGTTACGTGCGGACGTCGAAGGGCCAGCGGCAGCTCACGCGTGGCCAGCTTCTGCTGATCGCGCCGGATACGCCGCAGGAATATGGCCACTACGACGACAGCAGCCGCTGGGTGAACATCTGGGTGCATTTCCGGCCCCGCTTGCACTGGATGCCATGGCTGTCCTGGCCGGCCTTCGCCCGCGGCGTCATGGTGCTCGACGCCGGAAGCGATTTTGCGGCCATCGAGGCCGAGCTGCGCCGGATGGTCGAACTCGCCAATGGCCCATCTCGCCTGCGGCTCGACGCGTCCATGAACGCGCTCGAGCGGGTGCTCATCGCCGCCGACGACCTCAATCCGTTGCAGGCCGTGAGCGGCATCGATGCGCGTATCCGCAAGGCGCTGGAGCAAATCGGCGAGCGGCTGCGCGAGCCGCTGCGGATCGAGGATCTCAGCCGGGCCGTCGGACTGTCGCGTTCCCGCTTCTCGATGCTGTTCGCGCGCGAGGTGAAGCTGTCCCCGCAGGCCTATATCGAGCTTGCGCGCCTCGGCCGGGCCGCCCAGCTTCTGGAAACCTCGTCCTGGCCGATTGCGCGCATCGCGGACGAGGCCGGCTTTTCGAATGCGTTCTACCTCTCGACGCGCTTCAGGCGGCATTACGGCATGTCCCCGTCCATCTACCGAGACAAGGTCGAGTCGGGCGACGCCATCCAGTACGCTACGAGGCCGCAAGCCTAGACGCCACGCACAGTGGCCCGCATGGCCGCGAACCGGATGACTTCCTCGCCCGCGACGCCGAGGGGCCGTCACGGCCCTCGCTTGGGCAATCCGCTGCGCTCTCAGCCAGTCTTCGGCGGAGGCGCCTTGATCGGATTCAGCTTGCGCCATGCCTCATATTCGGGGCGCGCCTCGTCGGAGAGCGGGTAGTAGCGCTGCAGCGAGCCGCCCTGGAGCAGCATCGCCTTGGAGAAATCCTCCCAGTCGTGATGCGTGCCGGCATGCTCCAGCACCTGCCAGCCGAGCGCCGCCGGTACGACGCAGGCGCCGTCGTCATCGGCGACGATGATGTCGCCCGGCATCACGGTGACGCCGCCGCAGGCGATCGGCGTGTTGACGGCAAAGGGCATCAGCTTCGTCTGGGTGTGGAAGTTCGGCGTCACGCCGCGCAGCCAGTAGCCGAGATCGATCTCCTTGGCATGCGGGAAGTCGCGGATGCAGCCGTCGATGACGACGCCGGCGCCGCCGCGGCCCTTGAAATAGGTCAGCATCATCTCGCCGAAGATGCCCGAGCGCATGTCGCCGCGCGCATCGACGACGACGATGTCGCCCGGCTGCGTGTGATAGAGCACATGGCGGTGCAGCTGCTTCTCGGGGTCGAGATATTCGCCGTCGCCATAGAGGTCCTCGCGCTTCGGCATGAACTGCAGCGTCAGCGCCGGCCCCGCCACCGCGCGGCCCGGCGTCCAGGCCACCGGGCCTTCGATGAAGGTGTCGCGCACGCCCATGTGGTGCAGCGTGCTGCAGGCCGTGGCGCAGCCGAGCGCCTGCAGCTTCTCGACGAGTTCGCGCGGCGGGCGGACAATGTCCTTGGTCTCGATCATGCTGTTCTCCGTTGTGGCTTCCGGACTCGCCGGATCGCCGAAAGTCCGGCCGGGCTGACCGGCGGCTATGCCGTTTCCTCGGTCATGCGGCCGGCGGCATGCCGCCAGCCCAGCATCCGCTCGGCCTTGGACGAGTCGAAAAAGGAACGGAATCCGCCGAGATCGCCCCGGACCGGAACATCTGGAAAGAAGCGCCGGGCGAGCTCCGCCGTCGGAATGTCGGCTGTGGTGTCGGGTGCGACGATGTAGAAAACCTCATGGCCGAGGAGCGGCGCCTCGAGGCTGAGCAGGCATGCCGAGGCCGCGGCGTCGAAGCGCGTATAGGCCCAAAGGTTCTTCGCGAGCGCGTCGCTGACCTCGCCGGTATGCCGCGCCGCGTGATCGCGGTCGGGCACCACCCAATGGAAGCGGAGGCTCGCGATCGCGATCTCCTCGAACCGCCGAGCCAGCGAATCCGCTTGCTGTTCGCAGATCCATTTCGAAAGGCCATAAGCCTCCTCGGCATGGTTCGGATGCTGCTCGTCGATAGGGAAATAGTCGAAATGCGCCGCGCGACTGTAGGAAAGACCGATCGCATTGACGCTTGAGGCCTGGCAGATCCGGCCGATGCCGACTTCGACCGCGGCGCGCATCGCATTGTAGCTGCCGACGACATTGTCGTTGTGCACAACGGGCTCGGGGTGGTGGAGCGGCGAGGGGATGGCGGCGAGATGGACGAGCGCGTCGCAGCCCGCGAAGGCGTCGAGAAGGGCCTCGAAATCGCTCATCTCCACGGTCACGAAACGCGTTCGATCATCGGCCGGTGTGTCGGCTGCCGGGACCCGGTCGATGCTGACGATGCTGTGGCCCTGCCGCAGCGCTTCCGCCCGCACGGCGCGGCCGATGCCGCCGCTGCCGCCTGTCACTGCGATCTTCAAGGAGATGCCCTCCGCTGGTCGGCCCGCTCAGGGCACGAGAATGACCTTGCCCGTCTCGCCCCGATCGAAGGCCGGCAGGATGTCCGGAGCGTCGGCGAGCGGAACGGTGTGGGTGATGGTCGCTTCGAGCGGCACCTTCTCGCGCACCACGAAGTCGAGCATCGTGTAGTAGGCGTCGATGGGAAACACGAAGGAGCCCATCAGGCTGAGCTGCTTGACAATGATGTCGGCCGGTGTGATCGAGGGGACGCCGGAGCCGAAGCCGACAAAGGCGACGCTGCCGCCTCGGCCGGTGACATCGACCGAAACGGTCTGCGCCGCCGCCGTGCCGGACGTTTCGAAGCTGCCCGAGACGCCGTCCTTACCGGACCAGCGCCTGACAGCCGCCGCCACATCCTCGGCGCCGGCATCGACAAGCGCATCAGCACCAAGCGTTCCGGCCAGCTCGAGCCGCTGCGGGCTCCTGTCGATACCGATGACTTCGGCGCCCATCGCGCGGGCGTAAAGCAGGCCGGCCAGGCCAACCGGTCCAAGTCCGAACACCGCGATGCGCCGTCCTGGCCTGGCGTCCAGCTTCTTCATCGCCTGGAAGGCGGTGCCGCCGACGCACATGAAGATGGCGCCGAGCGCGAAAGAGGCGTCGTCCGGAAGCGGCAGGCAGTTGCGGGCATCGGTCAGCAGGTAGTCGGCATCCGAGCCGTGGATCGGTCCGCCATAGCCGCGACGCGTGTCGCACCACATCAACCGTCCGCCCTGGCACTCTGGGCAGAAGCCGCAGCTGCGAAAGTGGTAGACCGCGACGCGGTCTCCCACCTTCACATTATGAACCCCGCCGCCGACGGCATGAACGACACCGCTCGGTTCATGGCCGGGAATGATACCCGACGCACCGCTCGCCGATCGCTCGGCACTGGTCGCGCGGTAGCCGTGCATGTCGCTGCCGCAAATCGCGGCGGCCCTGACCGCCACCACCACCTCGCCATGGCCCGGCTGCGGATCGTCGAACTCCTCGATCCGCGCCTGCCGGTCACCTGGAAATACGAGCCCACGCATCGCCGTTGATCCTCTCTCCAAACGCCGGCGCGATCAGCTGATCAGCTGGCCGCCCGAGACATTGATCTCGATGCCGACGACATGCTTGGCTCGGTCGGAGGCGAGGACCGCGAACCAATAGGCGACGTCTTCCGGGAGGCCGATACGGTCGATCGGCATGCTCTTCTTCAGCGCCTCCATCGCGCCAGGCTTGTCGAGCCAGCCGTCGCGCGTCATCGGCGTCACGATATTGCCGGGTGACACGCAGTTGACATTGATGTTGTGCGGTGCGGCGAAGCGGGCGAGATCCTTCGTATAGGCAAGGATGCCGCCGAAGGCCGCGCAATATCCCGGAATATTGGAGACGATGCCATGTGCCGTGAAGGAGCACATGTTGACGATCTTGCCGTATTTGCGCTCGATCATCGAGGGCAGAACGGTCGTGCAGCCCATGAACACGCCGGTCATGTGGCCGCTGACCTGGCGCTCCCATTCGGCGTCGTCGGTGTCGAGATGGCCGGTCTTGGCGCCGGGGCCGGCGACGTTGCAGAGAATGTCGATCTTGCCGGCGGCGTCGAGCACGGATTGGGCGAGAGCCTGCCACTGGGTGCGGTTCGCGACATCGAGCGTCGCGGCATGTGCCTTGCCCCCGGCAGCCACCAGATCGGCCACAGTGGCCTTCGCGCCCTCGCCGTTGATGTCGGCCGCCCAGACTTCGACGCCTTCGCCCGCGAGCAGCGTGGCGATCACCTTGCCCATTCCGGATGCGGCGCCGGTGACGATGGCGGTCTTGCCGCCGAGCTGAAGATCCATGGATGTCCTCCCGTTGTTCTGGTTCGAATCGTGGCGAAGGGGAACGTCAGCCCTTGACGGCGCCGGCCGTCAGTCCCTTCACCAGGTAGCGTTGGACGAAGGCGAAGAGCACCGCGAGCGGCACCGTCGAGACCACGACGCCCGCATTGAGCAGGCCCCAGTCGACGATGTCGCGGCCGCGCATCGCCGCGATGCCGACCGTCAGTGTGCGCAGTTCCGCCTTACTGGTGAAGGTCACGGCAAAGAGGAACTCCTGCCAGGCGAGGATGAAGGAGAAGATCAGTGTCGCGACAAGGCCTGGCAGGCTGAGCGGCAGCACGATGCGGAAGAACGTGCCCAGTTGTCCTGCGCCGTCGATCTCCGCCGCCTCCTCGAGCTCCTTCGGGATCTCCATGAAGAAGCCGCGCAGAAGCCAGGTGCAGAACGGGATTGCGAAGGCGTTGTAGGCGATGATCAGCGCCCAATAGGTATCGAGCAGGTGCAGCCACTGGAACCACAGATACAGGGGAATGATCGTGGCGATCACAGGGATCATCTGGGTGAGCAGGATGAGGAAGCTGAGGAAGCTCTTGCCGGCGAAGGTGAAGCGCGCCAGCGAATAGCCGGCGAAGGCCGAGACCGATGTCGCGAAGACCGCCGTCACGCCGGCGACTATCGTGCTGTTGAGAAAGTAGCGGGCGAAGTCGTATTCCCGGAATAGCCGCTGATAATTTTCCAGTGTCGGATTCTTGATCCAGAGCGTCTGGCTCTGGTTCTGCATCAATTCGAAGCTCGACTTGAACGATCCGAGAAAGAGCCAGAGGAACGGCATCACGATGGCGAGCGTCAGCCCCGCCAGCAGGAAATAGACGAGAACCATCCGTGCTGGCAGGCGGACGCGGTGCTTCGCGGCGGTCATGGCGGCGGTCCGGGGGGCGGTGATGCGCATGCTCATGGCCACCGCTCCTAGCGCTCAACGCGGCGATAGGCGGCGAGATAGACGATCGTGATGATCGCCATCAGCGCGAGGATGACCACGCCGATCGCCGAGGCGTAGCCGATATTGCCACGCCCGAATCCCTGGTTGTACGAGAACATCGCCAGCGTCATCGTCGAGTAGTACGGGCCGCCTGACGTCAGGATGTAGATGAGATCGATCGAGTTGAAGGTCCAGATCGTGCCGAGCAGCGTCGTGATCAGGATCGTCGGCGCCATGCTGGGCAGGGTGATGTGGCGAAATGACTGCCAGTTTGACGCGCCGTCGATCATTGCCGCCTCGTAGTAATCCTTGGGGATCGATTGCAACGCGGCGAGAAACATCACCGTGAAGAAGGGGAAGCCCTTCCATGTATTGGCCATGATGATCGTCGGCATCGAGGTTCGCGGATCGGAGAGCCAGGGATGCGCCGCGTTGATGAGGCCGAGATCAACGAGTCCAAGGTCGGCGAGGAGCGTGTTGACGAGGCCGGTACTGGTGAAGAGCAGGCCGAACATCATCGCCGCCAGCGCGCCCGGCACCACCCAGGGAATGAGTACGAGGCCGCGGAAGAATCCGCGGAACCAGATATTCTGGTTGAGCAGCAGCGCCGAGGCCATGCCGAGGATCGCCTGCAGGGCCACGGAGCCGAGCGCGAAATACCAGCTTTGCCAGAACGTCCTCGCCAGCAGCGGGTCTTCCGCCAGATAGCGGTACTGATCGAGGCCGACAAAGCCGCGCTGCCCCGGCCGGAACAGGCTGAAGTTCTCGAAGCTGGTCACGATGCCCTGGAACATCGGCACGAAGCTGACCACCGCGAGGCAGATCATTGCCGGTAGCAGGAAGAGATAGCCTGCCATCCAACGCTTCAGTGTGCGGCGGTCGAGCATTGGCCTGCGCGCCGGAGCGCGGGCGGTCATCGTCGCAGACATGGCTTTTCTCTCGAGGAGCCGGCGGCAGCATCGGCCGCCGGCGCTGGCTGACAGGAGGCGGACGGCTGAGGGACCGTCAACTCGGGACGCGGACGCCGTTCTGCTGCAGTCCGCGGATCACCTGAGCCTGGATCTCCTTGGCAGCATCGGCGGGCGTCAGCTGGCGCAGGAAGACGCCCTGCATCAGCGGCGGAACGACATCGTCCAGGAGGCCTTCGAGTCCCGTCGCCCAGATCGGCAGCATCTGCCGCATGTTCTTCATCGTGCCGATATAGCCTTTGTAGAGCGGGTCATCGGCCCAGAACGGATCGGCCTGCAGTGTGCGCGACGCGGGGATCATGCCGTTGGTCTTGCAGTAGAGCCGCTGGCCCTCCTCGCTGCTGAGGAACTTGATCCACTCCAGCGCCTCGGCCTCGTGGCCGTCTTTGAGCACGCCGCGGAACAGCCCCGCCATGCCGCCACCGAGCGAGGGCGGAACCGAGCCGCCTGGGCCGGTCGGAAGCGGCATGGATGCGAGCTCCCATCCGCCCTGCTTGAAGTTCTCGCGGGTCTCGAGCAGCGACCAGGGCCCCTGCCACGCCATCGCGGCCTTGCCCGACTGGAAGTTCGCGTCGCGCTCCTTGTAGGTGTCGGTCGGAGCGCTCGGCACGGCGGAGCCGTCGAGATAGAGATTGGTGTACCACTCGATGCCGGCGGCCGTTTCCGGGCTGTCGAACACGATGGGCTCGGGCGTGACCGACTGCGGGTCGCCGGCGACCCACTTGCCGCCATAGCCATAGATGGCCGAGAGGAAGATCTGCACGGGGTCGCCGATCCCGGCGCCGTCGAGCGTGACGCCCCACTGCTTGCCCGGAACCGTCAAGGCCTTTGCCGCGGCCGCGAACTCGTCCGTCGTCCAACTGTCTTTCAGCGTTATGCCTGCCTTGTCCAGCAGGGTCTTGTTGACGAGGATCGACTGCGTGCCGACGAACCAGGGCAGAGCGTAGAGGTGGCGCGCGCCGTCATTGCCGACGCCATAGGCCTGCTGCACGAGCAGCGGATCGACCGTGTCGAGCAGGCTCGGCTCGATCTTGCCGTCGAGCGGCACGATGGCATTGGCGGCCGCGAGATCCGCGACCCAGGCGACTCGTCCCATATCGGGCAGCCCGTCGCCCTGCGCCATGGTGAGAAGCTTCGGCCGAGCCTGCTCCCAGGGAATCAGCTGGAATTCGATCTCGATGCCGGGATGCTTGGTCCGGAATGCATCATAGACCGCCTTGTAGGCGGCGTTGTCGAGCGGCCGCGTGTCATGCTCGACATTGACCAGCTTGACCGTCTCGGCGGCGCGCGCCGACAGCGATCCGAGCCCGGGCAGCAGCGCAGCGCCGGTCGCCAGGCCGAGGCCCTTCACGACCTCCCTTCGACTAAACCCAGTCATGCTTCAGGTCCTCCTCGATCGGCGCGGCGCGGATCGACCGGCCGTCGCACTGTTCGTTTCCTCGCCGCGCGTGAACTGGTGCGAAGCCGGCTTAGCACCGGCAGGCAACCGCCCGCGTCGTTCTTGACCCGGAAACGCTAACATCGGCCTGCAAGGCTGTCTACCTGTCAGACAGCATTGATTTTGAGTTTTTTTGGGAGTAGCAACGTCTGCGCCGGTTCGAGCCCGACGAGGCGCGGAACGCCGATTGATGAGGCCGCCCTCTCCCGTCGGGCTGGCTCTGCCGCGGCGGCTTGCAAGCGCCGCGATGCGGTCAACGGCCGCGGACGGGTGCGGGACTGAGGCGCATCGGGCCGGTGTCGGAGGGGATTGGAAACGCTAGAATGGCTTGGACTGATGGAGACAGCGCTTCGATGCCCTTCCGAGGACTCCAGACCCAAAGAACGACGCTGGCCGACCAGATCGAGGCGCATATGCGCGATCTGATCGTCTCGGAACGCATTGGGCCGGGCGAGATTCTGCCGTCGTCGATGGACCTCGCCGCCGAGTTCGGCGTCAGCCGGGCGATCGTTCGCGAGGCGATGAAGTCACTGCAGGCGAAGGGCCTGATCGAGATCGCCAATGGCAAGCGGGCGCGCGTGCGCCCCATGACCAACAGCGTCCTGATCGATTTCTTCGACCGCTTTGCACGCACCGAGCGCGAAGCCGTGATCGATCTGCTCGAACTGCGCCGCGGGATCGAAGTCCAGGGGGCGCGGCTCGCGGCGCGTCGGCGGACCGAGGAGGACTTGGAAAGCATGTGGGCCAGCGCCCATCGCATGCGGGCGACGACGGGCGATCTCGACGCACTGCTCGACATCGATGTCGAGCTACACCTCGCGATCGCGAAGGCGTCGAAAAATGCGATGATGTTCCATCTCATCGCGTCGATCCGCGAGGTGATGCGCGACACGATGCGCGAGGGCCTCGACGCTTTCCAGTCGGATGTGGACTGGGAGGACAATCATACGCACCATTTCAGGATGGTGACGATGATCGATCGGCGGGACGAGGAAAAGGCCGCCGAACTGATGGCGCAGCACTTTGACCGTGCCATCCAGCGAATATCGGGGCTCCCAGCTCCGCTGCCCAAGCCCGACTTCGCCTCGATCGATGCCGGCGAAGCTGGCGCGGGCGCTGGCGCGATCGGGACTGATGAGCACAACTGAGCCCGATTCGCAGAACGATAAAGCCACCATGGCCGGTACGTGCAGAAACGGTAAGCCGGCGTATTATCAAGCTATGCGGGATCAACCCGTTGGCGAACAGGAGGAAGCATGACGATCGCCGCCGAACCCCTTGAGCTCACCGACAGCATCGAGAATTCGGTGCGCAGGATGTCGGAGCCCTCGAAGCTCCAGATCACCGATATCCGCGTCGCGACCATTGTCGGGCATGGCTACTA